>Ga0209075_1001771_pt1 | contig 19928 bp, 19 predicted proteins | sample Stecom2011_FD_187523 | JGI IMG/M metagenome (GOLD analysis project Ga0209075, IMG submission 187523) | Agricultural soil microbial communities from Utah to study Nitrogen management - Steer compost 2011 (SPAdes) (version 2) | ecosystem: Environmental > Terrestrial > Soil > Agricultural land...
CACTGATCTGGTTCCTGGTGATGGTCTTCCAGGCAGTCCTCGGTGTGGGTGAGGTTTCGGAGTCAGCGGTCCCGGTGGTGACGACCTTCCTCGCATCGGGTCTGGCCGCCTGGCATCTCCTCAGGACATACACCCTCGATCGAAGACTGTTCGACGACGGAGTCGACATCACACCTTTCGACGTGACGGTCGTGACATCGCACCCCGGCGTCCTGGCGACGCGCTTCCCCAAGCAAGCCCGGATGCGCGTCGTGTACCGCGAAGACGACCTGGGGCCGATCGACGACGAGATGGCCGACGCCATCGTTGCCGCCGTCGACAACCGATCCGCGATGGTGTGGGTCGACGAGTCCGGATTCCGGGTCGCACACCTCCGTTGAAACCCGCGTGATCCTCAATCGTCTCGCCTACCGGGTCTTTCGACTGCTGGGCTGGAAGTTCGAGGGCGGGCTGCCCGACGACCCCAAGGTCATCGTGATCGGCGCCCCCCACACTTCGAACTGGGACTTCCTCATCTTCATGGCCGCCATGGGTGCATTCCGGATCAGGGCCAGCTACCTGGGGAAACACTCGCTGTTCCGTTGGCCGTTCGGCTTCTTCTTCCGGGCGCTTGGTGGGATCCCGGTCGACAGACGACGGCCCGGTGGGGTGGTCGGCCAGGTCACCGAGGCTTTCGCCGCCGCCGATCGGATGACACTCGTGATCGCCCCGGAAGGAACGCGGAGTTGGGCGCCGCGATGGAAGTCGGGGTTCCTCGCCATGGCCCGGGCCGCCGACGTCCCGGTCGTGCCGGGCGTGCTGGCTTGGAGAGGAAAGAGGGTCACACTGGCTCCTCCCGTCCGCTTCGAGGGTGACGTGACCGTCTTCATGGATCGCATCCGTGAGGCGTACGCCGGGGGCACCGGCCGTCGGCCCGAGATGGAGGGGCCGATCCAGGTCGCAGAGGAGTCCTAGGACTTCTCGGACAGCCTCCGGAACGAGTCGTCCCCCCGGGCCGATCGACCGAGCTTGAGCAAATCTCGACCGAACCGCTCCCGAATGGCGTCCACCGATGAGTCGAGCAGACGACGCTTCTGGTCCTTGGTGTTTCCCGGGCCCACGGCGTCATCGACATCGAGCGCCAGCTGGAGGACCTGGTCGGTCCGGAGCCCCGAGACCGACATCCCGATGAGGGTCACCGGCTCCCCATCGGACGCCTCGAGGGCGCGGGTCAGGAGTGACATCCCGATCTCGTAGAGGGTCGCGGTCGAAGCCGTCGGCCCGGGAAGGGAGCACGATCTGCTCACCGAACGCGGCCCCGGGAACCGGGCCCGCAGAGTCAGCTTCGACCCCATCCGGCCCTTCGCCCGGAGTCGCCGACCGACGCGATCCGCGATGCCCAGGACGACGACCCTCATCTCCTCGACCGATGTGAGACCGCGACCCAGAGCGGTCTGGCTGCCGACAGACCCCGCCCGTCGCCCCCCGTGGACCGGGCGGGGGTCACGGTTCCAGGCCAGCGAAGTGAGGTGATGGGCAGCGTGAGGTCCGAGCACGGGCACCAGGACGTCGGGTCCCAGGGCGGCGAGATCGGCGACGGTTTCGATGCCGAGCCTCCGGAGCTTGCGCGACGTGACCCGCCCCACCCCCCACATGGCCTCCACCGGCAGAGGGTGGAGGAACTCGAACTCTCCCCCGGGCGGCACGACGAGCAGCCCGTCGGGCTTGGCGCGTGCCGAGGCGATCTTGGCGAGGAACTTCGTCGAGGCGATCCCGATCGACAGCGGGAGCCCGACCTCCTCGCGCACCCTGCGTCGCAGCACCCTGGCCATCTCCGAGGGCCGACCGAGCAGATGGACGCTCCCCGCGACGTCGAGAAAGGCCTCGTCCACGGAGATCTGCTCCACGACCGGGGTGACCGACTCGAGGATCTCCATGACTCTCGACGAGAGCTCCAGATACTGATCGAAGTGCCCGTCGACCACGATCGCGTCCGGGCAGAGTGCGAGAGCGTCCCTGACCGGCATCGGTGCCCGAACGCCGAAGCGTCTCGCCTCGTAGGAGGCCGCGACCACGATCCCGCCACCCACGAGGATGGGCCGCCCCCGCAAACGGGGATCCAGCATCTGCTCGACAGAGGCGTAGAAGGCGTCCAGGTCGGCGTGCAGGATGGTCGGCTCATCGAACACATGTACGAGCGTATCAGAGCCCAGGACCGCAGGGAGCGGGCTCTGGTTCGCCGAACTGACGGTCCTCTAGGACGACGCCTGGCGTTTCAGGGCCGCGCGATCCACCTTGCCCAGATGCGTCTGAGGCAGCCGCTCGACGAAGAACACCTGTCGGGGGTGCTTGTACGCCTCGAGACGCTCCAGTGACCAGTCGATCAATTCCTGCTCGGTGACCTCCCCCGAGCGCACCACGAACGCCACCGGCCGGCTGAGCCCGGCGTCGTCCTCCACGGCCACGACCGCACAGGACTCGACCCCGGGATGATCGAGGAGGACCGACTCCAGTTCCTGGGGTCGGAACCACTTCCCCTTCACCTTGATCGCATCGTCAGCCCGGCCACGATGGGTCACGTACCCGTCGGAGTCGACGGAGACCAGGTCACCGCCCACGAACCACGGCGGCCGGAATGCCTCAGCGGTCCGCTCGGGGTCGCCCCAGTAGCCGAGGCCGAGAGACTCCCCCTTGACCCAGAGACGACCCACCTCACCAGGTGGCACCTCGTTGCCGTCCTCGTCGCAGGCCCTGATCTCGTATCCGGGAACCACCTTGCCGAGGGTTCCGGGCTTCACGTCGCCAATCGTGTTGGTGATGAAGATGTGCCACATCTCGGCGGTGCCCAGCCCGTCGAGCAACTCCACGCCGAAGGTCTCCACCCAGCGGTGATACAGGGTCTCCGGCAGGGCCTCGCCCGCCGAGGTGGCCAGCCGGAGGGACGACAGATCCCGGTTGGCCGCATCCGGGTGGCTCACCATCTGATTGATGGCCGAAGGCACGTTGATGAGGACGGTGGCCCGGTGCCTCTCCACCCGATCGAAGATCGCCTCGGGTGTTGGCGGTCCCGGGAAGAGCACGCTGGATGCGCCCACAGAGAATGGGAACAGGAGGTTGGAGCCCGTGGCGTACCCGAAGTACAGCTTGGGGACCGCGATGGTGATGTCGTCCTCGGTGAGCCCCAGGGATCCCTGACCGTAGAGCCGGGTCGTGTTGACGAGGCTGCGATGTGTCTGCGGCACGGCCTTGGGGAGACCGGTCGTGCCCCCACTGAACAGCCACACGGCGGGATCCTCCGGCCCCGTGGCCTGCGTGGGGACGTCCGTCTTCGGCGGGACGAAGCCCTCACCGATCTCGAGGAGGGGTGGAGCGGCGTCACCCACCGCGTCACGGAAACCGTCGACGTACTTCGACGCCGCAACCACCGCACCCGGCTCGGCCAGGGCGGCGATGCCTGCCATTGCTGCCGGGGTCAGGCCGGGATTGAGCATCACGACCACCGCGCCGATCCGCATGATCCCGAAGATCACGGCCGGGTAGTCGATCCCGTCGTCGAGCAGCACCAGCACCCGGTCACCCTCGCCGACCCCGAGATCGAGGAGCATGGCGGCGTAGCCCGAGGCGAGCAGGTCGACCTCCCCGTAGGTGACGTCCCGGTCGTCGAGCCGCAAGGCGACCCGATCGGCCTTCTCGTCGAGACCGTCACGCAGGAAGAAGCTGTCGGCGTTGAGGATGCGCGGCCAGTCGGTCACACCGGCCAGGACGGTAGCGCGAATAGGGTGAGACGGATGGAGAAGGTTCTGGTCACGGGGCCCACCGCGGGCATAGGGCGAGCCGCCGTCCTGGCCCTCGCCGGCATGGGCCGCCACGTGATCGCGGCCGGCAGATCCGAGACCAAGCTCGAGACCTTGATGAGGGAGATCGAGGAGGTCGGTGGCACCGCCGAGTGGGTGAAGATCGACCTCGCCTCGCTTAGGTCGGTGACCGAGGCGGCGGCCGAGATCCTCGATCGTCACGACCGCATCGACGTGCTCGTCAACAACGCCGGCGTCGGTGCGAGCCGGGGGGCGACGAGAGATCGGTTTCAGCTCCAGTTCGGCGTCAACCACCTGGCCCACTTCCATCTGACGGAGCTGCTGGCTCCCGTGCTGGGCGAGGGCTCCAGGGTCGTCCAGCTCACCTCGGAGATGCACAAGCGTGTCGACGGGATCGATTTCGGCCGGCTCCGCCGGCCCACCCGCACGTGGCAGGGAATCAGGGCCTACTCGGCCTCCAAACTCGCCAACCTTCTCTTCGCCCGGGAGCTGGCCAAACGGCGTCCCGAGCTCCGGACCTACGCCGTTCACCCGGGCCTGGTGGACACCGGCATCTTCCCGTGGTTCGCAAAGCCCTTCCTGGGCAACGCATTGACCCCCGAGCAAGGGGCGGACACCGTTGTGTGGTGCGCCTCCGAGCCGTCGCTCTCGAACAGCACCGGCGGCTACTGGGCCAGGCGGTCGGAGCGGGAACCCTCGGCCGCGGCACGTGACGACGCTCTCGCTACCGAGCTGTGGGAGCGTTCCGAAGAGTGGTGCCGCCCGTTCCACTAGTTTCCCTGTCATGAGCAGCTCCGAGCCCCTGTATTACGCGGACTACCTGATGCTCGACCGGCTGCTCTCCAGCCAGGAGTTGGAGAGCGCCAAGCACGGGAGGCCCGTCCACGACGAGATGCTGTTCATCATCATCCATCAGGCCTACGAACTGTGGTTCAAGCAGATCACATGGGAGCTCGACTCGATCATGGAGTTGCTGGCCCAGCCCACCGTCGACGAGAAGGACATGGGGACGATCGTCGGCCGGCTGCGCCGGATCGTCGCCATCCAGGGCCTGCTCATCGACCAGATCGAGGTCCTGGAGACGATGACCCCCATGGACTTCCTCGACTTCCGGGACTTCCTCTACCCGGCGTCGGGGTTCCAGTCGGCGCAGTTCCGGATCGTGGAGAACAAGCTCGGCGTGCGACGTGAGGACAGGCTCAAGCTCGAGGGAGCCGTGTACACCGAGCGGCTCAATGACGACGACCGCGAGCGGGTCGAGTCGTACGAAGCCGAGCGGTCATTGTTCGACCTGGTGGAGGCCTGGCTGGAGCGGACCCCTTTCCTCGACCAGGGTGACTTCGACTTCTGGAAGTCCTATCAGGAAGCGGTCCTCAACCGGATCGAGATGGACCGCAAGCTGGTCGCCACCAACCCGAATCTCACCGAGGGTGAGATCGAGGCCCAGAACAAGGACTTCGACGCCATCCTCGCCCAGTACGAAGCGGTGTTCGACCCCGAGCGTCACGCCCACGAAGTGGCAGCGGGCCGTCTCCGTCTCAGCCACAGGGCCTTCCAGGCGGCGCTGTTCATCTGTCTCTACCGGGACGAGCCCGCCCTCCAGCTCCCCTTCCAGATGCTCGAGCTGCTCATGGACGTCGACGAGGGCTTCACCATGTGGCGCTACCGGCACGCCCAGATGACCCTCCGCATGATCGGCGGCCGCATCGGGACCGGCGGTTCGGCAGGTGCCAAGTACCTGCAACGATCGGCGGAGCGCACCCGGGTCTACGGCGACCTCTTCAACCTCTCTACCTTCCTCGTCCCGAGGGTGGACCGACCCGACCTCCCGGACGAGATCCTGGAGTCGATGCGCTTCCGCTACCAGCAGTGAGCCTGAAGCCAGGCTTCTCCCGCTTCTTCGAGGCGGACCCGGGTCGGCTGCACTTCGCGGCCCACTCCCATCATCCCTGGCCCGACGTGTCCTTCGACGGCCACCAGCGGGCGTGGCTGGACGCCACCCGTCTGGCCGACGACAAGTGGGGACCGGTGTTCGGGGAGTTGATCCCGGGGGTTGCCGGTCGGATCGCCAGGCTCATCGGGGTGGAGGGCCCGGAGTCGATCGCCTTCGGGCCCAACACCCACTCGTTCCTGCTCAGGCTGTTCTCCTGCTTCGAGCCTCCCGTTCGGATCCTGAGCACCGACGGCGAGTTCCACTCCTTCGTCCGACAGACCCGCCGCTGGGAGGAGGCGGGCCTGGCGGTGGTCGACCGGGTCCCGGTCGAGCCCTTCGAGACGTTCGCCGAACGCTTCACTGCGGAAGCCAGGTCGGGCTCTCACGATCTCGTCTATCTGAGCCAGGTGTTCTTCGACTCCGGCTTCGTGGTGCCGGGTCTCGACCGCATCGTGTCGGCCGTGCCCGACCCCACCACCTTCGTGGTGATCGACGGGTACCACGGGTTCATGGCTGTCCCGTTCGACCTGGGTGCCGTTCAGGACCGGGCGTTCTACATCGCCGGGGGGTACAAGTACGCCATGAGTGGCGAGGGCGTCTGCTTCATGCACTGCCCTCCCGGTTTCGGTCCCCGGCCCGTGGACACCGGCTGGTACGCCGGGTTCGGCCAGCTCGAGGGCGGTGTCGACCGGGTCGCCTATGGCACCGACGGGTCACGCTTTCTCGGAGCCACGTTCGACCCCTCGGGCCTGTACCGGATGGACGCCGTGCTCGGATGGCTCGAGACCGAAGGCGTCGGCCCTGCGGAGATCGCGGCACACGTCGGGTCGCTCCAGCAGCAGTTCCTCGATTCGGGTGTCGCTCCCGGTGAGCTGCTGCCACCGCTGCCGCACCGAAGGGGCAGCTTTCTCACCTTCCGCACCGGGCACGCCGGCGATCTCTACCGGAGGCTCCACGAACAAGGGGTGGTCACCGACTACCGCCGTGACCGACTCCGCATCGGCTTCGGCGTCTATCACGACCAGGCCGACGTCGATAGGCTGGTTCGAGTGCTCGCCGAGCTCTGAGCGAGACCCGGAAGCGCCACATCAGAGGGCGACAACCAGTCCCAGGGGCCATTCCTGTGGCCGACCCCGGCTGGAAAGGGGATAATTGCCAGATGTCCCTGGTACCGACCCTTCGCGTCGTGCCCATCGACTCGGTGAGACGCCACGAGGAGGTCGATCCGATTCGTGTTGCCGATTTGCGGGAGCGCATCGCGTCGGAGCGAGTCCAGGTGAACCCCGTGATCGCAACCCCGGCCGGCGACAACTACGTGGTGCTCGACGGAGCCACCCGGACCGAGGCGATGAGGAGTCTCGAGCTCCCCTTTCTCGTGATTCAGCCGGTGGATCCTTCGGCCGTGACACTGGAGACCTGGCACCACGTGATCCGGGCGTGTCCACCCGGGGACGTGATGGAGCGCATCGCCTCCGCTCCGGGCCTCATCCTCAGTCACGAAGAGGGCAAGCCCCAGGTGACCACCATCGACGGCGAGCGCTTCTCGGTATTGGGGAGAGACATGAGCCCGAACACCACCCTCAACGCCCTCGTCGACTCCTACATCGGTCAGTGGCTCACCAGCCGGATCATCGACCCCCATCCGGACACGGTGACGACCCGCTTCCCGGACTGGTCGGTCATCGTCGAGTTCCAGACCGTGGAGATCGAGGATGTCGTGAAAGCGGCGATGGGGAGCGATCTCCTCCCCGCCGGCGTCACCCGATTCCTGGTGCCCGAGCGTGTCCTCCGCCTGAGCGCACCCATCGAGATCCTCGAGTCTGGAGACCAGGAGTCACTGGACCGTCTCGTCGAGAGCCGGTCGGCCGCGGGCCGGGTGCGTCGCTACGAGGAGACGGTGGTCGTCCTCGACGACTGAGCCCGGCGGGGTGCGTACGCTGGCGGCATGGACGAGTCGCTGATCGCGGTCGTGGAGATCCCCGGCGGCAGCCGGAACAAGTACGAGATCGACAAGGACTCCGGGGAGATCTTCCTCGACCGCACCCTGTTCACCGCCACCCGCTATCCCGCCGATTACGGCTACTTCCCCAACACCCTCGCCGAGGACGGTGACCCCCTCGACGTGCTGATCCTGCTGACCGAGCCCACATTTCCCGGCTGCCGGGTCCGGGTCCGCCCCATCGGCACCTTCCTGATGGAGGACGACGGAGACCCCGATCACAAGGTGATCGCGGTGCCCACCGCCGACCCGCGATGGGAAGGGATCAACGACCTCAACGACCTCGATCCCCACCTCAGGGACGAGATCGAGCACTTCTTCCAGGTCTACAAGCAGCTCGAGGGGACCAAGACCGCGTCCTTGGGGTGGCGGACCCTCGGGGAGACCTGGCCGATCATCGAGGCGGCCAGGAAGGCCTACCCGGGCGACTGACCTTCGGGCACCACGGCGGTGCAGACCAGCTCGACCAGGGCTTCCTTCTCGAACAACTCGGCGACCCCCAGCAGCGCGATCGGCGGGTAGTGCCGGCCGAACACCTCCCGATAGGCCGCCCCGATCCCGGCGAGGTTCTCCTTGTACTCGGCGACGACCGGCGTGTAGATGGTCATCGATACCAGGTCGGTGGGGGCGCCGCCGCCTTCGCGAATGATCAGCGCCACCCTCCGGCACGCCTCGGCGAACTGGGCGACGATCCCTTCCGGGAACGACCCGTCGGGTCGCTCGGCCGTCACCCCCGAAACGTACAGGGCCCGGCCGGAAGCGGCGATGGCGCCATAGGAGAAGCCCTTGGCCTCGGGCAGGCCGGCGGGGTTGAACATGTGATGACGTGTCATCGCCCCGTCCACCTCGGCGTGTCGCCGGCCTTGAATGCGCGGTAGAACTCGGCGTGGTCGTCGCCGGCCATGAGCAGCGCCTGGGCGAAGGCCTCCATCTCGATTGCAGAGCCCAGATCCATGTCCAGCTCCCTGCTGATGAGGACCTTGGTGGCCGCATGGGCCGTGGCGGGTCCATCGGCGAGCCGTCGCGCCATCGCCTCCGCCTCGGCCGCCAGGTCTGCGTCCGGCACCACCCTGTTGGCGAGACCGATCCGCTCGGCCTCTGCGGCATCTATCGGGTCTCCGAAGAGGAGGATCTCGGTGGCGCGGCCGAGACCCACCACCCTGGGCAGGAGATAGGCGGAGCCCATGTCGGCTCCGGCGAGACCCACCTTGGTGAACAGGAAGTGGAACCGCGCCGACTCGGCCACCAGCCGGAGATCGGCGGCAAGTGCGATCACCGCTCCAGCCCCGGCCGCCGTCCCGTTGACCGCGGCGACGATCGGCATGGGAAGACGACGCATCCGCTCCACCACTGCCCCGGTCATGCGGGTGAAGTCGAGGAGCGTCCGGGCATCGGCCCCCTGGAGCTCACCGATGATGTCGTCGACGTCGCCACCGGAGCAGAACCCCCGGCCCTCTCCCGTGATCACCAGGACGCGGACATCGTCGCGATGCTCGATCTCGGCGAGCAGGTCGCGCAGGTCGGCGTAGACGTCGAAGGTGAGTGCGTTGAGACGGTCGGGGCGGTCCAGGGTCACCGTGGCCACCCCGTCGTCGATGGCGAATCTGAAGTGGTCCCAGCTCTCAGTGAAGCCGGCCGATGCTCGATGAGGGCTCATGACCGGCCCGACGGTACCGCCTCTCTCGGCCGCGCCCTAAGGAACGAGAAGATCCCGTGCAGCAAGCCCAATCCGAGGATCGGCGTGAACACGCGCTTCAAGCCCGCCGACTCCAGCAGGAGCCCCGCCACGAACCCCACGGCCCCGATGACCATCAGGGCATAGGAGATGGTGATGAGACGCTCCCTCACGTCCGTCTCGATGAGGAGCACGGCGAAGATCAGGGAGGTCATGACCAGGATGAAGTTGCTGTGATCCATCGAGAGCAGGATGGGACCCAGATCGGAGATTGCCACCCCGCCGCTGAACTGGATCACCAGGGCCACGATGAAGGCCACCACGGCCACGAGGCCGACCACCGCCGTTCGCACGAGCTTGGGACCCAGCCCCGGACCCCAACTGGAGGCGCCGAGACGGCTGCGATGCCGGACCAGGAGCATCACGGTCGCCACCACCTGGAGCGGCACCGACGCCTGGATGAGCGGGTCGATCTCGGCGAGGAACCCCACCACCGTGATCACGCCACCGAGCAGGAGGAGGAGCATCTGAATCATCCCCGACCGTGATTCGGAGAGCCTGGGCACACGCGCCTGGATCAGCCATTCGATCATGGAGGCGCCGGCGAGGATCACGTACCCGATGACCATCGCGCTGGGGTGGGAGTTGTAAAGAGCCTCGGTTCGCTCCTGCGGGACGATCTCCACCCCGCCCAGTTGCAGGCCCAGGAGCACGCCGAGGATCGCCCCGAAGAGCAGGAATCCGAGGGCGAGGACGATCCCGAACTCGGCAACCGTGTACGACTCACCCTTCTTGTCCCGGATCGCCCAGACGAAGAACCAGGTGATCGAGATCAGCGCCAGGGTCCCGCCGATCGGTCGCTGGATCGACCCGGTGGTGAACTCGACGGAACCGAAGGCGAGGATGTAGGCCGCCATGGAGACGACACCGAACACCGCCATGGACCGGATGCTCTCCCCCGACCGGGTCAGCATGGCCCCCGCCGCCCCGAAGACTCCGAGAGTGATCCAACCCAGCGTGCCCGAGTGCACGTGGGTGAGGAGTGTGTGGTGGGGGACGTCCCAGACGTCGAGCCCGTTGAGGATCCCGATGACCACCGTGATGACGAAGATGACCAACGCGCCCCTCAGGAGCAGCCGAACACCATCTGCCATGACCCGCCCTTTCTCGACCGTCGATTGCGGCTGATGTCTACATGCCGACAGGTCGTCGACGAGGCCGATTCTGGGGGGAATGCGTCCCGCCATCGTTACGGGCTCGAGCGACCTGATGGCTAACTTGCCGTCTATGCCCGGAGCCGTCGAACAGGCCGAGACACTCGGCGCCGAACTGGCTGTCATCGCCGCCCGGGGGACGCCGGGGAGGCTCAATCGGCCGCTGGTGAAGGCACTCGCCCAGGCAGGGCTGTTCGACCGGGTCTTCTCCCCGGACGGGGTCACGGCTGCGGAGTTGTGCGCGACACGACGCGGGCTCGCCCGTTCGTGCCCGGAAGCGGAGACGGCGTTCGCCGTGCAGGGCCTCGGGTCGGTCCCGATCCACCTGTTCGGCACCGACGAGGCGAAAGAGCGGTGGCTGCCCGGGATCCGGGGCGGCGACCTGGTGGCGGCCTTCGCCCTGACCGAGCCGGGGGCGGGGTCGGACGCAGCGGCGATCCGGACCAGGGCCGAGCCGGACGGCGACGGATGGCGCATCACCGGAGAGAAGGTGTTCATCTCCAACGCACCCGAGGCGGACGTGGCGACCGTGTTCGCCCGCACCTCCGATCAGGGCCCGAAGGGCGTGTCGGCGTTTGCCGTCCCCATGGAGGACGTGGAGGGCGAAGCCATCGAGCTGATCTCGCCACACCCGATCGGCCGCTGGGTCTTCGACGGGACGTTCGTCGGCCGGGATCAGCTGCTGGGCGAGGTCGACGCCGGCTTCCGGGTGGCCATGGCCACCCTCGACCTCTTCCGGCCGAGTGTGGGGGCGGCGGCGGTGGGGATGGCCGAGGCGGCCCTCCGGATCGCCGTCGAGCACGCCCGGGAGCGCGAGGCGTTCGGCTCACCCATCGGGCAGTTCCAGGGTGTCTCCCATCAGCTGGCCGACATCCGCACCGGCATCGAAGCGGCGGCCCTGCTCGTCGAGTCGGCGGCGCAGGCCTACGACTCGGGGGATCGTGACTCCCTGACCGGGCGTTCGGCGATGGCGAAGTTGTTCGCCACCGAGCTGGCCCAGAGGGCGGTGGACACCGCCATCCAGGTGCTTGGCGCCCGCGGACTGGAGGAAGGATCGGTGCTGGCGCACCTGTACACCGAGGTGCGGTCGTTGCGGATCTACGAGGGCACCTCGGAGATCCAGCGCAACATCATCGCCCGGGAGCTGTTCCGGGATCGGATCTAGGCGAGCCAGGATCGGATCGCGCCCCCTCCCCGGCTACGCCGGGACTCCCCCACTCGCTGACGCTCCGTGGGGGAGAGGATCATGATCGGATCGCTACGCGATCCTCCTTGTTTCCACCATGACGCACGGGCCATTGCCGATCCATGACAGACCCTTCTCGTCGAGCTTGGCCATGAGCTCTTCCGACTCGGCGCCCGGCTGGACCCAGATGTTCTCGAGACCGATCTCGACGGCGTCGTCGATCACGTCGAGGCCCACCTTGGCGGGCACGACCATGACGGCCATGGTCGGCTTCTCGGGGAGGTCCTTGAGCGTCGCGTAGGCGGGATCCCCGTCCACTTCCTCGGCGCGGGGGTTCACTGCGTAGACCTTGAAGCCCTTGCTCTTGAGGTCCCGATAGATGCGGCCGCCGTACTTGCCCGGCGTGTTGGTGGCCCCGACGATGGCGAACGAGGTCTCGGGATCGTCGAGGTAGCTGCGCAGATCGTTCATGTATCTCACAACCTTTCTGAGCGCCTGGAGATTCCTTCAGCCCAGCTGCTCACGGATCGGGTCGGGAACCGGCACCGGGCGGAAGGTGTCGGGATCGACGAACACGATCACCTCACGGCCCTCACAGATCACCTCGTCGTCGCCCTGCCGCCGCGTCGTCACCGCCACGGTCATCGACGTGTTGCCGATCCGCTCCACCTCGGCCGTCGTCACCACGGTGTCGCCCAGACGCGCCGAGGAGCGGAAGTCGATCTCGATGCGGGCAGTGACCATCTCGGCCCCGACCCCGAGGTGCTCACCGGTGAACCCCGCTTCCCAGAGCCAGTCGGTGAGGGCGTCATCCCAGTAACGGGTGTAGTTCCCGTTGAAGGCAATGCCCTGCGGGTCGCAATCGCTGTACCTGATCTTCTGGACGGTCGCCATGGCGGGCAAGGTACCGTCCTGGCCGTGGACACGCTCATCATCGACGGCGGACCGCTCACCCCCGATCAGGTCGTATCCGTGGCCCATCGCAAGGCACGGGCCGTCCCCTCCCCCGATCTCGCCGAGCGGCTGGCGCCGGCGAGGGAGGTGGTCGAACGGGCGGTCGATTCGGGCGAGATCGTCTACGGCATCACCACCGGCTTCGGCGCACTGGCCAACACCAACATCGGACGCAGCGAGACCGAAGCCCTCCAGGTCAACCTCGTCCGCTCCCACGCGACCGGTGTCGGCGACTCCCTCCCCGACGAGGTGGTGCGCGCCATGCTGCTGCTCCGGGCGCGGACCCTCGCCCAGGGGCACTCCGGTGTCCGCCCCCAGGTCGTCGGCAAGCTCCTCGAGATGCTGGAGCGGGACATCCTGCCCGTGGTCCCCTCCCAGGGGTCGGTGGGCGCCTCCGGCGACCTTGCTCCGTTCGCCCACCTCGCACTGCCGGTGATCGGCGAGGGCATGGTCAAGCTCGAGGGCCGGGTGGTGCCCACGTCCGAGTCCGGTCTCGAGCCGATCCGCCTCGGGACGAAGGAAGGGCTCAGCCTGCTCAACGGCACGGAGGGAATGACCGCCATGGGGGTCCTCGCCCTCGACCGCTGCCGCAAACTCGTCCGCGCCGCCGACATCGCCTGCGCCCTCACGGTGGAGGCACTGATGGGGTCCGCCCGCCCCTTCGATCCGAGGGTCCACGAGTTGCGGCCACACCCCGGCCAGGCGGCCTCTGCCGAGCGGATCCGCCGACTCATCGAAGGGTCGGAGATCGGCGAGTCCCACGCGGACGACTTCGACCACGCCGTCCAGGACGCCTACTCGCTCCGCTGCGCACCCCAGGTCCACGGTGCGGTCTCCGACACGCTGGACCACGTCGAGTCGGTGCTGCGACGGGAGCTGTCGGCGGTGGTGGACAATCCGATCGTCTTCCCCGAGACCGGCGAGGTGATCTCCGCGGGCAACTTCCACGGCCAACCGCTGGCATTCGCCCTCGACTTCATGGCGATCGCCGCCTCGGAACTGGGGTCGATCTCGGAGCGCCGGACGGACCGGATCCTCGACCCGGCTCGTTCCAACGGTCTGCCGGCGTTCCTGGCACCCGACCCCGGGGTCAACTCGGGGTACATGATCGCCCAGTACACGCAGGCCGCCCTGGTCGCCGAAAATCGTGTGTTGTCGCATCCCGCCTCCGTCGACTCCGTCCCCACGTCCGGCATGCAGGAAGACCACGTCTCGATGGGCTGGGGCGCGGGCAGGAAGTTGTGGCCCGTGATGGACAACGTGCGTCGGGTGATCGCAGTTGAGATCTTGTGCGCCGTCCAGGGGATCGAGCACCGCAAGCCGCTGCGGCCGGCCTCCGGGACGGGGGCGGTCGTCGAGAGGGTTCGCTCGGTCGTCCCACCCCTCACCGGGGACCGGGTGCTCTCAGGGGAGATCGAGGCCGTCGCCCGGATGATCGAGACCGGGGAGCTGATCGACCTGTGAGCAGCCTGCTCCTCACGGGCATCGGCCACCTCACCACGAACGACGGAGACCCCGTACGCGACGCCGTCGTCGCCATCGACGAGGGGCTGATCACCTACGCAGGACCTGCCGCCGATGCGCCGGAAACCGAGGGCCGCGAGGTCCTCGACTGCGGGGGAAGAGCTGTGATCCCCGGTTTCGTCGACGCCCACACTCATCTCGTCTTCGCCGGCGATCGCTCCGACGAGTTCCGACGCAAGATGGCCGGCGAGGGTTATCAGGAGATCGCCCGGTCGGGCGGGGGCATCCAGGCCACCGTGCGGGCAACACGAGCCGCATCGGAAGAAGAGCTGCTCGACCTGGCCACCGAGCGGGTGCGGAGGATGATCGCCACCGGCACCACCACGGTGGAGATCAAGTCCGGCTACGGCCTGGACACCGAGACGGAGCTGCGTCTCCTGCGGGTGGCCCGCCGGGTCGGCGAGGAACTGGGGATCACGGTCCGCACCACGTTCCTCGGGGCTCACACCGTGGCTCCTGATCTGACCCGCGAGCGCTACGTCGAACTGCTGGTCGACGAGATGATCCCGGCCGCCGCCGGTCTCGCCGACTACTGCGACGTATTCGTGGAGAAGGGCGTCTTCTCGGTCGACGAGGCCCGGCACATCCTCCACGCGGCGTCGGAGCACGGGATGAAGGCCCGAATCCATGCCGAGCAGCTGACCCGCTCGGGAGGAGCCGCGTTGGCCGCCGAGATCGGTGCGGTGTCGGCGGACCACCTCGACCACGCCACGCCCGATGACGCGGCCGCCCTCGCGGAGGCGGGTGTGGCCGCCGTCCTCTGCCCGGGGGCTTCCTACATGCTGCGGGGCTCACAGGCTCCTGGCCCGATGCTCTGGGATGCCGGATGCACGGTGGCGATCACCACCGACTGCAACCCGGGGACCTCGTTCTTCGAGTCGATGGCGCCGATCGTGTCGCTTGCGGTCGTGCAGACGGGTCTCACGGTGGAACAGGCCATCTGGGCCGCTACCCGGGGCGGGGCACTTGCCCTCGAGCTCCCCGACCGCGGGCTCGTGACGGAGGGGGGCGTGGGCGACCTCGTGGTCCTCGACGCACCCGACCCCGCCCACATCCCCTACCGGCCGGCGACGGATCTGACATGGCGGGTCATCCGGAGCGGGTCTGTCGTGGATGGTGAGTCGTGACCGATCGGGCACGGGTGGAGGCGTTCTTCGACCGGTTCGTCGGCATGACCGCGGGTGCCGCGGCCCTGGGCATCCTCGCCGTCGCCGACCGATGCGGTCTCCTCGCCTGGCTCGGCGAGCACGATGGCGGAACGGCCGCCGAGATCGCGGCAGGCGCAAACCTCGACCAGCGCTACACGACCGAGATCCTCGCCGGGCTGACGGCCGCCGGGGTCCTCGATCACGAGGCCGGCGTCTTCACCCTCCCACCCGAGCACGCCCTCTTCGTGTCGGACTCCTCGAGCCCGTACTACATGGGAGGCTGGTTCGACATGCTCCCCGCCGGCTACGCCGTCATCGACCGGGTGGCCGAGGCGGCGCGACATGGCGGTGGCGTGCGCTTCGACGAGTTCGGGCCGGAGATGCTCCGTGGCCTCGACCGGGCCAACGGACCGTCACAGCGGATACTCCTCACCAGGAAATGGTTGCCCGCCGTCGAAGGCCTCGTCAAGCGTCTCGAGGAGGGCATCGATGTCGCCGACGTCGGCTGCGGCACCGGCACGGCAGCCCTGACGATGGCACAGGCGTACCCCAACTCGAGGTTCACGGGCTTCGACGTGTCCGAAGAGGCGCTGGCGATGGCCCGTGAGCGCGGCGAAGACCTGGAGAACGTGGAGTTCGCGCGGGCGGCGGCCACGGAGTTCCCCGGCGAGTACGACCTGATCACCACCTTCGACGTCGTCCACGACCTCGCCGACCCACCGGCAGCCCTGCGTCATATTCGAGGAGCGCTGCGCCCCGACGGGGTGTACCTGATGATGGAGCCGAACATGTCGTCCGACCTGGATGACAACGTCGATGACGTCGGAGTCATCAACTACGGGATATCCCTGCTCCACTGCATGACTCAGTCATTGGCCATCGGTGGCGCGGGTTTCGGGGCGGCGTGGGGGCGGCAGCGGGCGGAGGAACTGGCCCGGGAGGCAGGCTTCTCCTCGTTTCAGCCTCTGGAGGAGATCACCAACCGCTTCTCGGCATTCTTCGTGCTGCGACCCTAGGCCGGATCGGGACTTCTCCCCCGTGCAGCGGTAGCGGAACGGGGAGTACCGGAGAAGCCGGAGCGCGAGCGAAGCGAGCTACGGCCAGCCCTGGTGATGGAGACGGAACTCACGCACCTCGCGTCGGGTGGTCGGCCCCCACGGCCGGGTGGGGACGGGATGCTCGATGCGGGCCAATTCCAGGTCCTCGGTCGTGAACCCGACGGGCTGGGTGATCGGCTCTATGTCGTAGAGACGTGCGGCGTTCCACCCGAGGATCTTGGCCTTCGCCCGATCGGTCAGTTCCGCGTACCCGAATTCCTCACGCATCGCCCGGGGGATCTGGAACGCCCGGAACGCCTCGATCTGCCCCTGGGGCGACCCGTAGAAGATGGAGTCGGTGCCCCACAGGATGTTGTCCTCACCGAATGCGAGCAGCAGCTTGCCGATGACGTGCGCCGCCTCATCGGGGCGACGGAGCAGGTGCCACCAGGTCGAGCCCAACTCGGCGTAGACGTTCGACCCGGGCCGAATGCCCGCCTGGCGGAGCGACGCGATCAACCGGTTGACCCCCAGGTTGGCCGTCGCGTCCGTGTACGGGCCCTCGCGCGTACCGACCTCGAATCCGGAGTGGTAGATGACGAAAGAGACCCCCGGATGCCGGGCCGCAGCAGGACCGACGTCCATCGGGGATCCGAATCGGGTGTTGTTGGAGAGACCCTTGTGGCAGAACAGGATCGGAGTTCCGATCGCCACCAGGTGCTCGAGCAGCCGATCACCCACCTGGGGCAGGTTGGGATCGTGATCGTCGAGCCACCAACCCATGCCCTCGGGGAAGTGGGTGAAGGTCTTCCAACCCGCAACCCGATGTTCGGCGACCGTCCGGGACATCTCATCGAGCACCGACTGGACCGGGGCCGTCTGCGGCAGGACCAGGGCGTTGACCACGACCCTCTCGTCTCCGGAGAGAGCGACCACGAGTTGGCGGGTCTCCTCCATGAGCTCGTTCGAGAGCGGGCTGCCCTCCGGGTTGATGGGGAGACCGGAGAGGGCGACCATCGTCGTGTCCGACCGGATGAACAGCTCCTCGAGGAAGTGGTTGGTGGCGAAGCACGCCCTGGGATCGTCCTCGTCCTCACACCTCGCTTGGGGGAACTGCGATCCCCAGAACCAGTTGCCCCTCGTCGAGGGGTCGAGGTCGTATTCGAGGAGATGACCCTGGACGTCGAACACCCAGGCCGGTGGGCCGAGGGCCGCCCGTGCCGCCTCGGTATCCAGACGTGACGTTGGGTCGAAGGGGTAGAACCCGCCTGGTTTCAGGCCCCGTGCCGCCGACACCGCCTGATCCACGGCGATGAGGCAGATGGCGAGTGCGCTGGCGGATCGGAGGAAATGGCGGCGACTCATCGCGGTGCGGGCCATGGCCCGGTCCACCTCGGTTAGTGCGATGTCCGCCATCTCACGACGCACGACTGTGACCGGCTCCGGGTCGTACTCCCCGTTGGAGCACTGGCCGAAGTGGACGGGAAGACCGGGATCTTCCGTGCGCCAGTCGATGGCCACGGGCCGATTCTCGCGAATCGTCCGGCCTGTGTGACGAAAACTAGGGAGCGAGCCAGTCGGGAACCGTCACCGGCTCCTGACCACCCGGGCAGCGGGCGAGATCGCGGGTGAGCGCAGCCGCCGGACCGAAGACGGGGCCGACCTCCTGGGGCACCCCGCAGACGATCAACTCCCGCCCCACCCACACGTACTCCCAGGGCTCGGGGTTGGGCCCCTGGTTCTCGACGTCGTCCGGGTACGACGGAACGAAGCCGTGGCGTTTCGGCCGGGCGAAGTTGTCCTCCGACATCCAGGCGTGGCCCGGCGAGGCGCGGAACTGGCCGAAAGTGCCGTTGGGGTACCGGAAGTCGAGGGCGTAGCCGCTGTGGTGTTTCGAGGTCCCGGGGATCGAATACCAGCGAAGGGCTTCATCGATCGCCTCGTCGGAAGAGCCCCTCAGCCGCGACAGGAAGTTGGTCCGCTGTGAGTCGGGCGACCGGTATGCGGAGGTCACCGTGAACCCGTGGCCGTCGGCGCGAATCTCGGCCTGCAGTGCCCTCCACGCCTCGGCGACGGGCGCCTGCATCCGTACCCCGCCGACCGACGCCAGCTCCCCGGTGGCGACCGGTCGCAGGCGATACCCGCGTTCGAGGGCCAGCTCCCAGATCCGGTCGTCGAGCTCGGGATCCCGGGTGACGTGGGGTCGCTCGTCCAGATAGGCGAGATGGGGAAGGGTGTTGGCCACGGCGTGGTCATAAAGGGCCACGAAGCCTTTCCCGTCGTACTCGGGGAGATCGTCGTAGGCGGCACCGGCCGGCGTGGCGAACACCGTCAGCACCACCGCGGCCGCGAGCAGCCGCCTCATGGGGTTACCAGGCGCCCCCGCCTCCGCCGCCTCCGCCACCGCCGCCACCGCCGGAGAAGCCACCGCCTCCACCCGAGCCGGACGAGGAGGGAGGTGGCACAAACGCTCCTGACAGGGCCGAGGTGATCCCGGCGAAGGCGTTCTGAGTCGAGCCACCGGAGTAGCCGTAGTTGCCGTACCAGTAGATCGACGACGTCTGCTCGAGCTCTGGCGGCGCGTGCAGCCTGGCCTGCTCCAAGACCTCCTCGGCCACCCCGAACGCGATGGCGTATACGAGATAACGGTCCCAAAGGTCGAGGGAGATCACCGGCGCCTCCTCGAGACGGGAGAAGTCGGTGAGATAGCGGCGGAACGCCTCCCATCGGGCCGCTTCGAGGGCGCCCTCGGGAGACCGCTTCACCCGGACCTTGCGGAATGCGAGGATCACTGTGAGGAGGATCGCTCCGATCACCATGCCGAAGCCGATCGACACCGGGATGATGGAGCCCGTCACCGGGTCGCCCATGACCCTCGGCAGGAGGAAGAACGTCCCGAACACCAGGACGATCACGCCCAGGATGACGAGCGCGGCCACACCCGAGCCCGTCGTGTTGAGCAGCCCCGCGCGCCGCACGGCACCGATCGCACGGGACCGGAAAGTCTGATAGGTGCTGGCGTTCGCGGAGGCATCCTCCCGGATCAGCTTCCGGAACTCGTGGAGCGGCTGCGGCCCGTCGGCGAGGACACGCTTCATGACGGTCATCACCGACTGCTCGAAGTCCCTCAGCGGGTCGTCCCCGCCATCACCGAGGGACAGCATCAAGTCGGAGATGGTCTCCCTGCGGAGCCCCGCCCACGTGGAGCGCTCCACCTGGGTGGGCACCGCCACGATGTGCTTGCGCCGGATCAGGTCGAAGAGGGTGGCGGTGAACTCGTTCTCGTTGACGTAGCCCTGGCTGAGGAGGGCGCCGACCTCGGCAGGGGTCAGGTCGGTAGGCGGCTCCTGCTCGTATTCGCGGTCATAGGCGACCTTCGGTTCGCGCCCGAAGCGGAGATAGACGAGACCGCCGAGACCCAGCGACAGGGCGAGGGCCGTGGCGAGGCCGTAGATGACCCCCTG
>Ga0209075_1001772_pt1 | contig 19919 bp, 13 predicted proteins | sample Stecom2011_FD_187523 | JGI IMG/M metagenome (GOLD analysis project Ga0209075, IMG submission 187523) | Agricultural soil microbial communities from Utah to study Nitrogen management - Steer compost 2011 (SPAdes) (version 2) | ecosystem: Environmental > Terrestrial > Soil > Agricultural land...
GGAAATCGAGTCGCCCAGCGTTTATGTGGATGATCGTCATTACTTCAACTTCCGCAACAACAGTTATACCTGGCTGGAGGTGAAGCCGGGCAAGCGTCATATCAGAATGCGCCGGCCCATGCTCGGACTGGAAGGGCTCGGCCATTTCGCCCTGAGCAAAATGGTTGATCAGGAGCTCGAAGTGGAGGCTGGAAAGGTCTATTACCTCCGTTACAGTGAGGTGTCCAAGCCGGACCAGCCCAACCCGGACCTGCCTTCAGACTCGCCCTGGGGAACCGGGGATATGCAGTTGGTCTCGGTCGACTATGCATACCCGGAAATCATGCAAACGCGGTTTTTGAATAGCGACATGCTGGCCCCTAACCATGCCGCCGTGTCTATTGCTGACATCAACCATAAGGATGATTACAACAAGCGCAAAAAGGAGCTGGAACAGGCTCGCAAGGAGGAGCTGGCGCAGCTGAAACAACAAGGGGCCTATCGCTCCGGCGTTTGGTGGTGCCTGTATCTGTGTGGCGGTGACCCACTGCCGGAACTGGTGGCTGATGCGGAGTTGCGGGCGCTGGAGGATGAGTGGAACGCCTCGCAACAAGTTGCCCAGAGAGAGGAAGGCTCTTCCGGCTGGTGGCCGTTTTGATAAGGCGGTGACCGAAAGTCCGGCAGTCGAACCTGGGAGGGGTTTGTTGGGCGACCGGAATTAAATTTCTGGTTGAGGGTCAAAAAAGAAGTGCTTTTTGAGCGACGAGGCTGGTAGGGGCTCGTAAATCCTTGAATAATAGGCGCTCAAAGAGATGTTAAAGGCAGTGCATAGTGTAATAGGGATATTACAGAAGGTCTGTGAGAAGGGGAGGGACTGTGGCGTTGCGCGAGCGAATCAAATACGTGACTGAACAGCTGGAACAGTTGCGTGAAAAAGGACTATTCATCGCCGGTCAGGTGGTGGCGGATGGACAGGAAGGTATCAAGGAGCTGCGCCAGGCGGGCGAACGGCTGAAGCCGGTGCTGCGTTCGGTGGTGGACGACAGTGTTGCCGCTGTTCGGGAGTGGGTGGATGAGGCCAACCAGTTTCTTGCTGACCGGGCAGTGCCGTCGTACCGGAAGGCGCGGGTGTCTCAAAAGCGGTTAGAAGAAAAGATTCAGACGGTGGTGGCGACTGTGCGCCAGGCCCGTAGTGACAATGTTGCCGTACAGCCGCCTCTGGTGAAGGCGCCTCAGGCTGCGGAGCCGGCGGATACCCCAAAAGCCGAGCCTTTGGCCGGCCAGGCCGAGGTGAAAAAGCCCCGCGCCCGGAAAACCAAGGTGGAAGCCGGGAAAAAAGCCAGTAAGGCCGCCAGTGCCCCGCGAGGGGCGACGCCGAAAAAGGCGACCCCCGGTCGGGTAACGCCGCGGACCCAGGCCAAAACCACGGAAAAGCCGACAACCAAAGCCGCCAGGCCGGTTTCAAGAGTACGCTAGATCCTGGTTCCGCTGGAATCTGGTTCCAGCGGCTGATTTTGAGCTTGGCGACCGCTCTTGATAGCATCAGAGCCCCGTTAGGTCTGTACCAACGGGGCTTTTGTTTTTATGCTGTAGGGCTTATTCAGTCACAGGGGAGTCGAAATGCGCATTCTGCATACAATGCTACGAGTTGGTAACCTGGAACGCTCCTTGGATTTTTATACCAATGTTCTGGGAATGAAGTTGCTGCGTAAAAAGGACTATCCGGAAGGGCGGTTTACCTTGGCGTTTGTCGGATACGGTGAAGAGTCCGAAACGGCCGTGCTGGAGCTGACCCACAACTGGGACACGGAGAAGTATGACCTGGGCAACGGTTATGGGCATATTGCCCTGGAAGTAGACGATGTCTATGCTGCCTGCGATCGGATCAAGGCCAAAGGTGGAGTCGTCACTCGGGAGCCGGGTCCGATGAAACACGGTTCCAGCATTCTGGCCTTCGTGGAAGATCCGGATGGCTACAAGATCGAACTGCTGGATGGAAAACGAGCAGATTGATTGTTTTGTGAACCAAAAACCGGCTGATCAAAAGATTTTTCAAGAAAAGCGATTTAAACGATTGACAGCCGGTAAGAAATGGTTAAAATTCGCAACTCCAATTCGGCGGGTGGTTAGCTCAGCTGGGAGAGCATCGCCCTTACAAGGCGAGGGTCGGGGGTTCGAACCCCTCACCACCCACCAATACGCGGAGCGGTAGTTCAGTTGGTTAGAATACCGGCCTGTCACGCCGGGGGTCGCGGGTTCGAGCCCCGTCCGCTCCGCCAACTTTTTGAAGCCGAATCGGAAACCTCAGGTTATCCCCATAACCTGTTGGGTGGTTAGCTCAGCTGGGAGAGCATCGCCCTTACAAGGCGAGGGTCGGGGGTTCGAACCCCTCACCACCCACCATCGCGGAGCGGTAGTTCAGTCGGTTAGAATACCGGCCTGTCACGCCGGGGGTCGCGGGTTCGAGTCCCGTCCGCTCCGCCACTTTTTCCCCTCTTGTGTTCTTTATTCTGTTTTTATCTTCTGTGATCTCCTGAACCTCTGTGGCATTCCTATCGGTCCTGCTTTCAAGCTGTTTGGCTTTTTCTGCTGTTGCCCTGAATTAGGTTCCGGCATTGCTCGTTCTGGTTTCGGGTTGAGCCCTGCTTGTCATGATTCTGACATCTGTTTCTTCTATGGTTGCCTGAGTTGATCATCAGAGGAATTTGATTATGGGTGAATATTTGGAAGAGCTATTGGAAATCCGCAGCCAGGAGCGTGAAGAGCCGGAAAGCGTGGATGACGCGACCGAGCTTTAAGCGTCTGTCTCTCCAATCAGCCCGTCTCTAACGGCTTAACCTTCCCGACCGCGAAACGTGCCGGGGCTGACGCTCGTCCAGCGTCGAAAGGCGCGGTGAAAGGCGGCCGGTGATGAAAAGCCCAGGCGAAAGGCAATCTCGCCAAACGTCAGTTCCGTATCCCGCACATAACTCTCCGCCAGCGATCGGCGGGTTTCTTCCAGTAAATCCTGAAACGTCACTCCTTCCCGCTGCAGCTTGCGTCGCAGGGTCCAGGGTGTAATGCCCAGTTGTGCGGCCACATCGGCCATGTTGGGCGTGCGTCCCTGGAGCAGGGGGCCGATCAGGGTGGTGACCCGGCCTTTCAGGCTTTGGGTCCGGGTGATTTCCAGCAGCTCCGCATTACAGGCGGCAATGGCCTCGCCATGGGTCGGGGGCGAGGCATACAGGGTGGGAAGTTGCAGGCTGGAAGAGGAAAACAGTAAGGCGTTACGCTCCTGATTGAAATGCACCGGGCACTGAAACAGTTCTTCATGGCGGCTGTGGTAGCTGGGTTTGGGATATTCGATCTGCACTTCCTTGACCAGCCTGGTGTGTCCCGTCAGCCAACGGGCCAGATGAAGCCAGGAGCTGAGCATGAGGTCCACCACAAAGAAATTGTATTCGTTGTAAGGGCTGATGGAGTAAAAGTGCGCCACGCCTTGGGAGGGCTGGGTTTCCTGATAGAACTGGCTGTAGCCCCGCTGGTTTTGGCTGCCCAGGCGCTCGAAGTGGATCAGGGTGCTCAGGGCCCGGCCCAGGGTGGGGGCGGTCATGGCGGCAAAGCCGGGCAGGCCGGCATGGCTGATTCGGGTATGGGCGCCCATCACCAGCCCCAACGCCGGTTCATTGGTTGCCTCAATGGCGGTGCGGCCCAGGCGCATAAACTTGGGAATGCTGATCCGGGCCTTGGGGGTCGATAAAAGTTCTTCACTGATGCCATAAGGCTCGAAGAGTGGTGTCGGGTTGACCTGATATTGGCGCATTGCATCCTGCATGACCCGTACAAAATTGACCGAAATATCGCCCAGTTGGAGCTTTGCCATGGGGTTGTTCCATAAATCTGTTAGGCTGTTATTCAGGGATAAAAAAATGTTATCAAATGGTATTGAGCGTGGATAGGGGCGAGGCTACCTTAGGCAGCGTTGCTCAGAATCACCTAAATTGCGGTGCGAGGTGCAGCCTGCGCCGCATTGAATAAATACGATAATTGATGAGAGTTTTTTGGAGGCTGAGATGGCGAATACGGATCAGGCACCTGGTATGAAGAAATACCCCCACCTTTTGCAGCCGCTGGATTTGGGTTTTACCACGCTGAAAAACCGCACCCTGATGGGTTCCATGCACACTGGGCTTGAAGAGGCTCCCAATGGCTTTGAGCGGCTGGCCGCTTTCTATGCGGAGCGGGCCAGGGGGGGAGTGGCGTTGATTGTGACGGGCGGGATCGGTCCCAACAAAGAAGGCGCGGTTGCCCAGGGCGCGGCCAAAATGGACACCGAGGAAGAGTCCGACAAGCACAAGGTGGTCACCCAGGCGGTGCACGAGGCTGGCGGTAAAATCTGTATGCAGATCCTGCACGCAGGGCGCTACGCCTATAATCCCAAGCTGGTTGCGCCGTCCGCCATTCAGGCGCCGATTAACCCCTTCAAGCCGAAAGAGCTGTCCACCGAAGAAGTGGAAGAGCAGATCGAGGCCTATGCCCGCTGTGCGGCGCTGGCCCAGCGCGCCGGATATGACGGCGTGGAAATCATGGGGTCGGAAGGGTACTTCATTAACCAGTTCATCGTTTCCCATACCAACAAGCGTACCGACCAGTGGGGCGGCTCTTACGAGAACCGGATCCGCTTGCCGATTGAGATCGTGCGTCGGGTACGGGAGCGGGTGGGCCCCAATTTCATCATTATCTATCGTCTGTCCATGCTGGATCTGATTGAAGACGGCAGCACCTGGGAAGAGGTGGTGTTGCTGGCCAAGAAGATCGAGGAAGCCGGCGCCACCATCATCAACACCGGGATTGGCTGGCACGAAGCCCGGGTACCGACCATCGCCACCATGGTGCCCCGCGCGGCCTTCACCCGGGTGACGGCGAAAATGAAAGAGCACGTGAAGATTCCGTTGGTCACCACCAACCGGATCAACATGCCGGATGTGGCGGAGCAGGTGCTGGCAGCAGGCCATGCGGATATGGTCTCCATGGCGCGCCCGTTCCTGGCGGATGCGGATTTCGTCATCAAGGCGGCGAATGATCAGGCGGACGAAATCAACACCTGTATCGCCTGTAACCAAGCCTGTCTGGACCACACCTTCCAGATGAAGCTGACTTCCTGCCTGGTGAACCCGCGAGCCTGTCATGAGACGGTTCTGGTGATCAAGCCGACCGCCAAACCGAAAAAAGTGGCGGTGGTGGGAGCGGGGCCTGCCGGATTGGCGGCGGCGACCATTGCCGCGGAGCGGGGGCATGAAGTCACCCTGTTCGAGGCCCAGGACAAGATCGGCGGTCAGTTCAATGTCGCCAAGCTGATCCCCGGCAAGGAAGAGTTCTACGAAACCCTGCGCTACTTTGACCGGATGCTGAACAAGCACAAGGTGAATCTGGTGCTGAACAAGCGCGTCACCGCTCAAGAGCTGGTCGACGGCGGCTATGATGAAGTGCTGCTGGCCACCGGTGTGGTGCCGCGGGTGCCGGAGATCCCCGGTATCGATCATCCGAAGGTGATCGGCTATCTGGATGCGCTCTTGGGACGTAAACCGGTGGGCAAAACCGTGGCCATTATCGGCGCCGGTGGTATCGGGTTTGACGTTGCTGAGTTCATTACCCATGAGGGCAAGTCGCCGAGCCTGGATGTTGACGCTTTCATGAAAGAGTGGGGCGTTGACCTGGAGGTGGAACACCGCGGTGGGATTGCCGGTGTTGAGCCGGTGCTGCCCGAGGTGCCCCGTCAGGTTTACCTGTTGCAGCGGAAGAAGTCCAAGGTCGGTAATGGCCTGGGCAAAACGACCGGATGGATTCACCGGACCTCGCTGAAGAACCGTAATGTGCAGATGATTCCGGCGGTGGAATACGAGAAGATCGACGACGCGGGCTTTCATGTGAAGATCAACGGTGAGCCGCGGGTGCTCGACGTGGAAACCGTGATCGTTTGTGCCGGGCAGGAGCCGCTGCGGGCGCTGCAGGCGGAGCTGGAAAAGGCTGGCGTGAGCGTGCAGCTGATCGGTGGTGCGGATGTGGCGGCCGAGCTGGATGCCAAGCGTGCCATTAAGCAGGGCAGCGAGGTGGCTGCCGCCCTGTAAGCGTCATCGTTACAAGCGTTGCCTCGATAAGCGGCGCACCGGGGGTGAAACCCGGTGCGCCGTTTTTTTGTTGGTGGCAGGGTTCCCTTGGATTCGCCGGTGTGCGGGCGCCAGATGCGGGCGCCAGAATGGTGGAGGAGTAGACAGTTTGAGGCGGGACGCAGTCAAAGTTTCACACATCGGCTTGGCCAACCCCGGCAATCTGTGATCGCCACGGCTGCATAAATTCTAGGCTTGGATCATACTTTCCGGGCTGATAGAGCTGTTCTTCAGACGATTCCCCATCCATGACTTGTACGTAGGTTTCAGGAAGCTATGCCTCGTTCCCATTCCAGCCCGGTCTATGAAGCTGTGTTCTTTATGCAAGATCATGGCGTGAGCAGACAGATGCGTTATAGCGAGTTTGAGGCCATTCTCGACGGCGTGGTGGCGTTGCCGGACTATGCCGATACCGAGGCGACTCTGGTGTATGTGGAGCTGGATCAGGGGCTTCAGATCCAGGCTCTGGTGTTTTTCCTGTTGTATTTCGACGAGGACGGCCGGGCCGATCCGGAATGGAGTCTGCCGCTTCAGCAGCTGGCCAAAAAGGCCGGGTCTGGCCCCACGCTGGGGGATCGGCTGGTGCGCCTGTGTTGTCGCAGCCAGTGCCCGATCAACTGGCATCAAAAGGCCATGTGGGACCCGGGCATGAAGCCGGGAGCCAATGATTTCCATGCCATCCAGCGGGCGGTCGGCGAGAACCGCCTGCGCTTCGAGAAAATCGACTCGGAAAGCAGTGAGACGATCCAGCAGCCGTTGGTGGAGGCCAAGTCAGCGGAGGGGGCAGCCCCGGATGGTTTGTCCCATGAGCATCGGATCAAGATTGCCCGGCTGATCCGGGCCCAGCGCCTTCATATCAAGACGCTGATCGGCCAGCATCAGGACGAGCTGGCGGAGGCGACTCGCCTTCATCGTATTGAGCAGCAGGCGCTGAAAACCGAACTTCAGGATAGCCGGCAGCATCTTGAGCAGTTGAAGGTTCAAAACGAACAATTGAAGGCCACCCTGAGTCAGCGAGAGCAGCAACTGGTCCAGCTGGAAGCCCGGCTGGGTGAGGCGGATGCCTCGGCCCGTGACTCGGCCCAGCGCAATCAGACCCGCCTGGAAGCGGAGTTGGTGATTCTCAAGGAGCAGCTGGCCCGTCGTGACAGTGAGTTGCAGCTTCGAGGCGAGCGGGAAGACCGGCTGAAATCAGAGCTGGAGTCTTTAAAGGCGTCGCTGGAGCGAGCCGGTCAGGGTGATGTGATCAGCCGGCTCATTGATTTGGATATTATTTTTGTGGTGTACCACCCGGGCGCGGGGCATATCACCATTCCGCCTGCCGATCTGGAGGCCTACATGACCAACCCCATTGGTTATGCCGCGGCCCAGTGTCATGTGAGCGAGGGCCATTACCGTCGCTGGCTGGCCCACTATGACAACCCGGTGTGTACCCATCAAAGCGCCACCGGCGAGCCCTGTGGGGAGCCTTTGCTGCGGGTGACGGAGCCGGCGGAGTTTGTGCCGGGCCAGCATGATTATTGCGAGCAGCATGCCCGCTAAAAACCAGGCGGTTAATCCCTTGGCCCCGGCCAGGAGTCGGCCACGACAAAGTAGCGTTCAGACTCCTGCCACACGCCCTGGTGCTCTTTCAGGGCTGCGAGCAGTATTGCCTGGGAGCTTGCTTCAAAGTGTCGTCTGACCCTGTCGCGAAGTTGCGTGACTGAGAGCAGGTGCTCGGCCAGGGCCCGGGCGGGCGACAGCCAACTGGTTTTCGCCAACACCAGCCAGTGTTCACCCTGGGGCAGCAACTGCTCCAGCTGTTTCAAATAGAGCCATTTCCCCCGTAAGTGATGATCGCCTGCCACGACAGGCGGGGCGATGCTTTGTTCCAGGGGGTAGAACAGGTAACCCTTCAGGAGCAGTTCGGGCACCAGGTTGGTAATCCCCCGGGTATGTAGCCACTGCTGCGCGATGGGGTGCTCGCGCAGGCGAAGTTGCTGGTGCCGCAGTTTGGCGAGCTTCAGGTCCAGCCGGTCGATGGCGTTGGGGCCTTTCCAGAAGGTTTGGGGCTCGTCATGGGGGCTCTCAACAATACCCAGGTAAAACTTGACGGCCAGCTCCTGGTGGCGGTGCTGACGCAACTGCTCATCCCAGATAATAAAGTCGAACTCACCCACGGTTTTGCCCTGATGATAAATCTGCTGGCGCTGGCTGATCAGCTGCAGGTGGGGCTGATGCTGGAGCCAGAACTCCCACAAACTTTCAAAGTAGTTGCCCAGACGGCGGGTGTTGCGCTGGTGCAGGTGGGCCAGCAGGGGAGCGGGGTCTTGATGGAGCATTTGCAGCCACTGCCGGGTGGTGCTCGTCAGGTCGGGCGAGACCAAACTGGCTTCGGGAATGGGACGGACCAGGGAGGGGCTGGTCAGAACCCAGTCAAGATCACGAACGGCTTGGGCGGGAAGGTGGCAAACCGGCATCGGGTATTGGAATCCTTTAGGGCGAATTGGGCCTTAGAGGGACTTATCTTGCCACGAGTTCGGGCCGGCCGCGAAAGTGAGAGGCTGAAATCCATGGATCTTTTCGCTAACATGAGGAATATTCGCTGTTAATCCTTCCTAAGAGTCCAGCATGGAACAATTTCGAAACATCGGCCTTATCGGGCGTATCGGTAGCGTACAGGTCGTCGAAACCCTGAAGCGATTAAAGAACTTTCTGTTGAACGAAGGCTATCAGGTCATTCTCGAAGACACCACGGCCACGGTGCTGCCCGGACACGGGCTCCAGGTTTCCACCCGCAAACTGATGGGGGAGATCTGTGATCTGGTTATCGTGGTTGGGGGTGACGGCAGTCTGCTGGGCGCGGCCCGGGCGCTGGCGAACTACAATGTCCCAGTGCTGGGGGTGAACCGGGGGCAGCTGGGCTTCCTGACGGATATTTCGCCCCTGGAGCTGGAAGAGAAGGTGGGTGAAGTGCTGGCGGGGGAGTACATTGAGGAATCCCGCTTCCTGCTGGACATGTATCTCAAGCGTGATGGCGAACCCATCAGTTACGGCTGTGGGCTGAATGATATTGTGCTGCACCCGGGTAAATCCACCCGGATGATCGGTTTTGAACTGTATATCGAGGGCCAGTTTGTCTACAGCCAGCGCTCGGATGGCCTGATTGTGGCAACTCCCACGGGCTCCACCGCTTATGCCTTGTCGGCGGGCGGCCCCATTATGCACCCACGACTAGATGCCATTGTGCTGGTGCCGATGTTTCCCCACACACTGAGCAGTCGCCCGATCGTGGTCGATGGCAACAGCGAGATCAAAATCGTGATCGGCGAGAGTAACGAGACCTATCCCCATGTCAGCTGTGACGGCCAGATTCATGTCACCTGCGCACCGGGCGACTCTATCACTATCACCAAAAAGCCGCAGAAGCTGCGGTTGATTCATCCTATCAACCATAACTACTACCAGACCTGCCGGGATAAGTTGGGCTGGGCCAGTACGTTGGGCACGAATTAACTTCATTCTGGTCGAACGGAAAAGGCAATCGACTGGCAAGGGTCGGTGCGTAGGTTTGAGAGGAGAGACGTGCGTGAAGAGCTTCTGGCAGCGGATGTACGAGTCGGGAGGTTGTGACGAATGACGGGGCGTCGTTGGCCCAAGGGCTATGACTTGATCGGTGATGTGCATGGTTGCGGGTTAACCCTGCGTCGCCTGCTGGAAAAGCTGGATTACCAGCTTGTCCAGGGGGTTTACCGCCATCCCGACCGGCAGGCGATCTTTGTCGGTGATATCGTGGATCGTGGCCCGCGCATTCGCGAGGCACTGCATATTGTTCGCAATATGGTGGAACACGGTGCGGCGCAGATGGTGATGGGGAATCATGAATACAACGCCCTCGGCTACTGTACCCGCGCCCGACCGGGCAGTGGCAGTCGGTTCTTGCGGGAGCACAACGCCCGCCACAACCGGGTGATCAAGGAAACCCTGGCGGAGTTCCAGGACTACCCCTCCGAGTGGAACAGCTTTCTCGACTGGTTTTATACCCTGCCGCTCTTTCTGGAGATTGAAAACTTCCGGGTGGTGCATGCCTGCTGGGACAGCGAGCTGATTGAAGCCTATAAGCAGCGTTATCAGACCGCTTTGATCGATGAAGACTTCCTGCATGCCTCCGCGGCGAAGGACAGCTTTGCCGGCAAGGTGATGGATCGATTGCTGCGGGGCACGGATATGCGCCTGCCGGACGGCATCACCATTACCGGAACCGACGGTTATGTCCGCAACTTCTTTCGCACCAAATTCTGGGCGGATGACCCTAAAACCTATGGTGATGTAGTGTTTCAGCCCGATCGTCTGCCGGCCAATTTGGCTAACCGTGAACTGACCCCGGAAGAGCGCAGCCGCATTCTTCAGTATGGTGAGGATGAGCCGCCGGTGTTTGTGGGGCATTACTGGATGATGGGTAAGCCCCGTCTGTTAAAACATAACGTGGCCTGCCTGGACTACAGCGCCGTGAAATACGGCAAGCTGGTGGCGTATCGGATGGACGGTGAAACCCATCTGGATGCCAGCAAGTTTGTCTGGGTCGATGTGATCCGGGGTATGGAGAACAGAAAGGAAACGAGGTCTGTGTGATCAAAATCCTGGAGTTGCCGCTGGATGAAGATCTGGCCCCCCTCTACCAATACCTGCGCAGTCATAATGTGCCGATCCGCATTATTGAGGCATCGGGGCGTCAGGAAGTCTGGGTGGCGGATGAGCAACTGCGGGATTTGACCCTGGAACTCTACCAGCGGTATCGGCAGGACCCTCAGGTGCGGGCCGGGCTGAATCAGTGGCAGGCTGAGGGCGGCGACAGCCGGCAACAGCGTCACGCACCCGGGGAGCGGCTGCTGGGCATGGCGCAGACCCCGGTGGTGTGGGCGGGTCTGGCGGGGATGCTGCTGATTATCGGGCTGGTTTATCTGGGTTGGCCGGGGATCTCGATCCTGTCGAAGCTGTTTTTTACCGACCCGACCTTATCGGACTATGCAACGTTGGATACCCGTCTTGCGATGCTGGAGCAGACTCTGGCTCGGGGCGAGTGGTGGCGCCTGTTAACCCCGATTTTTCTCCATGCCGGCGCCATGCACCTGATTTTCAATGCGCTCTGGTACTGGTATCTGGGAGTCCGGGTTGAGCGGGTGATGGGAACCAAAACCATGCTCGGACTGGTCTTGCTGACCGGGGTGGGAGCCAACCTGGCGCAATACCTGGTCTCCGGCCCCGGATTTGGCGGTATGTCCGGGGTGGTTTATGGCCTGTTCGGGTATGTGGGGTGGCGGATGTTCTTTGCGCCTCGACCGGGTTTGACGATGCCGCCGGCGATCTTGGTGTTCGCCCTGGTTTGGCTGCTGATAGGCTTTACCGGAATTTCCATGTTGCTGGTGCAGGGCCAGATGGCCAACACGGCACACTTGGTTGGGCTGCTGTTGGGAATCTTGATGGCAGCGCTGGGCAGTCGGTTTGGCCGCCAGGTTTAAGCGCACTCATTTAACATCGACATAAAAAAAGGCCTCCAGTTGGAGGCCGAGAGCTGTGAAACACCCTGATGAGAGTGCGTGGGATCAAACACGCACCTTTAATGATAATCATTATCATTGGCAGGTCAAGCTTTTTCCTTAGCTTTTTAATTCGGGTTGAAGGCCCGTTGCGCTGCATGGCCGCCGTTCCGCGCACTGTGCTATAGTCGCCGGATTCATTAGTTTTCAGAAACACCCTTTGTTTTCGCACGTCAACGAGGTCTCTCCATGACTTTGGAACAGCTCATTCGCTCCCTCAGCCCCGAGGTTTATCAAAACTTGCGCCGCGCTATCGAACTGGGTCGCTGGCCCGATGGGCGTAAACTGACACAGGAGCAACGGGAGTTATGCATGGAGGCGGTCCTGCATTATGAGGAGGTGCACCAGGTTGCGCCCCAGGATCGGGTGGGTTATATCGACCTGGGCAAGAAAGCGGAGCAGTCTTCGTGCGGCACCGAGCACGATCATGAGGGTGAAGCCGCCCAGGAACGCCCGGTGAAATGGGTTAACTGACGCCTTGATTGCTGACCCGGGCCTGGTCTTATAGTGGACCGGGCCCGGGGCTAATTTGAACTAGATTCCTCGAACTTCCTCCACATGAAGGTGGTGTCATGACCGTTGCTGCCCCGACAACCATTTACCGTAAAGATTACCTGCCACCCGCTTATTTCATCGAAACCACGGAACTGGATTTTCAGCTGTTCGAAGAAGGCGCGCTGGTGCGTTCTGCCTTGCGTTTGCGACGCAATCCACAACGCCAGGAACATGAGTTGCAGTTGGATGGTGTTGATTTGGAGCTGCGCCGGCTGGCGATTGATGGCCGTGAGCTGTCTGCTGAGGAGTATGAGCTGGCGCCCGGCAAGCTGACGTTGCGCAACCTGCCGGAAACCTTCACGCTTGAGTGTGACACCTGGATCAAGCCTCAGGAAAACTTCTGCCTGGAAGGGCTCTACAAGTCTTCGGGCATGTTCTGTACCCAGTGCGAGGCGGAAGGGTTCCGGCGCATCACCTATTACCTGGACCGGCCGGATGTGATGTCCAGGTTCCGCACCCGGATTGAGGCGGAGAAGTCCCGCTACCCGATCTTGCTTTCCAATGGCAATGAGATCGAACGGGGAGACCTGGATAACGGTCGCCATTATGTGGTGTGGGAAGATCCCTTCAAAAAGCCCAGCTATCTGTTTGCCCTGGTGGCGGGTGATCTGATGTGGCAGGACGACCACTTTATCACGCAGGATGGCCGCAAGGTGTTGCTGCGGATCTTTGTGGAGCCGGCCAATATCGATAAGTGCCAGCACGCCCTGGAATCTCTGAAAAAGTCCATGCGCTGGGACGAAGAGGTGTATGGCCGAGTCTACGATCTGGATATTTTTATGATCGTGGCGGTGAACGACTTCAATATGGGGGCGATGGAGAACAAGGGGCTGAACATCTTCAACTCCTCCTGTGTGCTCGCCAAGCCGGAAACTGCGACGGATGGGGCTTACCAGCGAATTGAGTCCATTGTCGCCCATGAATATTTCCACAACTGGTCGGGCAACCGGGTGACCTGTCGGGACTGGTTCCAGCTGAGCCTCAAGGAAGGCTTCACGGTGTTTCGGGATGCGGAGTTTTCCGCGGATATGGGCTCGCGCACCGTGAAGCGGATTGAGGATGTCAATCTGCTGCGCACCGCCCAGTTTGCCGAAGATGCGGGCCCCATGGCCCATCCGGTGCGGCCGGACTCCTACATGGAGATTTCCAACTTCTATACCCTGACCATCTATGAAAAAGGGGCGGAAGTGGTGCGGATGCTCCATACGCTGCTGGGGCCCGAGCTGTTCCGCAAGGGCAGTGATCTTTATTTTGACCGCCATGACGGTTGTGCGGTCACCTGCGATGATTTTGTCCAGGCCATGGCGGATGTCAGTGGACTGGATCTGGAGCAGTTCAAGCTCTGGTACAGCCAGGCGGGCACGCCGATTGTCGAGGCCAGTGATTGCTATGATGCGGCGAGTCAGACCTATCACCTGACCCTGCGTCAGTCCAGCCTGCCAAGCCCGGGCCAGCCGACCAAACAGCCTTACCACATTCCGGTGGCGGTCGGTCTGCTCGATGGAAGCGGGCAGGATATCCCCCTGGTGTTGGATACCGACGTCGATGGGCGGGCCAGCGGTCAGCCCACCCGGGTTCTGGAGTTGCGCGAGGCGGAGCAGATCTTTGTCTTTAAAGGGATTGCCGAGCAACCCGTACCTTCTCTGTTGCGCTCCTTCTCGGCACCGGTGCGGCTGCGTTATGGCTACGACCGTGACCAGCTGATGTTCCTGATGCGTTATGACAGCGACGGGTTTAACCGCTGGGATGCCGGGCAGAAACTCGCTCTGGATGTGATTCAGGAACAGATCGGGCGGGTCCAGGCCCAGCAGCCACTGGAGCTGGATTCCCGCTTGGTGGAGGCCTATCGTGGCCTGCTGCGGAGCCAGGACGACCAGGACAAAGCGGTGCTGGCCAAGATGCTGGAGCTGCCCAGTGTGTCTTACCTGGTGGAGCAGGCAGAGCCGGTGGATCTGGATGCCATCCTCCAGGCGCGGGATTTTGTGCGGGTTCAACTGGCCCAGGCGTTGCGTGACGAATGGAAGGAGGTGTATCGCGCCAATCATGAGACCGGCCCTTACTCCGGTTCGTTTGAGGCGATGGCCAAGCGTGCCCTGAAAAATGCCTGCCTGAGCTATCTGCTGGTTGCCGAGGATCAGGACGGACTGGCTTTTGGGCTGAGTCAGTTTGAGCAGGCCAACAATATGACGGATGAAAGTGCCGCCTTTGCCGCGATCGTGCATTCGAACTTTGCCGACGCCCGCACCCAGGTTATTTCCCGCTTCTATGAGAAGTGGCAGCAGGACCCGCTGGTGGTGGATCAGTGGTTCAGTGTGCAGGCTTGCAGTCGGGAAGGGGGAAGTCTGGCCCGGATCCGCGAGTTGCGGGAGCATCCGGCCTTTAACCTGCGTAATCCAAACAAGGTGAGGGCGCTGGTGGGTACTTTTGCCGGCCAGAACTGGACCCACTTCCATAGCCGTGATGGCGCGGGTTACCGCTTCCTGGCGGATCAGGTCTTGGAGCTGGATCCATTAAACCCTCAGATCGCCTCCCGGTTGCTGACCCCGCTGACCCGCTGGCGCAAGTTCGATAGCGCCCGGGGACAGCTGATGCGAGCGGAGTTGGAGCGCATTCGCGGCAGTGCCAATCTGTCTCGAGACGTCAGCGAGATCGTCTTGAAGAGTCTCGCGGACTGACTCAATCGGGGTGGCTGGCAGGGCCACCCCGTTTCGTGATAAATCTGCTGTTGGCAGCTACTTTCTTTCAGGTCAGGCTTCCTTCGGGAAGGCTGATCTGGTCAAGGTTTGTACACAAATTGGGGAGGTGACCCTACTCCAGAAAAAAAATGGCTGATCGGCCACAGATTTCATGAATCTCAGCTAAGCTTTATAAACAACAACAAATAATGTTTTGTACCTGGGTAATTGACAGGGTGCAGGACGAAGCATTGTTCGAGACAAGGTATCTATATATGTATAAGAAAAAGATACTGCTTAGAAGTATCCTGGCGCTCGCGCTAACATCGTCAATGGTTCAGGCTGCGGTTTCTCCCGAAGAAGCTCAACGTCTTAAAAGAGATTTGATGCCCCTGGGGGGGGAGTTGAAAGGGAATGGCAAGGATATTCCCGATTGGACCGGAGGACTCACGGAAAAGCATCCAGAATACTCACGGCCAGGACAGCATCATCCCGACCCTTTTAAGGACGACCAGGTTTTATTCACCATCACCGCCCAGAATATGGGCCAGTACCAGGAGCACCTGACTCCGGGGCTGCAAGCTCTGTTAAGAACCTATCCCACCACCTTCAAGCTTCCCATTTACCAAACCCGTCGGACCAGTGCCGCGCCGGATTGGGTTTATGAAAATACCTTCAAAAACGCCACCCGTGCAGAGCTCGTACGTGGCGGTAACGGTATTGAAAAAGCCTATGGCGGTGTGCCGTTCCCGATCTTGAGTGGGAATGCCGAGACCAAAGGGTTGCAGGTGATCTGGAACCACCTGACCCGCTGGCGGGGAGTTTTCCTGACACGGCGTTCTTCCGAGGCGTCGGTCCAGCGTAATGGCGAGTATCAGTTGGTGACTTCCCAGCAGGAAATCTTCTTCAACTACTCCAACCCCAATGGCAGTTACGACAAGCTGGATAATATCCTTTTCTACTACCTGTCTTTCACTATCTCGCCCCCGCGGTTGGCAGGTGGTGCTGTTTTGATTCACGAGACCATGGACCAGGTTCGCGAGCCCCGTAAGGCCTGGGGTTACAACGCCGGTCAGCGTCGGGTGCGGGCGGCTCCCAACCTGGCGTATGACTCACCGATTGCCGCGTCCGAGAACTTGCGGACCGCGGATGACACGGACATGTTTACCGGCGCTCCGGACCGCTACAACTGGAAGTATCTCGGTAAGCAGGAAATGTATGTCCCCTACAACAGCTACAAGATCAGCCAAGAGGGGGTGAAATACCGCGATGTGCTGGGGGCTTCCCACATCAATCCTGATCTGACTCGCTTTGAAAAACACCGGGTTCACGTGGTGGAAGCGACACTGAAGCCAGGGGCGCGGCATATCTACTCCAAGCGGGTGTTCTACATTGACGAGGACTCCTGGTCGATCCTCCTGGTGGACCAGTACGACGATCGCGGCGAGCTCTGGCGGGTCAGCACGGCCTTCACCAAGAACTACTATGAGCTGCCGGGCATCGGGCCTTCCCTGGATGTGTTCTATGACCTGCAGGCCCGTCGTTACCATGTGCAGGGTCTGATGTCGGAAGAACGTGCAACTTATGTCTTTACCAACGACATTCCGAACGAACGTTACTTCCGCCCGCAGGAACTGCGTCGGCGCGGTACTCGCTAACTCCAATGGCGGGCATTTGCCCGCCTTATTTATATCGATTCGATTTAGTCAACCAACGTAGTGAAAAGGCGATTTCTAATGGGATTCAGACCATTAAAGAGCAGGTTGTGGGCATATGTATTGGTTTCTGGCCTCTCGGTCGTTGCCCCTGCTCATGCACTGGAAGATGTGCTGCAAACACCGGCAATGATGTCGGAAAAGGCGGCGCAGACTTTATTGCTGGATGTGAAACTGGTGGGGCAGCGGCTGGTGGCCGTTGGCCAGCGTGGTCATATCGTTTACTCCGAAAATAAGGGGCGCAGCTGGAAGCAGGCCAAGGTGCCCGTTTCCGTGGCGCTGACAGCGGTGCATTTTGCCACGCCAACCCATGGCTGGGCCGTAGGTCATAGTGGTGTTGTGCTGCACAGTAAAGACGGCGGCAAAACCTGGGAAAAGCAGCTGGATGGCATTCGGGTTAATCAGTTGGTCGTTGAGCAGAACCGTCAGCAGGTCGCGGAGCTGGAAGCCTTGTTGGAGACCGCCGATGAGGATGAAGTCGATGAGCTGGAAATGAGCCTGGAAGACGCCCAGATGGCGTTGGAAGATTCCGAGGTGGATGCCGAGGATGGCCCCAGCAAGCCATTCCTGGATGTGTGGTTCAAGGATGAGAACACCGGCTTTGTGGTGGGGGCTTATGGTTTGTTCTTTGGAACCAGCGATGGCGGGCAGACCTGGACAAACTATGGTCGTCGCCTGGAAAACCCGGATCGCCTGCACCTGAATGCCATTGCGCAAGTCACCGGTGGGGCTGTTTTTATTGTCGGGGAGAGTGGGGAGATTCACTTGTCGACCGATGAGGGCCAGTCCTGGGAGCGGCTCAAGAGTCCTTACACAGGTTCCTTGTTCAACGTGATGGGAACCGGCGCGGTGAATGAAGTGCTGGTGATGGGCTTGCGCGGTAGTTTGTTCCGCTCCGAGAATCTGGGCAAAACCTGGGAGCGGGTTAAGTCGGGCGTGGACAGCACCCTCAATGGCGGCGCAAATACCAACGATGGAAGAGTAGTGATTGTGGGCAACTCCGGGGTGGTGCTCACCAGCAAGAACTTTGGTCAGTCTTTCGATGCCTTTGTGCGTCCCGATCGTCAATCCATGGCGGCCACCGCAATTGTGGATGCCAACACCCTGGTGGTGGTCTCTGAAGATGGTGCCATACGCACTGATCGGATCGGGAAAAATCTGTAAGCCTTACCTGTTGTAGTCATATAAGAAGTATAAGAGGACATTTGAATGTCAAACCCGTTGCACGACAAGGGCCAACACTTTCTGCTGATACCAGGGGCAGGGAGCCGTTTGGAGCGGTTTATTTTTGAAAACCGCCTGGCCGTCCTGATCGTACTTGCCCTGCTGACCCTGGTTCTGGGTTATAACGCTGTCAACATCAAGCCAGATGCCAGTTTCGAGCGGTTGATTCCTCTCGAGCATCCCTATATCGCCAATATGATGGAGCGGCGGGAAGACCTTCAAAACCTGGGCAACTCCATTCGGGTTGTGGTGGCGGTGAAGGAGGGGGATATTTTCACCCCCAGCTACATGGAATCCTTGAAGCAGATCCATGATGAGCTGTTCTATATTACCGGCGTCGACCGGGCCAATATGCGCTCACTGTGGTCGCCCAACGTGCGCTGGACCGAGGTGACGGAAGATGGCTTCCAAGGGGGAACCGTCATTCCGGATGGTTACGACGGCTCAGAGATGGCCATTGATAACCTGCGTCAGAATATTCTCAAATCCGGTGAAGTCGGACGTCTGGTGGCGGACAACTTCAAGTCGACCAGTATTGATGCGCCCCTGTACGAGGTGAACCCGGAAACCGGCGAGCGACTGGACTACAAGGAATTTTCCCAGGCTCTGGAAGAGAAGGTTCGTAACAAGTTCCAGGCTCAAGATCCGAATATCCAGATTCATATTGTGGGTTTCGCCAAGAAGGTGGGTGATCTGATTGAAGGGATCGCCCAGATTGCCATGTTTTTCCTGGCGGGCATCCTGATCACGGGGGCGTTGCTTTATGCATACTCTCGTTGCATCGCGGCGACACTGGTGCCGATTTTCACCTCGATTGTCGCGGTGGTCTGGCAGCTGGGGATTTTGCGGATATTGGGCTTTGGTCTGGACCCCTATTCGGTGCTGGTTCCTTTCCTGGTATTTGCCATTGCCATCAGTCACGGCGTCCAGATCGTCAATGCGATGGCCCATCAAACGTCGTTGGGGCAGAGCCCGCTGATGGCGGCGCGACTGGCGTTTCGTACGCTCTATATTGCCGGTCTGCTGGCGCTGATCAGTGATGCGATGGGCTTTTTGACGCTGCTCTTTATCAAGATCGATGTGATCCGGGATCTGGCGGTGGCAGCCAGTGTGGGTGCGGCGGTGGTGATCATTACCAACCTGGTGCTGCATCCGCTCATCATGTCCTATATCGGGATCAGCAAGAGTGGCGTGCGCCATGCGCAGCGGCAGGAGCAGGCTGATCGCAAGTGGCGGCTGATGTCCTACTTCGCGCACCCATCCGTGGCGCCGATTTCTGTGCTGATTGCGGTGCTGGGTTTCGGTATCGGAACCTACTACAAGAAGGATCTGAAGATCGGCGACCTGGACAAAGGTGCGCCGGAGCTGCGTCAGGACTCCCGCTACAACAAAGACAATGAATACGTTATCAGCAATTACAGTACCAGCTCCGACGTGCTGGTGGTGATGGTGGAAACCGGCTCTGAACAGTGCAACGCCTATGAGGTGATGGATGCCATGGATCGTCTCCAGTGGCAGCTGGAAAACACCCCCGGTGTTCAGTCCACGGCTTCCCTGGTTACGGTGTCCAAGCTCACCACCCGGGCGCTGAATGAAGGCAATCTCAAATGGTTTGAGTTGTCTCGCAACCAGCAGATTCTGAACTCCAGTATTCAGCGGGCGCCCAGCGGGATGATCAATACCGACTGTTCCCTGACGCCTCTGCTGGCCTTCCTGGAGGACCACAAGGCGGAAACCCTGCAGCGGGTGGTGGATGAAGTGGAGGCCTTTATTGCGGCCAACCCCAGTGACAACTACCGTTTCATGCTGGGAGCGGGTAATGCCGGGGTTGAAGTGGCCACCAACCAAGTGATCGAAAAAGCCAGCAATAGAATGGTTCTGTTCGTGTACGCTGTTGTGTCTGGGCTCTGCCTGTTGACCTTCCGTTCGGTGCGGGCAACCCTGTGTCTGATGATTCCACTGGGACTGACCTCTGTGCTCTGTGAGGCCCTGATGGCTCAGGCCGGTATCGGAACCAAGGTGGCCACCTTGCCGGTCATCGCGCTGGGT
>Ga0209075_1001773_pt1 | contig 19908 bp, 20 predicted proteins | sample Stecom2011_FD_187523 | JGI IMG/M metagenome (GOLD analysis project Ga0209075, IMG submission 187523) | Agricultural soil microbial communities from Utah to study Nitrogen management - Steer compost 2011 (SPAdes) (version 2) | ecosystem: Environmental > Terrestrial > Soil > Agricultural land...
CCTGAACCGCTGTCACCAACCAAAGGCTTAGGCATAAAGGTTACTGTTTTACCGTATGCGTCAGCAACATTGTGCACGACGTACTTAAGCATTTGTACTTCGTCGGCTTTTTTCAATAATGTATTAAATTTGACGCCAATTTCATTTTGGCCGGCACTGGCTACTTCGTGGTGATGCACTTCTACTTTTAAGCCAATGGCCTCTAAAGTGTTACACATTGCCGCACGAATATCGTGATGGCTGTCGATGGGCGGTACAGGTAAATAGCCGCCTTTAATGCGTGGGCGATGACCCGAGTTACCACCTTCATATTGCTTGGAAGAATTCCACGCCGCTTCGTTTGAATCGACTTTAAAGAAAGTGCCCGACATATCGCTGCCCCAGCGTACGTCGTCAAACATAAAAAACTCTGGCTCAGGCCCAAAAAAAGCGGTATCGCCAAAGCCAGTCGATTTTAAAAACTCTTCGGCTCGACGCGCAACAGAACGAGGGTCGCGTTCATAACCTTGCATAGTGGCAGGTTCGATAATATCGCAGCGCAATATCAGCGTAACGTCTTCCATAAAGGGGTCGATAAAACAGGTGGAGTCGTCTGGCATCATGATCATGTCAGAGGCGTCTATGCCTTTCCAGCCCGTAAAAGAAGAGCCATCAAACATTTGGCCATCTTCAAAGAAATCGTCGTCCACACTGCTAGCGGGAATAGTGATGTGCTGCTCTTTGCCGTTGAAGTCTGTAAAGCGTAAATCAACCCATTTTATGTTGTGTTCTTTAATCATTCGCAGAGTATTCTCTGACATTACGGTGTTCTCCAGGGGCAAAGGAACATTGGAAAATTTAAAGCGCATATTATAGAACTAACAAGCCCTAACAGTATATGGGAAGCAGATAATTTTTAACAGGTAAACGCCCTAAGACAAAGGGCTCGGACTACGGCCGTCAGCTGCATTGGCTAATCAATTCGCAGGCAAACGTAAAGTCGTATATTTTTCAGACAAAGGCTGTCTTTTCTGATAGAATATGCGTCCCTGTTTTTGCACAGAACTTAATCAATTTACCTTCAAGGCCTACCTGTGATCGAAAATCTTCGTAATATCGCCATCATTGCCCACGTTGACCATGGCAAAACAACTTTGGTTGATAAACTTTTACAACAATCCGGTACCTTAGACCGTCGCGAACAAGAAGGCGAGCGGGTAATGGATTCAAACGACCAAGAGAAAGAACGTGGTATTACCATCTTGGCAAAAAACACTGCTATTACTTGGAAAGACTACCGTATTAATATCGTAGACACCCCAGGTCACGCCGACTTCGGCGGTGAAGTAGAACGTGTAATGTCTATGGTCGACTCTGTGTGTTTAGTAGTAGACGCACAAGACGGCCCTATGCCACAAACTCGTTTTGTAACTCAAAAAGCATTTGAACGTGGTTTGCGTCCTATTGTTGTTATCAACAAAGTAGACCGCCCAAGTGCACGCCCAGACTGGGTGCTAGACGAAGTATTTGATCTTTTTGACCGCCTAGGCGCAACTGAAGAGCAGTTAGACTTCCCTGTTATTTATGCCTCTGCCCTAAACGGTATTGCCGGCCTTGCTCCTGACGAACTTGGCGAAGATATGTCTGCTTTGTTCGAGATGATTGTTAAGCATGTTCCAGCACCTGCAGTAGACGCTGACGGTCCATTACAAATGCAAATCTCAGCCCTTGACTATGACAGTTACGTTGGTGTTATCGGCGTTGGTCGTATTACTCGTGGTCATTTAAAAGCCGGTACCGATGTTCAGGTTATTGACCGCGACGGCAAAACTCGTAAAGGTCGTGTTTTAGAAGTAAAAGGCTTCCAGGGCTTACAGCGTGTCACTGTTAGTGATGCGGGTGCGGGTCATATCGTCTGTATTTCTGGTATTGACGGCTTGAATATTTCTGACACTATTTGTGACCCTCACCACGTTGAAGCGTTACCACCTCTACTAGTAGACGAGCCTACTGTGAGCATGACTTTCCAAGTCAACGATTCTCCTTTTGCTGGTAAAGAAGGCAAATTCGTTACTACTCGTAATATTAAGGAACGCTTAGAACGCGAGTTAATTCACAACGTAGCGTTGCGAGTGGAAGAAGGCGATAGCCCAGAGAAGTTTATTGTTTCTGGCCGTGGTGAACTGCATCTATCTGTATTGATTGAAACCATGCGTCGTGAAGGCTTCGAGATGGCCATTTCTAAACCACAGGTGGTGGTAAGAGAAATTGATGGCGTTAAACAAGAACCCTACGAACAGGTAGTGATTGACATAGAAGAAGAACACCAAGGCTCTATCATGGAAGAAATGGGTAACCGCAGAGCGGAAATGACCAACATGGTTCCTGATGGCAAAGGCCGTGTACGTTTAGAGTTTATAGCACCTGCACGTGGCCTAATCGGCTTCCGTGGCCTGTTTTTAACTCTAACCTCTGGTACTGGTATTCTTACTAATATCTTTGATCACTACGGTCCTATCCAGCCTTCTCTTTCCTCTACCCGTCAAAACGGTGTATTGGTGTCGATGGTGACTGGTAAAGCGTTAGGTTTTGCTTTGTTTAACTTACAAGAACGTGGCCGTATGTTTATTGGCCCTGCGACTGAAGTTTACGAAGGCATGATTGTTGGCTTGCACAGCCGCGACAACGACCTAGCCGTAAACCCAACTAAAGCTAAGCAACTAACCAACGTACGTGCTTCTGGTACCGATGAAGCGATTGTTTTAACACCACACGTTAAGCACAGCTTAGAGCAAGCTTTAGAGTTTATTGAAGACGATGAACTGGTAGAAGTAACACCGCTAAGCATTCGTTTCCGTAAGAAGTTCTTAACTGAAACTGAACGCAAGCGCGCCTCACGCAGCGGCAACTAGGCCAACCGCCTAATTCGCTTCGCAAGCGCAATAAAAAAGCTAACAAGGGCAACCTTGTTAGCTTTTTTTATACGTGATTCAAAACACGAATTCCAGATACAAAAAAACCGGCTTGTAAGCCGGTTTTTTAATCGCTTGGACTAGATGTCATCCAAGGAAGTCAGAGGGTAGTTCGCAGGATATGGTTTGCGCGCTACACCAGTATCAATCGCTGCTTTGGCAACGGCTGAAGAAACTGCGCCCAATAGACGAGAGTCTACGGCCTTAGGGATAATATAATCACGGCCAAACTCTAAGCTATCTAGCTTATACGCTGTTAGGACTTCTTGTGTTACCGGCTCTTTAGCTAAACCAGCTAAAGCGTAGGCAGCAGCCAACTTCATTTCTTCGTTAATGCGGCGTGCACGCACATCTAACGCACCGCGGAAGATAAAGGGGAAGCCTAAAACGTTATTTACTTGGTTAGGGTAGTCTGAACGACCGGTTGCCATAATGGCATCTGGACGAAATTCGGCTACGATTTCCGGCATAATTTCCGGAACAGGATTAGCGCATGCAAAGATGACTGGGTTTTCGCCCAATAGCATGATTTGCTCTTTGCTTACCATGTTAGGACCAGATAAACCCAGCAAAATATCAGCGCCAGTAAGAGCATCGTTAACGGTGCGCTTATCGGTGTCGATAGCAAATGCTTGTTTATACTGATTCAAATCGTCACGACCAGAATGGATTACACCTTTACGATCACACATAAAGATATTTTCCGGTTTCATACCAGCTAAGATTAGTAGTTTAGTACAAGAGATAGCGGCCGCACCTGCGCCAATTACGCACATGGTCGCATCTTCTACTTTTTTACCTACAATCTCTAAGGCGTTGAGCATACCAGCTACTGTAACAATAGCGGTACCGTGTTGGTCATCATGAAAAACAGGGATGTCGCATTGCTCGATAAGAGTACGCTCAATCTCGAAACATTCAGGTGCTTTAATGTCTTCTAGATTGATTCCGCCGAAGGTAATGGCGATACGACGCACGGTATCTATAAAAGCCTGTGGGCTCTCAGATTCCACTTCAATATCGATTGCGTTCACACCAGCAAAGCGTTTAAAAAGTAAGCCTTTGCCTTCCATTACAGGTTTAGAGGCCAATGGACCTAAATCACCCAAACCTAAAATGGCTGTTCCATCGGAAATGACCGCCACTAGATTGCCCTTGCCAGTATACTTGTAGGCATTTTCAGGGTCTGCTGCTATCTCTTTGACCGGCTCCGCCACCCCAGGACTGTACGCTAAGGATAAGTCGTATGAGGTTTCTGCAGGTTTGGTCAGCTCAATGCTGATTTTGCCTGGCTTTGGGAACTGATGGTAATCCAGAGCAGCTTGTTTCAAATCTTGTGACATAAGTGCTTTTCCAGTGTCATCGCGTTGATAAAGCACTGTCGTCGACCAAAGTCGAATGTTGACAGTGTAAGGGGGTACAATTTCTATCAAAAAGCAGAGCGTTTGGCTAGTGAAATCAGTAAAACTCTTGTTTTTATCCGCTTTATTTACTTTTTGAGCAAAGGTAGGGTCATAAGTACCCGTAATCCTGGAGTTTGATTGCTTGCGACTACTGAACCGCCATGAAGCTCAACAATCCTTTTTACCAGTGTTAATCCTAATCCGTAGCCACCGCTTGCGTGATCACGAGCCTGGTCTACTTGTGAAAAGGGGTCGAAAATAGTCTCCAGTGTATCTTCGGGCACACCTGGTCCTTGGTCTTGTACCCACAGCTCTACAGTTTCTGTTTTAGTACTCATTCCGATCTTAATTGTGGAGTGAGCTGGAGCAAAACGAATAGCGTTGCGTAAAAGATTATCGAAGGCACGTTCGATTAACAGCCAATCCCAATTGGCACTCAAGTTTTCGACAGGTAATTGCCATTCAATCAGTATTTCTTTTTGTTGAATTTCTAACTCTGCGTCTTCTACCCACAGTCGTAACATATCAACAATGGTTAAACGTTCTAGGTGCAGCTCATCTTGCTGCAGGCGCGCTAGATCTAATATCTGACTAATAAGATTATTGATTTGGCCAACCGCTCGCTCGATACGATTATGTTCGGTTTCTAAGCTATGTTGAGGGTCTTTTTTACGGGCAATCGCTAGTGCTATTTGCAAGCGAGTAAGAGGGGAGCGCAGCTCGTGCGAGACGTCTCGTAATAACTGGTGGTGACTACTAAGCAATCGCTTTAGAGAGACCGCCATATTGACCATCTCAGCGGCAAGCATGCCGGTTTCATCGTCACGGCTTTTAACTTGTTTAAGCTCGGTGGTATCAAAGTTGCCTAACGCTAATTGTCTGACGGCCAATTGTAGCTGTCGGATTGGGCGAGTAAGGCTCCAAACCAACACTAAGCAGAGCAGTGTCACCACAGATAAAGCTGCCAACAATACCAACACTCGGTCTTGGGCTTCAAACACCGCAAACCATTGCGCATGGCTGGCAGCAAGGTACAAAAACCCCTGATGCTGTAATGGCCCTATTAGTAACCAACCACCTTGCTGGCCATATAATACCTTGCCACTGGCGTCAGCTTGCTCGGCAAAGTCTTCGAGCGCCTGTGGCAAATGGCTGAGTAGGTCTTTGGGTACTGCAATAAGATTCCAACCAGGGTCAGTTTTACGCCAGAGCTTACGACCTTCGGCAATATTAGCGCGTTCTTGTTCTATCATGGTAACAAGCTGCATTATTTCTTGCTCGGTAGCGGCTCGATTATAATCTTTCTTTAACCAGTTATTGGTTAAAACCGCTACCACCATGGCTATAAATACAACACTCCAGAACCACAAAAATATTTTAAAGAATAAGCTGCGGCTCCAACGTTTAATCATTAGTTTGCCAACATATAGCCGCGCGAACGCACTGTTTTTATCCACTCAGAACCATCAGCACGCTTTCCCAGCTTCTTACGCAGATTACTTACGTGCATATCGATAGAACGATCGTAAGCCATTAGTGCGCGACCTAAAGCCGCTAGCGACAATGTGTCTTTATTAACCAACTGGCCAACGTTTTCCATCAAACATTGCAGCACCCCAAACTCAGCACCGGTTAAGCCTAGTTCAACGCCATCCAACAGCACCACGCGTTTGCTAATATTCAGCTGCAACTCGTCAACCGTTATGACTCCACTGTTGGCTGTACTGTTGTTATTTATTCCTATGCGTCTAAATATCGCTCGAATTCGTGCCAGCAACTCGTGGTGGTGGTAAGGCTTAGGAATATAGTCGTCTGCGCCGTATTCAAGGCCCAACACTCGATCCACACTCTCACCCCTAGCAGTGAGCATGATAACGGGGATATTCGACTGTAGGCGTAGTCTTTTTAACAACTCAAAACCGTTCAATTTAGGCAGCATTACGTCTAACAGAACTAAGTCATAATTATTGCTGAGCGCTTCTTGTAAACCGGTCTCTCCGTCCTGCACCGCATGCAATTGAAAACCTTCCATCTGCATATACTCTTGCAGCAGCTCGCCAAGCTCATAATCATCATCTACCAACAATATAGACTTCATGCAGTCTCCTTTGACCACTAACCCAGACTCACCACAGGCTAAGCCTAGGGCTTTACACTAAATACTAACGACCAAGCAAGGTGGCCAGCCAACGGCTGTTCGGATTAACCCCTAGGGCAATTTTCACTACCATAGTTAATGGCACCGACAGTATCATGCCAATTGGCCCCCACACCCAGCCCCAAAAAACTAAGGATAAAAACACTACTAAGGGCGATATTCCTAAAGAGTTACCCATTAATCTGGGTTCAATAACGCTGCCTAAAAGTGTGTTTATAACAATATAGAAGATACCGACACTAAGAGCAGTTATAGGGTCGATCATTATTAAAGCAATGAGCATAGGCGGAATAGCGGCAACAATAGAACCGATGGTTGGAATAAAGTTAAACAAGAAGGCCGTCACTGCCCATAAAGAGGCGTATGGAACATCTAAGTAAGTCAGAGCAATCCACACTAACAAGCCGGTAACTAAACTCACCAAGGTTTTAAGGCGTAAATAGTACTGTACGCTGTAACTGATGGTTCTAAAGTGCTCTAGGACGCGGGTGGTTTTGCCAAAAGCACGCTTCAGCTTTTCTGGAAAACCAGACGCCTCTAATAAAATAAACATGATTATCAACAATATCAGCAAAGTACTGGTTAACATGCCGCGCAAACTATTTAATACGCCTGCGACCATACGCATCACTTGGCCGGGATTAATGTATTGGCGCACTATATCGTTAGAAACATGAAAGCCCTTAGCCCGCAGCCATTCAATATAAGTATGACTCAGTTGATTAAAGCGCTCTTCATAGAGGGGAATGTCTTTATAGAAGGCATTAACCGTACTGCCAATAAAAGACGCTAGCAGAATGACTAAACCAAACAGTAACAATAAAACCAAAGCAACAGCTAAGCTTTCTGGCACTCTGTAACGCACCATAAGTCGCACTAAGGGAATAGTTAAAATAGCTATAAACACTGCGAGAAGTAATGGTATTAAGATTGGGCCAGCCGCCTTCAAACCAGCGATGACAATAACCGCAGCTGCGCCAATCACTAACACATTGGTATTCCCTGACTTTTCTACTGGCATACAATTCCTTGATAATTTGTTATGAATAAGCAAGATACATGAAAGGAAAATACGGGTCTAGCAGGGTGAAAATAAACTTTTTTCTATATATTTAAATATTTATTTAAAAAAGACTTGGCAAGGCATTTCTTATTGGCTATTATGCGCGTCCTTGGAATGCGGAAGTGGCGAAATTGGTAGACGCACTGGATTTAGGTTCCAGCGCCGCGAGGTGTGAGAGTTCGAGTCTCTCCTTCCGCACCATTCCAACCTTACAGTACAGCATGTTGCATTGTTTAAAATGCAGAAGTTTATTATATGGCTGGCCTCCTAATACTGTTGTTGTTCTTATTAAGTGGAACTGTTTTACAACAAACACTTAATTTGCCCTTGCCTGCCTCTATTCTAGGCATGATCTTATTGCTTGCTTTTCTACTTATTCGCGGCAAAACACCCGCCAGCTTAAGTCAAATTAGCAAAGCACTTTCTCCGCTCTTACCTCTGTTTATTATTCCTGTCAGTGTTGGCATCGTAACGCAAAAGTCATTATTAGCCGAGCACGGCCTAGTCTTGTTTATTATCCTTACTGTTAGCATTGTACCCGGTGCGTTAGTGTCCGCTTGGATTATGAAAGGAGGCAAGTCAGACCTATGATCGCCTCTTTATTAAACATGCCTTTATTTTGGGCAACCCTGACTATCGCTGGCTTTGTTATTGGTCAACATATTTACAGACTCAGTGGTAATAATCCATTTACGCAGCCCGTGCTATTAGGCTTGTTATTAGTCGTCGTCGTCGTTGAGCTAAGTGGCACCTCTTACCATACTTATATGCAGGGCGGTGACTACCTTCATCAAATGCTAGGGCCTGTGGTCGTTATGCTAGCAGTGCCTATGGCGGAGTTTATGGCGAGCATGCGCCGCCAATGGTTGCGCATTCTACTGGCGGTTAGTTTAGGTAGTGGGGCCACCATCGTTGTCGCCGGCGGCCTCACATATTGGTATTTAGCTGACAGCGTTGTGGCCAACACTATTATGACTAAGTCGGTCACTACACCAGTTGCTGTCGCCATCGCCGAACAAGTGGGCGGTATTCCTGCGTTGTCTTCTGCGTTTGTGATGATAACTGGGCTGTTAGGCGCCCTGATGGTGCCGTCCATCTTAAAATTAGCTCGTATTACTGAGCCGCAGGCGCAAGGAGTCGCTTTAGGGGTTTGTGCTCATGCCATAGGTACGGCACGAGCTCTTGAATTAGGCCAACAACAAGCGGCTTATTCCGCAATGGCGATGACCCTAACTGGCACCTTGCATGCCATCATTTTACCGCTTGTGTTGTAAAACCTGGCCAACTTGCTGCAGCCATGCCTGTAATTGTGGCTGCTGATATGCCTGAGCCAAACGCTGCAACTCTTCATTGCTGGTATCACGATGTACGTACAACAAAAAACCATTAACGTCGTTACGCAAACTCTGCTGCCATTGCTCTTGTGGCTGCCAGCCGGATAAATTTTGCTCTAACTCTGTATATACGGACTCTCTTGTTTGTAACAGCATTTCAGAAAATTGCATGGCACGGTCTAGGTCACGAATATATTGCATGCGACTTTCGGCAACTGTTTCCGTATTAATACGTTGCATATAGCGCAAATAGCCTTGGCTGCTTTGTTCTGTCACTGCACGTTGTTCTTTTTCACGCGCCAGTAATAGGTGCTGACTTCTGAGGGTAGTTGCTAACTGCTCTAGCTGGGTCGGATCATAATTAGCAAGAATGCTTTCGAACTGCTGTTGCAGTTTATCTGGAGCCCAAACCGCTGCAATTGCACCGACGACTTCGTATTGCTTACCTATGGGTGCTGATGATTCGTTTAACGCTTGCTGAGCTAAATTTCGTGCCTGCAAGCTAAGCCCGGTTAAACCACTCAAATCAATAATCTCTAAGATACGTAACTGCTGCTCGCTGGGCTCTTGTGGTTCAAGGTCATTGGTACTAATAGCTAGGGCTAATAAAGGCATACACAAAAGCGTAAACACACTAATCAAAACACGCTTACTCACGTAACTTTCTCTCCTGCGGTTGGATTTTCATAAATTGTTTCATCAAATGCGTTCTCACTACGTCCGACAATAAGTGCGACCAGTGCGTCACCGGTGACGTTCACTGCGGTGCGTAACATATCTAACAAACGGTCTACACCAATAATCAAAGCAATACCCTCAACTGGAATATTTACCTGCTGTAACACCATGGCCAAAGTCACTAGGCCGACACCGGGCACTCCCGCAGTACCGATGGACGCCATGGTAGCGGTTAGCACTACTAATAAGTAATCGGTCATGCTTAGGTCTAAGCCATAAGCTTGGGCAATAAAGACGGTCGCCACACCCTGCATGATAGCCGTGCCATCCATGTTAATAGTGGCGCCTAAGGGCACGACGAAGGATGAAACTTTGTTTTTAACGCCAAGCTTATTCTCAACCGTATCCATAGTTACTGGAATGGTGGCCGTGCTCGTTGCAGTACTGAAGGCAAACAGTTGTACCGAGCGCATTTTGCGTAAGAAAGGCAAAGGGGACAACCTAGTAAGGCTGCGCAATAAAATAGGGTAAACAACAAAACAATGCAGCAGCAGCACAGTGACTACTGTAACCATATACAAAAACAAGTCACCTACGGTTTCTAATCCTTGGCGGGCGAATAAGGTAAATAGAAGACAAAAAACCCCATAAGGCGCTAAGCTTATTAGCAGAGTAGTTAAGCTCATTAAGGCAGCATCCCAGTCTTTAAAGTGCTCGCCCAAACGCTGGCCAGCTTCGCCACTACGGCCAATAGCTACCCCTATCAATAAAGCGAAAACAATCACCTGCAGCATATTAGCTTCGGCCATTGCCGCAATTGGATTGGTCGGGAAAATATTGAGCAGCACATTAAAGAAAGGCTCTGGTTCAACCTGCTCGTACTGTAAGGCAGTTTGCATCTTAATGCCGACGCCAGGCTGCCACCATGACGCTAAAATAAGCGCTAAGGAAATAGCCATACTGGTTGTGGCTAAATACAGCAATAGCGTTTTAACACTCATACGGCCAAGGCTGCTTTGGTCTTGAAGCTGACAGACACCACAGACCAAAGAAACAAAAACCAATGGCACCACCAACAATTTAAGGCTAGACAAGAACACTTGCCCACCTAAATCGAACAAGCCCTCGACCAAGAACACCTGCAAGAAGCTAAAGATTGGTGCTGGCAGCCCTTCTACAGTCAATAACCACTGCACTGAACTGCCTAAAATTATGGCCAGGATCATCGCCAATAATATACGGCGTGTTAGGTTCATAGTTACCTACCTTAAACCGGCCATAAGAAGCGGGTTTATTTCTTTTTAGCGGGTTTTAAGTATTTACTAATACCTTGAAACCACATGACTAAAGACAGGTCGCCACTAATAACGATGTCTTTTTCCTGAATACCTTTCATAAAGGCATTTTTGTCTTTTGCGGTCATTATACGTAAACCAGTTTCTGCATCTTTAAAGCTAATAGTAAACGCCGGCTCTTTATGCGCACGACGTTTGCTAACCACTTTTTGATCTGAAATTTTATAATGACGAACTATTTTGCCATCGACAGTCTGTATCTGAAAAGCAAAGTTCTTTCCTTCAAGCTGTTTACGAAAGTCTGGGTTTTTACGAACTGACTTTCTCATTAATAAACCAAGCGCCCACAGTAAAGCACGGAACTTAAACATAATGTATCTCGAATTAATTAGGGTAGATTAGAGCCGGAGGGAAAGGCTCACAATAAAACGGCACGATTGTGACAGACTGAAGAGGAGATTCAAGAGCTTGTACAGAAAACAACCGTTTTTAAAGGGTTACTACCTATAATATCTTTGAATTTGAGAGTTAAACTTCTATTGAACGGTGACTGCGGGTTAACTGTCAACGCCGTTGCAATGGCAAGAGCCACTACAACGACGTAGAAGCTATTACTGACGTACGGCGTCTTTCAAGCCTTTACCAGCTTTAAAAGCAGGTACTTTGGCGGCAGGAATAGTAATAGCTGCGCCTGTTTGTGGGTTTTTACCCTGACGCTCTTTACGATCACGTACTTCGAAGGTGCCGAAGCCAATTAGGCTAACAGAGTCACCTTCGCTTAACGCTTTGGCAATTTGATCGGTGATTACATTAATAATCTCCGATGCTTTTTCTTTAGTTAAATCAGCTTTTTCTGCAATAGCAGCGGCAAGTTCTGGTTTACGCATAGTCTCTTATCCTTATTTTGTTGTTTTTAGTTCCATCCGTTAAGCAAGGAACTATTTTAGGGCAAAATTGCTGGTAGCTCTTTGTTGAGCGTTAATTTATTCACAACCTTAGCTCCTGTCAAAGCATAACCTAACAATTGGCCGCTTTGGTTGCGAAATTCGGCTTGAACGTCTTGTTCAGACACCTCAGCTGTCCAGTTTCCTTCGGAATCCGGAGCGGGAGGAGATACCACTACGGGTACTACGGGTGTTTTTACCGTCACTGGCATAACACCGTAACTAACTTCAGTTGGCTGTCCGGCTAATGTTTTTGCTAATGCCCGTGCTGAAGCCATTAATGGCAGCACGAAGAGTAAAACATGGCCTTCTACTTCTGCGCAATCCCCGATAGCGTAAATATCAGACTCACTAGTTTCAAGTTGTCTATTTACTTTAATGCCTAAGCCAGTTGCTAGCCCTGCTTTAGTAGCAAGCGCTAACCTTGGTCTTAAGCCGATAGCGGAGACTGCCAGATCTGCTTCGACCACATTGCCGTTGCTGAGTTCTGCTTTAATGCCATTATTTTCATGGGTCAGTTTAGTAATCACCGCTTGCAGGTGAAAACGTACGCCAATGCTTTCTAAACCGTTTTGCAAGGCATCAGCGGCGACTGGGGGTAATAAAGTAGGCAGCAAATGATCGCAAGGAGCAACCACATCAACTTCATAACCACCAGCACGCATATCATTGGCGTATTCACAGCCAATTAAGCCTGCGCCCATAATAATAACGCGCTTGTTGTCATCAGCGACTTCTCGAAAGCGAGCGTAGTCTTGCAAGTCATTAATAGAAAAAACACGGTCTTGGGCGTCGCCTTCTACCTGTGGGGTAAGCACGTTTGCACCTAATGCCAGCACTAACTTACTGTACTCTAGCTCTTCTTCGCCTATATATAGCTTATGTTCTGTGGGCACTATATTGGTTACTTGAGTATTAGTGCGCACGACAATGTTAAGCTGTGCTGCCATGTCTGCCGCAGTCGCCATAGCCAATTCATCTGCGCTTTTATTTTTGCCAAAGCCAGTAGAAAGCATAGGCTTAGAATAACTGCAGCCGTCATCGGCAGTGATCATAACGATGTTTTGCTCAGGCGCCAATTTGCGTAATTCTTTAACGAGGTGGTATCCGGCCAAGCCGGTACCAATTACAACGATAGGAGCTGGTTGATTCATTGACGAATATCCAATCAAATTAAAAAGTGGTTTAAATTTCGATCATTTCGAAGTCTTCCTTACCGACACCGCAGTCTGGGCAAATATAGTCTTCAGGTACGTCTTCCCAGCGAGTGCCTGGTGCTAGGCCCTCTTCAGGGGCTCCTAACTCTTCGTCATATATCCATCCACACACAACACATTGCCACTTTTTCATACCACCACCCTTCTAAAATAAGCTAAAAACATAAATTTTTTCTTAAGGAGCACAAAGTTACTTAGGAGTATCGCTAAAATCAACGGTTAAATCAGGGCATCTATTTCGCCAAACTTGCGAGCAAAGCCATTTTAGAGCATCCTTTCGGCTGTTTTGTTTCACTATGGATCCTCTGATGCCAGCACTGGCGGACATATTACATCCTATTGCACCAAGTTGGTCAGATCGAATTAACTTCCAGTCTTTTTCTCTGCCTTTTGCTTGGCGTAGCTGGCTGTTTGATACAGGCTCGTTAACCGCTCGCTTAAAAGCATTAAGACCAGGACAGTTTCGAGTACAGGTTCTCAAACAGTACTACGCAGCGCCGACACGCATCGAGCAGTCTGAGATGGGCCTGTGTGCCAACCAAAAAGTGTGGGTAAGAGAAGTCATCTTGTTATTAGCTGACACCCCCGTCGTCTATGCCCGCACTGCTATTCCTATGCAAACCTTAACTGGCGATGAAAAACGACTGCAGCACTTAGGTGATTCTTCTTTAGGAGGCTACTTGTTCCGTCAGCCGAATTTAAAGCGGGGGAGGTTAAAGGTAAGTCATTGCCAAAATAACGACTTAGATTTAACTTGGGCACGCCGTTCGGTATTCTATTTAGGTAAGAAACCCTTAATGGTTTCTGAAGCTTTTTCACAACAGTTACAACATTTAGCGAATTAAGAGAGCAGCAATGCAAGCGCTTACTAAGCATTTAGATCGCCTTTGGCCTAGTTGGTATGACTGGGTTATGTTAACCCGTTTTAACCGCCCTATTGGTTCTTACTTGCTAATCGGGCCAACCTTATGGGCGCTGTGGATTGCCGGTGAAGGTAGACCAGACTTTAACCTTGTGGTTATTTTTACAGTGGGTGTGTTTTTAATGCGCTCGGCTGGCTGCATTATTAACGACTATGCCGACCGTCATTGGGATGGCGCAGTAAAACGCACTACCGACCGCCCTTTAGTCACCGGACGCCTTACGGCTAAACAAGCGCTTAAAGGTTTTGCTGTTTTAATCGGTCTGGCTTTTTTGCTGGTCTTGCTGACCAATAAGCTGACGATATTATTATCTTTTGCAGCAGTGGGCCTAGCCGCTCTTTACCCTTTTACTAAGCGCTACACTCATTTACCACAGCTGTTTTTAGGCTTGGCCTATTCAATGGCTATCCCTATGGCATTTGCGGCTCAAACAGGCGAAGTGCCGAAAGTCGCTTGGTTACTGTATATAGCTAATATGAGCTGGACCATGGCATACGATACTTTATACGCCATGGTAGACCGTGATGATGATTTAAAAGTAGGCATTAAATCAACCGCTGTACTGTTTGGCGATCTTGATTTGTTTATGGTTTCAACGCTCTACGCTATTACCCTCAGTTGCTTAGCGCTGGCATTTAACCAACTAGGCTTTGGTCTACCCGCTTTTTCAAGCTTAATTTTAGGCGGCTTATACTTTGCTTGGTTGGTGTGGTCCGTTCGTGACCGTTCGCGCGAGGTCTGTTTCAAGGCCTTTTTGCAAAATTATTGGTTTGGTTTGATTGTTTGGGCTGGACTGGTTGCTCAGTATTTGTTTTAACGCATACGCTCAATAAAACGTGACAGCGCTTCTAATTTATCTGGGTCATCATCAACATAGCGCAATACCATCTGTATGGTTTGCGCGTCGGCACTTGGCTCTTGTGCTTGCATCATACGCACATACGCATTAATACGAGCCACTTCACCCGAGTCTTGGTCGGCAATATCTAATACCGCTTGCTCTAACAGTGCAGGCAAGTCGCCTTCTCGGCGAAATATGCCGCTTAACTCTTGCAGGTTAATACTCTTAATAACCAACCGGGCTTGGCTACCTGAAGCAAAGCGTACTGTCGCTAGTCCACGAGCGCGCGGAGTTGGCCTTTTACTGGTTGGGGCTGCCTTTTCTTTAGAAGAAACTGTTGGGGTTGCACTTTTAGTAGCACCCATCAATACATTGGCGCCACCTAAGTCTCCACCTTTAGGGCTGGCAACATTTTGCGCACCAAAAGCATTTGCAGCGCTGTCTGCACGAGGATTAACGCTCTCTGCAGTCTCTGGCTTTATTTTTAAATGTTTCCACACCAGTTTCGTTAATTTAGCGGCTAAGCCTTCTCTACTAAAAGGCTTACCAATATACTCAGAAACTCCCGCCTGCACCGCCTTAATAACATGATCACGCTCGCCTAAGCTGGTAATCATCATAAAAGGGGTCGCTTTATAGCGCTCATCAGCACGCATCCATTGCAGTACTTCAATGCCTGATACTTCAGGCATTTCCCAGTCACAAAGCACCAATTGAATTTCTTTTGCATTCATTATGCTGATGGCTTTACGACCATCAACTGCTTCGTATAACTCACAGCTTGGGTAAGTATCACGCACCACTTTTTTTACGAGATCACGAATAAACGCCGCATCATCAACGATTAGAATATTAAGCTTTGCCATCAACTAACCTTTAGGTATTAACATTAGGTTTAGCATAGCCGATTCTATTTATTTTGCTCGTACAGTTATTGCTAGATCATTCGGTTTATTCATTAAAGTGGCACCTATAATAGCGGCAGGCATAACGAACCAGTTAACAACAGGAATAGTAAACAACAAAGCCACGGTAGCACCAAAGCCAAGTACGGTGAGTCGGTCTTGATGCAAGGCCACTTTAGTTTTATCAAAATTTAATTGGCGGTTATCGAAGGAATAATCAATGTACTGCAAGGCCATTACCCAACAGGTAACCAATAACCATATAAATGGGACAACAACATTGATTACCGGAATCAATCCGAGCAAAAACAATAGGAAATAACGCGGTAGCAAATACCCTAATTTAACCAGCTCGCGCCATAAGGTTCTTTTAGAAAGTGACCATAACGACTCTGGCGGTAGCTCTGCGCCTTGTAAACGGTCAACTTTTTCACTGAGCAAGCCATTAATGGGAGCCATTAACATCATTAAAAACGTACTAAAAAAGTAGGCTAACGCTAACACCAAGGTAAGCACTAACAAAGGCATTAACAACCAATAAAGCCAAGTCAACCATTGAGGTAGCCAACTTGCTAATGCACCAGTCCAGTCACTAATTAGGTGAACACCCCACCAGCTAGCGGCACCGACTAACAGCATATTTAGCAATATGGGCAAAACCACATAACGCCTTACACCCGGCTGGCGCATGTAGCGCACGCCATCAAAAAAATAACGCACCCCTAAGATAAAATTACCCTGCATCGCTTCCTCCGTGCATTTAATGACGGCTTTTAATACAATGCCGACTTTTATAATAAGCGGTGATTTTAGCAGTGACGCCTGAACGCTTACAACGTATACAACAAACCCTAAATTTGCGCCAACCGGACCTTACAATTATATGTGATGAGGTTCATAAAGAGCGTAATCTTTCTGCTATTGTGCGCAGTTGTGACGCTTTCGCTGTGCCTAAAGTCCACAATGTTTGGCTAGAAGAAAAGTATCGTTTATTTGGCAACCAAACTGCTGGCAGTGGCAACTGGGTAGAGGTACAAACACACCCAGATATAGAAAGCGCCATTAACCACTTGAAACAACAAGGTATGCGAGTGTGCGCTGCCCATCTCAGCGCCGAAGCCAAAGACTATCGTGATTATGACTTTACTCAGCCAACAGCATTATTGATGGGTTCAGAGCGTGATGGCATAAGCGATTTGGCTGCCGAATTGGCCGATGAACATTTAATCATTCCCATGTATGGCATGGTCGAATCTTTTAACGTATCGGTGGCTGCGTCTATGTTGCTATCTGAAGCAATAAGACAGCGTAAACAAGCCGGTATGCTTAACCAACGTCGCTTAGACGACAAAACTTATCAACGCTTATTTTTTGAATGGTGCCAACCACAAATTACGAAATTTTGTAAACAACGTAATATGCCCTACCCTGAGATTGGTGAAGACGGCGAACTGGTTGACCCTCAGGGCTTTTCTGCTTTAGTAAATTCCAATAAGTGATACTGCCAAGCAAATTGATCGGCTTGTAACTGCATAAGCGCTACTGGTATACGTTGATAGCGAAAGTCTTGACGCCAATAGGAAATGAAACTTTGGCGAAACGCTTGAGTGGTAGTCGCACCCATAAGCACACAACGTAATGCCTTTGGCGGTAAACGCAGCAAGCCTTGCTGCTTGTCGGCTAACTCCACCACTGTCTCTATTTCTGTGCGTGGTATCACTAACCGCTGCTCGGCCAACGCTGAGTTTTCATTACTATCTACCAACAAGCGTTCTGGATAACTGGCCGGTAAGGTAGTGCCATATCGAACTTTCTCTACCTTTGCCTGTGGCCACTGGGCTGCATCTATTCCTAACCATACTTTATTAAAGCCGGACTGCTGCCAACTAATCGTTGAATACGGATTGGTATAAAATCGCTGCAATAACCAGTCTTGTGGCTGCCCCTGCTGAACATTACTCTGCTGCTGTCTGAGCTCTACTAAAGCCTCTTCAATAGCCATACGCTTAGGCTCAGCCTGTTCGATAAAAGCTTCTTCGGTAAACAGCACTTGTAAGTTTGCTGGCAGGCGAGCATATTCTTGGCGTAAATGGGTAAGATATTCTTGCTCTGAGACCCTAGTTGTCGTAGGATTTTGTTTTGCACTTTTAGCTTGGTACCATACTAAGCCAGCCTGAGTCGCAAGCGATAAAGAAATAACTCCCCGCTTCAATAAAGGCAATGCTTCCTTGCCTAAAGATAGAAATATCAAATCACTTGGAACCGTCCACTGCACCATTTTCAGTCTCTCCTAAACGCTTATCGCAGACATAACACTATTTCCTTGTAAGACATATCTTACAAGCAAGTAAGACAAAAGGCGCATAACGGCCTTACCAACAGCTCAACAAAACCAAAGAAAAATTCTAAGTTATTGATTTGTAAGCACTTTACTTTTTATCATAAATTAACACTGTAACCGATATTGTAGACTTATGTATCCAGCAGTCAGCTTAATCTTAATCTCCTTGCTATTATAGCTGTTGTTGGGATGACGCAAGCACAGTACGGATTGCAGTGAAAAAGGATACGACTAGGAAGTCTCTAAGGATAATAATAAGCACCGGAAGTGCTCAGGATAACGAAGGATCGTACACGGACGAATGAATCTAGATAACCAGGACGGTGCTAGGGTGCAGGGTGATTAAGACAAGGAGTTTTAATCACCCTATTTTTTTGCCTAAATTTCTAACGCCAGCGACTACGCTCGGCCACTATCCCTAAAATAATAAACGCTCCGCTCACTACAACTAAGTAAGTTAGGCTGGGTAATCCACGCAATTGACCCTGTAAAAAGCCGGTCAACCAAGAAGCCAAAATACCGTAGCCCACAGCGCAAAGTAAAATAAATACCAACACCCTGAACACCACATTCCAGCTTTTCACTAGATTTCTTACAAACGCATTAATAGCACCACCAAAAATGATAAGCGTGGTAGCTACCAGCGCAAAAGCAATTTGGCTGGTATAAGGGCGCATGTGACTAACAATTTCTGCAACAATACTCATATAGAGCTCCTTTTTAAAATAGCCTGCAGACTAATCTGTTTTTCGTATTAACGCTATTGTGGAATGCGCCCAAACCAAGGCTGAGCTTGTTCTATTTGCGCCGCTAAATTTAATAACTTAGCTTCATCGCCATGAGTACCGACAAACTGCACCCCAAGCGGTAAGCCATTATCACACCAGTGCAATGGCACTGACATTCCCGGCACACCAATCACGTTAGCCAACTGAGTAAAAGGCGTATACTTCAAGTTTTCTTGAGCTACTTTCTCTAGCATTCCAGTATGGCGAATAAGGCTACCCGCTTTTAAAGTAAGTGCTAACTTAGCACCAAACTTTTCAAAGGCTGGTGTTTCCATAGCACCAATTTTTGCAGGCGCCATACCCAAGGAAGGTGTCAGCCAGAAGTCATACTTCAGCATAAACTGGTCCCAAATATAACCGTACTTTTGCACCTCATAATACCCTCTGACGTAGTCGACGGCTTTCATGCTCTCGCCTACAGCAGCCATTACCTGGGTATCTATTTCCATATCGCTGGCACGGTTTGCACCCAAGCTACGAGCATGAGCTGCAGTTACGGCACAGTTAGCAAACCACATGCGTAACCATTCAATCATCATCTGCTCGCCATCGATATTAGGCTCAGCTTCTTCAACATGATGGCCTAAATCGGTAAGCAGCTTAACAGTTTTTTCTACAGCTTTAATTGCTTCGATATCCACTTCGCTACCAATAGGTGAGCGTGTGCTATAGGCAATGCGTAGGGTAGGCGTGTTTTGTTTAGTGGCGTCTAAGTAAGAACCGCTAGGGGCGGCAATGTTTACTATACTGCCAAGCTCATTGCCATGAGTGGCATCTAGCAACAAGGCACTGTCACGTACCGAACGGGTAACTACATGGTTAATGGCCATACCATGCATGGCTTCTTGCATATGTGGCCCCCAAGGCACGCGTCCACGCCCAGGCTTTAAACCAAACAACCCACAACAAGCGGCTGGAATACGAATAGAACCACCACCGTCATTGGCACCCGCAAAGGGAACCACGCCCGCTGCTACCATCGCAGCGGAACCGCCCGATGAACCACCAGGGGTATGTTCTGTATTCCAAGGGTTGCGAGTAGCGCCCCAAGCTTCCGGCTCGGTAAT
>Ga0209075_1001775_pt1 | contig 19894 bp, 18 predicted proteins | sample Stecom2011_FD_187523 | JGI IMG/M metagenome (GOLD analysis project Ga0209075, IMG submission 187523) | Agricultural soil microbial communities from Utah to study Nitrogen management - Steer compost 2011 (SPAdes) (version 2) | ecosystem: Environmental > Terrestrial > Soil > Agricultural land...
TTTTTACCCCATCCCCGTTCGACCAAAAGGCCGGGGCCGTTATGTAAAAGCCGGTGAAAATCTCTTTTGGAAAGCGATAAAACCCCTTCTCTGCCTTTACCTGCCGGAATCTCTCTCCGGAAAGCCGCCAGCAGCTTCTGCCTGGTGTTTATCTCCGCAACGGCAGAAGCTGTCAAATTGGTGGCCAGCAGCCGGACACCGCAGTTGATATCCACCCCCACGGCGCCGGGTGAGATCACCCCGCCCGCAACACGGGTGGCCATAACCCCGCCCACCGGAAGGCCGTAACCGGCATGAACGTCGGGAAGAGCCAGCACCCGGCAGACCCCGGGCAGGCGGGAGGCGTTAACCAGTTGCCGGACGGCGGTTTCATCCAGCGTTTTTTCAATCTCCGGCGTAAGGTAAACCCGAATCCCCGGCTCAATCACCAGCAGATATTCGTTTTCCCGCTTCCAGCGCACAGCAAACACCTCCTCATTGCCGCGTGAAGATTATACGCAGCAAACCCGCAGAAATAAAAAAACACCCCCACAGGATATCTTTAGCTGTCTATCCCAAAAATAAAACCCGCCCGGCATGACTTTACTCACCTTGGCGTCCCTGGTCTGCTGCAGGTTGCCCGCAGGCGTACAATTTTACAACCAGCTTTTTATCAGCTATGTATCCTCACTCCGGTATGTATACGGTAACAACACAGCCTGCAGTTGGTTTAATACCCCTACAAAAAATCCACTCCATAAAAGATCCTGGTCAGCTTTTGCCTAACCCGTCCGGGCAAAAAACGGTTGACCAAAGGCAATTTGGTAGAAAGAAAGTCGCCGGCCGGGTAACCCGGGCCGGGGTTATTCATATCCACCACCCGTCGAACCTTTTCCGCCACCACCCGGGGCGGGGGGGCTTTCTTCATGTTTTCTTCAATCACGTGCCAGCAGCTGTCCGCCCATTTCCGGTACGGGGAATTCTCTTTCATTTCCCTGTCGGTTACCTCATTGAACCTGGTCTTGATATCCCCGGGAGCTACGGATGTCACCTTGATCCCAAAAGAACGCAATTCCTGGCGCAAGCCCTCGGTCAGGGCTTCCAGGGCAAATTTTGACGCGGAATAATGAACCTGAAAAGGAATGACAAATGTTCCGGCCAGGGAAGTGATGTTGACGATCAACCCATTTCGCTGCTCCCTCATTACCGGAAGAACCGCCTGGATCATACGGAGAGCGCCGAAATAATTGACGGAAAACACCGTCTCCGCCCTTTTCATGGAAAACTCCTCGAGCGGGCCAAAAACTCCATAACCGGCATTGTTAACCAGTATATCTATCCCCCCGGCCTGCCGAAAAAACTCCGTCACCCCGTGCTGTACCGAATCATCATTCGTTACATCCAAAACGAGAAAAGTTACTTTTTGACGCAATTCCTCCGGCAGGGTATTGATTTTAGAGGAATTCCGCGTAGTCCCCCAGACTTGACAACCCTGCTCAGCCAGTAAAACAGCAGTTGCCGCGCCAATCCCCGACGCGGCGCCGGTAATTAATACTTTTTTCCCGTGTACTGTATTGCTTTCCAATGTTATTCTCCCCCACCTTTTCTTGGTCCTTAACACACAAGCTGTACACTTATTTCTTCTCCTGCGCAGCCAGTTCTTTCTCCCATTCTTTCAATACATCATCAGTCAGGTCCCGGCCGCCGGTAATAATCCGTTCTTTAAACAAGACCGCTTTCACGCGGGTTTTTTCCGCCACCTTCTCGACAATAGCCGACAGTTCATCTTCAACCGCTTTTCTTTTCTCCTGTTTTAACTGTTCAATCTCCGTCCGCTTTTGATCCAGTTTCGCCTGGTTTTCTTCAGCCAACTTTTCCGCCCGCCGGGTGAATTCTTCTTCCAAAACGGGCATCTCTATCCCGTCTCCACCAATTTTCTCTGTAAATTCCTCCGTGAGCCCCTTTACCCTCCGGGCATGTTCCGCCAGGATTTCCTCACGGAACTCTTGGAACTTCTGCTCCAAACGATCCAGTTCCTCCTGGAGAAGGGAAAAACGACGAGCTTCCGCTTGAATACGCGCGAAATCTATAAACCCGTACTCCGGTGTTCGCCAAAAAAATGATTCCACCAAGTCCGGAGATAACAACAACAGCAATAATACAGGTAACAAAAAGAAGAGCTTGACTCGTCTCATCTTTATGGCTCCTTCCCTTTATTACTTCATTACTTCTGGTTATTCCCCCTTTTCTCCTGTTCTCCTGCTGCAAAAATGAATTTCCTGCCGTTTCTTCTTTAGGGACCCGCTTCCTTGTTTCCCGTCTTTAAAACAGCCCAATCCCAAAAAACCGGGGGCGTCCGGCGCTCGACATCTACATGTTTTTTTCCGGAAAATCTGTTAGCGTTTTCTTTTCCAACGTAATTTCATGGTTAAAATCCGGTCGGAAGAAAAAATTCGAGCGGCCAAAGAAACAAAGACCAAGAAAAACACCATTTGGTAGATAATGCCGGAAAATACAATCTCATGCCGTTGGAGAAAAAGATTGGGCGCGGCCATAAAGGGGTGGGAAAAAGGAACGGCATAAATCAAATACTTGAAAACCGGGGAAATATTATTGATATCCAAAAAAAGAACGAGAAAATACGGGAGCATAACCAGAAATATAAGCGGCGCCATCAGGCCTTGCGCGCTCTTTTGGTCTTCGGCAAAAGCGCCGGCAATCAAAGCGAGCACCAAAATGCATAAAATACTAAGAAAAATGGTCAGCCCGAGCAAAAGATATTCGGGAAGCGTTAACACCAGCCCCAGTTCCTGAAGGGCCGTACCGGTGGTTACTCCGGTGGTATCCGGCAAAGGCCCCCCCATAATCCCCTGCATATAGTATCTAAAACCAACCATGTATACCACAGCCATTAATAATGCCACCAGCCCGGCGGCGGCCATTTTGGCGAACACAAGGACCCGGCGGCTAACCGGAACGGACAGCAAAGTTTCCAGGGTTTTGTTTTCTTTCTCCGCCGCCACAGAGGCAACCAGCATTTGACCGGCATAAATCATCACAATAAAAAGGACCACCGGGAGAAGCATCGTCTGCGACTGAACAAACCCTATCACTTCGTGGGGGCTAATCGCCGCCGTACTCTCGCCGATACGGACATAATCCTTCACCACCAATGGGTTTTTAAGCACCGATAGGTCAACACCAGGCACGCGGGCCGCCAGGTAATAATCGCTCAGATAATCCCGGATTGCATTGAGAGCCGTGTTCACCTCTCCGGCGCCCATGCTTCCCACGATGGAAAAATCCTGGATTACATGATACGCCTGTATTTCCTGGGAGGAATAGCCGCCAATGTTCTCCTCAAACCCGGCGGGAATAACAATAACTCCCCGGCTTTGACTTTTTCCGGTCTCTTCCAGTACCGCTTCAACCGTTCTGTCCTTGTAAAGCGCAACGCGAAATTTGTTTTCTTCCAAAAAACCGGTGACTGTTCGGGAAGTCCGTGTGTCGTCCAGGTCGAGAATTGTAATCTCCTGCACGGCGCCGATCTTTTTGGTTTCCGTGCCGATTATCCGGCCCACAAAACTAAAAACCAACGCCACCATAAGCATGGGAATGAGAATCTGCAGGGTCAATAATTCCCGGAGCTCCTTTTGGAATAAAACAAAAAAATTTCTCATTTTACCGCCTCCGCAAAAACTTCTTCCAAATTACGCGCCCGGTATTTCTCCTTTAATTCCTCAGGAGTCCCGGTTTCATGAATTATCCCCTTGTCAATTATTGCCACCCGGTCGGAAAGATACTCAATTTCCAGCATATTATGGCTGGAAAGCAAAACCGCCCTCCCGGAACCGGTCAATTCCCGGATTTGGTCCCGAATCTCCAGGGCATTAATAACATCCAACCCGCTGGTGGGTTCATCAAGGATTGCCAGTTTCGGGCGGGTCATTACCGCTCTGGCCAACAAGAGCCTGCGCGTCATTCCCTTACTGTAACTGCCGATTTTATCGTGTAATCTTTCCTTAAGACCGCATATCTGGGAAGCGGTCGCCACAAACTCCTTCCGCTCTTTACGATCAGGAGTGAAAAATCCGGCCATAAACCACAAATACCCATGCCCGGTAAGATTTTTATAGGCGCCTGCCTCTTCCGGCAGGTAACTGATGAACCGCCGGATCTTTCCCCCTTCCCGGCGCAGGTTCAACCCGTAAATGTAACAATCCCCGCCTCCCGGTGTAAGAAGAGTGGCTATTATCCGCAGGGCTGTAGTCTTGCCTGCTCCGTTGGGCCCGATTAAGGCGAAAATCTCCCCTGCTTTCACTTTGAAGCTGATCCCTTTTAATGCTGCCAACCTGCCGTAGGACTTTTGCAAATTTTCGACAACAAGAGCCTTTTGCAAACGGACTGCTCCTTTCCTTCTGAAATCACATACCGGAAACCAAGATCTTTCAATTAATACTTTACTCTTTTTCCCGTATGAATAAAAATAGTCTCTTCGCCGATATTTGTCGCATGATCCGCTATACGTTCCAGGTACCCGGCGACTAAAAGAAAACGGACGCCCTGCCCGGTACGGGTCAGGTCCCCCGGTCTTAACAAAATCTGAATTATTTCATTATATAACTCTTCATAGAGGTTGTCGGCTTCTTCGTCTGTCCTGCACACCGCTTCTGCCAGGTCGGGGTCACCCTCCACAAAAGCCTGTAAAGATACTTTCAGCATGTTACGGGCTACTTCTGCCAGGCGGGGGATATGAATCAAGGGTTTAATATATTCATCGTCCTTTAACTCCAAGGTAACCTCGGCAATATTGGCGGCGTAATCGCCGATTCTTTCCAAATCACGGGCCAGCTTCATTATGGAAAGACAGGTTCGGAGCTCCTTACCTTTAGGGTTACGGTCTGTCATTAACCCGGCAACCTTATCTTCAATCACAATCAGTTCATTATCAATCACACTGTCACCGGAAATTATTCTTAAAGCCTCTTCCATATTTTTTTCGGCCATTGCCTCCACTGAATGTTTAACAGCAGCTTCCACCTCCCTTCCCATGCGTAAAAAATCCGCTGTCAACTGCTCTGTCTGGTTCAAATTCAACCACACCTTTCTTTTGGTTTATCAAAAATCCAAAAAAAATTCTGCGTCTTTGCGTAAATAATTGGTGATAAATTCACAAATTCCTGCTCTCTTTGAAAATTTCTCGCCTGCGGCATAAAGCCGCCTCTTTGTAAGGGGAAATAAAAGGCTCTCCCCGTGGAAGAGCCATAACTTGAACAACAACCGGTTTTTTTATAAAATTTCTTACCGGATAAAATCTTTTTAATAACCGGCCGTTCCGTTTTCCGGCAATACATCTTCCAGGATAATCTCCTCTTCCACCTGTTCTGTTTCACCTGTCTGGTCTTCTTCTTTTTCCGGCTGCTTTTCCTCCTTCCCGGGTTGTTCCGTTTCTTCCCATATTTCCGGTAATTCAGCGGCTTCCGTTGTTTCACCCGGTTCCGTCTTGTCATCTTCCGTCTCTTCTGCCGGTCTGCGTTCTCCGGATCTCCCTGATTGATATTCTTTTTCCCTTGGCAACAGGGGTGGTTCCACCGGTATCTTCTCTTCTTCAGGCGCGGGCGGTTCCACCGGCGTCTCTTCCTCTTCGGGCGGCGGGGGTTCCCAGATTCTAATCTCCTCTTCGTCCGCCGGGTAATGAGCGGGATTATACCTGTTGGCAGGGTTCCAAAACAGCCAGTCGTTTACTCCTGCATCACGAGCGGCCCCAATTTGCGCCATAATCTCTTCCCGTCCGTAATTAACCCCCATGGAAAAATCCTGTAACCACGGGCGTAATTGCGCCTTTTTCCCGGTCAGTCTTTTTTGGGCATCCGTCAGGCTGCGATATACCGTATCATACGGTTGCCGGTTGGGATCGTCCAGGTCATAAGTGCCCGGATAATAATGAGAAGGATAAACCATTGGAGAAAGAATATCCGACGTTCCGGCAACTCTTTCTAAATTCTGTCCGATCCCCAAGTGCCCGGGATCCGAGCAGACCAGGCCGAATAAATCCACGGAAACCAATACTCCCAACGGTTCCAGTTGTTGCCGGGCGTAACGCAAAAACTCTTCTATAACCGCGGCTTTGGCCTCTTCTCCCGTATGAGGATAAACACAATTGCGCAGTATACCGTCACTGGGATAGCGGACATAATCAAATTGGATCTCCGAAAACCCCATAGCCGCGGCCTCTTTGGCAATCGCCACATTATATTCCCATACTTCTTTACTGTTCGGATCCACCCACCCGATACCTCTGTTATCCAGCCAAATTCCCCCTCTTGCGTGCCGGACCGCCAAATCCGGGCGTTTTTTCGCCAATACCGGGTCCTTAAACAACACCATCCGGGCAATGGAGTAAATTTTCCGTTCTTTTAATATAGACAACATTTCCACCGGGTCGGCAATCTTATTTTCCCAAGCGCCCAATTTCTGTACCGCCGGTATGCGGGAATAATAACTGACCGTCCCAGTATCATCTTTAATATCAATCACCAAAGAATTAAGACTGGTCTCCTTCACCAGTTCAAGCAGGTTGAAAAAACGCGCCGCAGTCCCGGTGGTCCAGCCTGTGGCATAAACCCCCCTGACCTCGGCGGGCAAGGGTACCGGTTCCACCCGGCGGACCGGCAGTGTAAACGCAAAGTCCCGGGCGGTAAAGGGCTCCGGTTCATAAAACGGTGGTACACCGTATAGTTCAAAATCGTATTCTTCAACATCATATTGCTCGAATTCCGCCAGCACGTCCCGGAAAGCCGCTCTTGTACCCAAAGAAACACCTGCTTCATCTGTTTCCTCATAAAGAAAAAAAGAGTGAGCCGGATTAAGGAGGTTTATAACAACAATTACAATAACCAATCGAAAAAGCAATACTCTGATACTGTTTCTCATCCGCTTCTCCTGCCTGTTCATTTAAAATACCAGCATATAACCTGTTACTTGCCTGCGTGCACCCACATCACCCTGTTGGGTTTTTCTTTACGAAAAAGACTTACACTTTATAATATATTATTCGCAAATCAAAATTATTTTCTGTCACAATGTTGTCTTAAGCCAAGCTAACACCAGCAGGGCCGCCTTTTCCAGAGTGGTTTCCGGGCTTATGATATATAGATTCTTCATTACAGCTTCTTTTACCTTCAGTCGGGAAAAAAAGATATTTTCCAAGTTCCAAATCAAGTACCCGGTTACAACCTACCGGGCTCTGTCATGTAAAACTTTTTTCCCGGCGTGCAGGACATTGATTCCCTATCCGGGTTATGATATCATTGTTTTGGTTAAATTTTCTCCGGCCTTATGACGGCCGAAAATATAATAAACTGGAGGGTTGTCCATGGCGGCAAAGCAATTCTGGCAAAAAAACTTGTGGTGGCTTTTACCCGGGTGGTCGCTTTTTTCCCTCATTTACCGGCCCGGTTGGTCGGTTTTCGGAGCCGGTCTTCTCTTTTGGGTGTTACTCTTATACTTTAGCGCCCCGGGAATTTTCTGGAATTATCTCGCCCACCTGATTCCCGATCCGGAAAAAAGCAAAGCTTTCTTCCAAAAAGCCCTGGACGCCGGGGCCGTCATTCCCCAACCGTACTTTTCCCTCGGCATCCTTCTCTGCAGGCAAAAAAAATGGCAGGAAGCCCTGCCGGTGCTGGAAAAAGCCGCGGACCTTTCCCTGCCTCGCTTCAATGCTAAAGCCAACCTACTCACCGGTATCGCCTGCCGGGAAACCGGCGATTTTCCAAAAGCGACAGCGATTTTTGAAAAAATGCAGGCTAAAGGGTTTAAAACAACTGATGTCTATTTCAACCTTGCCCTCACCCACCTGCGTCAAAACCGGCTGGAAGAGGCCTTGCAGGCGGCGGAAAAAGCCCGGTCATTGAATCTCCAAAATTCCGATCCGGTACTGGTAATGGGTAAAATTCATTTCGCCATGGGCGACTACGAAGCGGCCAAAAATGACTACGAGTGGGCTGTATCCCACATTTCCTGGCCGGTAGAGTCCTATTACTGGCTGGGACGGTGTGAATTGGAACTGGGAGAAAACAAGGCCGCCGCCGAACACCTGAAGACTGCGGTGAAACGAATTAAAGACGACCCGCTGCTTTCGGACGTTCCTTTCGAAGAAGCTGAAGAATGGTCCCGGCGTGCGGTAGACGCCGACCGGCCCGGGTCACCATAGTTACTTACTCAACATTTGGAATGAGGAGCCAAACTGGAAATTTGGCTGCTTAGACCGTCAATACACCTGTTAATGTTTTGAGTGTACCGCGATGGGGACCAAACAACAATTTGCGTTCCACAAACTGTTGCCCCTTTTGCTTCGCAAATTTTCTTTATCCCCGCAACGGCCCGGCTGCCGCCTGTCCAGTAAAAAGGCAACCGTTTGGTGACAAAGCAGGAGATTTTTTTGTTTTGAAGCGGGGGAAGCTGGTGCAGATAAGCGGTCATCGGCGGCGCCAGGGAAAAAGCATGCGTCGGCGCGCCGAAGACTAGAAAATCATACTGATCGACTGTAGTCTCCGTACTCGTTTTGCCGGAGGACGTCACTCGTTCGATATTCGCCGTGTGACCGTCCGCCTCAAGCTTTTCTTTGAGTTTTTGGGCAACAGTATAAGTGTTGCCTGTTTGCGAATAGACAATAATCCCAATTTTCATGTTTTCCTCTCCTTTCTTATCAGCATCCTTCTCAGTCTCGAGAAGCGCTTTCTTCCTACGCTGCGGATACAGTGTTGATCTTCATTATCCCTTTAACAAAAGCCTCAATCCTTGTTTCATTTATTACTTTTTTCCACTCTATTTCCCCACTTTTCACTAACCTTATCTTCTCCCTTGTAATAATCAACTCTTTCAGCTTTTTCGTATATTTCTTGAAATGGTAAAATATTTATTTTCCCTGAATCAGGATATTCGCAAACATCCAACCCAATGCTTGTACTGATATCGAGAAACCTACATGGCTCTTGTGTATGATTGTAAAGTTGATGCGCGCCCTGGGGTCCCATTTCGAAAAACACAATATCACCTTCAGATAATTGAACATACTCATCTGGTGTTCTAAGTGTAACCTTTCCGGATAAGATTACAAAGATTTCCTCTGCATTTCTATGAAAATGATATGGGTAAGAATATTTACCAGGATCGAGAGATCTTATATCAAATTGTAAATGTTTTGATTTCACTATTTCTGCTAACTTAGGACTGGTATGCCAAGAGAATTCGGGGATTGGTGATTGTCTAAGTTGAAATGATATTTTCTTTTCATTAAATATTTGAGGCATTTTAAGCACTCCTTTTATAAAACTGTATAAATTCCTTAAGAAAACTCTTTGTTTTTACCTTCGCTTTCAGTTTTGCTTTCAAAACTCTCGCGCCCCGGATGGGCGCGCCGATTTTCCCGCTGTATTTCAGATATCGTTCCGCAGGTTTCCGAAGTTCATGAACCTTAGCGCGACCGCGCTTGGTGAATCAATTTGGGTGAAGCGTAGCGGAACCGTAAACCTTGCTGTTGAACTGAACCGCTGTCGCGGTGGCTTTCTCTTTTTTTCTGCAACTTCAGAAGACACCTAAATGTTATGTGACGTATGGTGCACCCCCAGTTTCCAGTTAAAAAAGAAAAAATCCTTGATTTGTATTACTTCTTCAAGGATTTAATTTTATATTACTGATGTTTCTAGAACCGTGTATTATTGCAAGAATATAAATAAAATCCTTCTCGATTTTATAAATAATCCTGTAGTTCATTAAGATTAGTTCTCTTATGTTTATATCATCGATTTCTGGAACAACTCGCCCACTTTCAGGGAATAATTTTAACTTTTCAATCACCTGAAATACGCGTTCTATTAATCGTATTGCGTAGAATTCAGAATCTTTGGTAATATAATCCCGAATTCCTTCCAAATCATTAACTGCTAATTCAGTCCACTTTAGTTCCATTTTGAAAATATCTTTCTTCGAACCTCTTCATGGGATAAAACTTTTCCTTGCTCAATTTCAGCTAAAGATTTATCTGTTTTCTCTTTAACATATAGTTGGTACATTATGTCGTCCCAGGTTGCTTCCTCCGGCAAGTTATCTATAATGCGCCTAGCTTCATCTTTGGCTAAACTCACTTAATCTCACCTCATTTTTTATTTTCTAATAATATTATATCATTAGAGCCCACAAAGATATAATTATTTCCCTATAAATCTAGCAACAGAGCCCCATATGTCATATAACGTGCGCCGTTTACCGACGTCCGTTAATGAAGAATTCCCGCGTAATAGTCCCTTCGTATGCGAAATTTAAACTTTATCCCGAACTCTCCCTCGCCAAATGTTAGATACTCGGTTTCTTTAGATATTTGATTGATGTAATTAATGATGTTGCAAGCGTCTCCTATTTCAGCTTTGCGGATAATAAGTGTTTGGCCATCACTCAATTTGAAACGCTCCATAAATCCACTGCCTTCCTGTTGAATGATAATCACAAATAATAAACCCGCATATCCTCCCCGACATGGATATGTTGCGTCAAGCCTATCCGAATCAAATAATATTTTTGCCTCCATACTTATTGGTTGATCATTATTCCTATATCGGTGAGTAGAAATACAGGCTTTTACATGTTGCGCCATATCCTGGGGCCAATCAATTTGTATTAAGAATTCATATGCCATCTCTGCGCCAACAACTGCATGATCGATCTTAGGATTACGAAACTGAGCGTCACGTCCTATATCATGTAGAAGGCAAGCAGCAATCAGCACATCCTTATCTACATGATAACTACCAGCAATATCTAAAGCATGATATAAAACGTGATATATATGCTGATAATCATGCGCCCCATCATTAATGCACGAAAGCATGTAACTCTCAATTTTTTTGTATATATCCTTCTGCATAATAAACTCCTTAAGTAATTTCTTACAAAGTATTACCTGAGTTGTTAGAGCGCCAAGGATGTCGCAAGCGCAGCGAGCGGCGGCGGACAGCTACTGCATTCACGTATTTCGTGAATACCCCTAACCTCCCGCAGTTTTTTAAAATAGTGTTTGCGTAGGCGTGATCGATATCATCAATAAGATCAAAATCCTCATCGGGATACCTTGACGCAATATTCACATGAACCCCACGTAAAGATAACGACCGGCTTTAAGCATTGATTTAGCCGTATCTAAGTCATATTGGGCAATTTATAGCCAATAGCTTTCATGGTTACCCAAAACGGAGGCTCCTTTCCTAAGAGATAGTTCCATTATATCATCAAATTGCACTCATTTTAACCTAGTATTCCATAAATTGTTTAAAAGCATGTAGGTAGTAACGGTTTGAAATGTATCGCAAATCGGTTCCGCTTTCCAAAAAATGTGTGGCAAAACTGTATCGCAATGTGTGGGGCGAAACCGCTTTTCACCGGTACTGAGCATCATCATCTGTCATTTCCTTTGCGTCTGTGTGCGCACATAAGGCTTTAACGGCTACTTCTTCTACTTTATTCTCGCTTAAGCAAAAGCTTTAATCCTTGAAAAAATTTGCCGTTCGCCGTCGCCAACAGAGCTTTGACAAAATTCTCTTTCATACCGCCGAAAATCTGCATGCTGCGCAGTGGAGCTCCTACACTGGACTCAATAAACATGCGGTACTCCGGCGTGCCGGGCTTCGCGTCCCGGGCAACCATCTTTTTCACACGCCGGTAAATGACCCGCATGATCAGTGAATGGTCTTTCATATCCATGATCGTGTCGTTCTTGGTAAACTTCCCTTTTTGCGGGGCATATGGCACATATTCCCGGCTGAGCATTCTCTCCCATTGCTGCAATGACGGAGGGCCGTCCGGTTTTTCATACCACGAACCCGGCTGCGAATCCGGGATCGTCAAATTTTCGCCGGATTTTTCAATGATTCCGACTTCTGTCAGTTGTTCGGGATCACCGCCGACAAGAATCCTGTACGTGCCTTTTGGCGCCTTCCAGCCGTCGTCCCAAACGGCGAAACAACGTTCGTCCAGTTTGAAGCTGACCTCTCTGCTCTCTCCCGGCTGGAGACGGACTTTTGTAAAGCGTTTCAATTCCCGGACCGGACGGTAGATCCCGTCCTGCGGCGGGGCAATATAAAGTTCTACTATTTCAGCGCCGGCGCGGGTGCCGGTGTTTGTCACTGTAACGCGGACTGTTTCCTGGTCGAGTTGCCCGTTGGCGTAGGTAAATTCTGTGTAGCTTAGTCCGAAACCAAACTTCCAGCGCACGGGAACATTGGCTTTGTCATAATAGCGGTAGCCGACGTAAATCCCCTCACGGTACTGACCGTCCTGCCGGGGATAGTACGCCGCCAACGGACAATCACAATATTTTACCGGCCAGGTTTCGGCCAACTTGCCGGGGGGATTCACTGTACCGTACAACAAATTTTTCACTGCCTCGCCGCCGGCCTGGCCTGGTAGACCCATATACAAAATCGCCTTCACCTGATCCGCCCACGGCGTCTCCACCGGTGCGCCGCAGAAAAGTACTACCACAGTGCGGGGATTCTTCGCCGCCGTCTCCTCGATGAGCTTCACCTGCTCCGGCGGCATCTCCATATGGTCCCGGTCGAACCCCTCGCCCTCGTATTCCGGCGGCAGTCCCGCGAAGATCACCGCCACATCTGATTCTTCCACACTTACAATGTTTTTTAGAACATCGGCGGGATGGATCAGCCTGGTTGGATTTACATGACTCGACCCCGCCCCCTGATACCGCATGGTCTTTGCCATTTCGCCGACGACGGCGATTTTCTGTTCTGCCTTTAAGGGTAAAATGTTACCTTCGTTTTTGAGCAACACCGCGCTTTGTTCGGCAGCGATACGCGCCAGATCGTGGTGGGCGTCGTAGTCACAGGAGGTCTTGTTTTTCAACGCTTTCTCCGCCGCCTGCACCAGCCTTTTCATGCGCCGGACGCTCCGGTCAATAGCGGCTTCATCCAGCCCGCCACGGGCAACAGCGGCCAGGACATCCTCTGCCATGTAGCTGCTTCCGCCGGGCATGTTCAAGTCGCAACCGGCCCGAAAACCCGCAATGCGGTCGTGCATGGCGCTCCAGTCGGTCATAACAAGGCCCTCAAAACCCCATTCGTCCCGTAAAATACCGGTGAGCAGATCATCGTTGTCGCTACAGTAGATACCGTTGATTTTGTTGTACGCGCACATAACAGTCTTCGGTTTTCCCCCGCGCACGGCAATTTCAAAAGGAGTCAAATAAATCTCCCGCAACGTCCGCTCGTCGAGGAAGGAATCGGAAACAAAACGTTTGAACTCCTGATTGTTACAGGCAAAATGCTTGAGACAGGCGCCGATGCCGTTTTTTTGCGCGTGCCTAATGAAGCTTGCCGCCAATTTCCCGGCAAGATAGGGGTCTTCGGAGAAATACTCAAAATTCCTGCCGCACAAAGGGTTGCGTTTGATGTTCACTCCGGGACCCAGAAATACGCCCACGTCCTGGTCCGCCGCTTCTTCGGCGATCGCCGCGCCGATTTTGCCGAGCAGTTCTACATCCCAGCTGCAGGCTGTTGTTACCGCCGTAGGAAAACAGGTGGCCGGGCGCGACTCGTGGATGCCCAGATCTTCACTGCTCTTTTCCTGTTTGCGCAGGCCGTGGGGCCCGTCGCACATGAACATGGACGGGATCCCGTACTGGGGAAAGGCCTTGGTTTCCCAGAAATTCTTCCCCTCGCACAGAGAGATCTTCTCTTTAAGTGTCATTTTCTTTATCATAATAATATCTGCCCCCCAGCACCGCTGCCAGCTGATAATCTTCGTGGCATTCCGCTTCAGGCTCTTGAAACTACCCATCCCTTCCAACTGCGCCAGCATCAGCCCGTACATTAAATTATCATACTCCAGCGCTTGGCAAAGACCCTGGCCATGCTTAATTTCAATAATATTCGCTTTTCTTTGGAGATTTTCCTGCTGTTGCCATGATTTCAAGGCATTTTCTGTGGATAAGCCAAAAGTTTCTCCTCCTTGGACCAAACAAAAACCGCAAAAGCGAAACCTCCTCAGGAAGTCAAATCACCTTCGCGGTAATCGATTCAAAAAAATATCGAACTATGGTATATCATCAATAGCTTTCTTCTGAAAGCTAACATTCCTTCGTGGAATATATCATATTATACTGCATGGTAGGGTGAAAAGCAAGAGCAGAAGCAGCCTTTATAGCTGCTTACCATCGAGAGCTTGAATCTCTTTAATTACGCCTTGTACCATTGCGGAGATGGACAAATCGGCCACGCCGACCACAAAGTTGTCGCAGTGATTAATGGGGATCCACCTTGGGCATCAATTACTAAAATGTTCATGGCAATCTCCATTATAACATCAAAATTTACTACTATAGAAGTAATATTTATCAGAAAATAATCTTAACCTTCAGCAAATTTTTGATCCTAAATCATAAGTACTTAAATTATACGCTGCTGCCCGGCAATGAATAAAAAACGTAATACCCTCTTATATTAGCTAAAAACCTCATCCACAACTACCGCCAGCCCCAGGAATGTAAATGACTCTGCCCTTTCTCCTTTTTTAAAGGTCATGGCTTTTTCTATTTCTCTTTCTTTAAACTGGTATATATTTATCTCTTCCGAGAAAGGATTTACTATCCAGTATTCCTCCACTCCACTTTGCATATATAAATCCAGCTTTTTAATCATATCTTTGCTTCTGGTGCTTTCGGAAAGGATCTCCACGACCAGAGCAGGAGTACCCAGATAAGTGTCATCTTCTTTAATATTATCCTGATCACAGATTACCAGCAGGTCGGGCTGGACTACATTGGGCTTGCCATCCTTATATAGCGTTACGTCAAACGGAGATGTAAGAGGCTGACATTCTTTATCTTTAAACCAGGATGACAATCTGACCGATAAGTCCATCGTAATTTTTTGATGCCGGAATTTTGGCGAGGCCAATAGGTAAATTTGACCATCTATATATTCATACCGGTTTTCACTTTCCCGGGCAATTTTTAAAAACTCCTCATGAGTAACTTGCATCCCTTCATGACTATAAACTGATGAACCTTCCCGTATCATGTAATCATCGTTTTCATGAAACTTAACTAACCGGGCTGCTTTTTTGCCGTTTTTAGTTATAATAATATCCTCTTTATCCACCAGCCTGAGGTATTTCCCGAAGTTGTTCTGTGCTTCCGTACTGGTTATAATCATAACACCCACTCCATTAGGTATAGTTAAATACGCGCGCGCGATTTTAGCTATTTTAATTATATTATACTTAATTCTTGCCGTCTACCCGGACTGTATCGAACATTCTCCGCAAATCATCGGCAACCATTTTTCTCTTGCTCTTTTCAATCAAAAAATTACCTCCGGTAATAACGTAAGACGGAAATACCCTCTTGCCTTGATAAAAGTATTCATCCTGCCTGATTTTATATGTAGATATGTTGGGGATAACTCTTTGTCCGCTTTCAGCTTTTGCGATGTAATTAAAGGCTTTGATCGCGACATCTCCCATTAGCATATAAACTTTTACCCTAGGAAACAAATCAATCTCTTTTTTCAGTATTTTTAAACAGTTTTTCGTTGTTTGTGTTGATACACCCAATCTCGCCTTGGGGCACTTGATGGCAGTAGTAAGGTATATGCCCATGTCAAGGAGATCTTCCATTGATGCCACTTCCTTCCCGGCATCTTTAAAAGCCTGCGACACGGTTTTGAAAAAAAAAGATTCAGGGCCGGAATAGAAATAATCATCAATGTTTCTGGGTGGAGCTTCGGTAATCATAACAACCTGAATTTTTTCCTTATCTACCTCAATATCAGGCAGTACAGGATTCATAACCTCTACATCGTCGCAGGGTGATGATTCTTCGCACTGAAGATATTCACTAATCTTCACTGTAAATACACCCTCCTTATTAAACTTTTATATAATTATACAATTAAAAAACATTTTATAGCAATACCAACACGGACATGGAGACAATCCCGCTGAAAATGCGCCCTGGTATCGTTTTGCCATCCAGCATCTTACAATATTCAGCCTATCGGCAATCAACAGCCCTTCCGGGTAATATATATACAGCATCGCTAAAAAAAAGCCGGCCTATGCCGGCTTTTCGCTCTCTTCTTTCAGTTTCGCCAGGAATTTCTCCCGGTCCCAGACGCCGAGGTTGCCCTCTTTCCGGCTCCGGACGGCTATTTGGCCGGCGGCCGCTTCTTTCTCTCCGACCACCAGCATATAGGGGATCTTCTGCAACTGCGCTTCCCGGATCCGGTAGCCGATCTTCTCATTGCGTTCGTCCATTTCCGCGCGGATTCCGTTTTCTTTCAACCATTCAAGGATCGTCCCCGCGTATTCCCGGTTAGCGGGCAGAACCGGCAGGATGACCGTTTGCACCGGCGCCAGCCAGAGGGGAAAGGCGCCTCCGTAATGCTCAACCAGGATCCCGAAGAACCGTTCCAAAGAACCCAACAGGGCACGGTGGATCATATAGGGTTGGTGATCCGCGCTGTCCTGTCCCTTGTACGTCATGCCAAACCTTTCGGGAAGATTGAAATCAAACTGAATTGTCGAACACTGCCACTCGCGGTCCAAAGCATCGTTGATCTTTATGTCAATCTTCGGCCCGTAAAAAGCCCCGCCGCCCTCGTCCACCTCGTAGGGCAGGCCTGTTTTCTCGACCGCGGCCTGCAGAGCAGCTGTGGCCGCCTGCCACCGCTCCTCATCCCCCACGGACTTTTCCGGCCTGGTGGCAAGGTAAAGCCGGAAATCCTCAAACCCGAACGACCGGAGGATATGCAGGGAAAAGGCCAGCACCCGGTCGATCTCTTCCGGCATCTGGTCCGGGCGGCAGAAAATATGAGCGTCGTCTTGGGTGAATCCTCTAACCCGGAGCAAACCGTGGAGAACCCCGCTTCGCTCGTAACGGTAAACCGTACCCAGTTCCGCCCAGCGGAAAGGCAATTCCCGGTAAGACCGTCCCCGGCTCTTATATATGGCAATATGAAACGGGCAGTTCATGGGTTTGATATAATACTCCTGCCCCTCGATCTCCATGGACGAATACATGTTTTCACTGTAAAAACCCAAATGCCCGCTGGTCTCCCAAAGCGCCCCCCGGCCGAGATGCGGCGAATATACTATTTCGTAACCGTTTTTTTCGTGTTCCCGGCGCCAGAAATCTTCAATCACCTGTCGTACCCGGGCTCCTTTGGGGTGCCAGAGAATCAGGCCGGAGCCAATCTCTTCATCAGTAGAAAAAAGGTCCAGTTCTTTACCGAGTTTACGGTGGTCACGCCGGGCCGCCTCTTCGAGTTTTTGCAGGTGTTTCTCCAAATCCTTCCGGTTAAAGAAGGCTGTGCCGTAAATACGTTGCAACATCTGCCGGGAAGAATCCCCGCGCCAGTAAGCCCCGGCAATGCTCATCAGCTTAAAGACCGCCGGGTACCCGGTGGCCGGAAGGTGCGGGCCGCGGCAAAGGTCGGAAAATTCTCCCTGCCGGTAGAAAGAAATCTCCCCCTCGGGCAAGTCTTCCACCAGTTCCACTTTATACTTTTCTCCTTTTTCCCGGAGCAAAGCAAGCGCCTCCTCACGGGAAAGAACGGTCCGGAGAAATTGGTGGTTCTCCCGGACTATTTTGCCCATTTCCGCCTCGATTTTCTTCAGATCCTCGGGGGTTAAGGGATGCGGAAGATCAAAATCATAATAAAAACCGTCTTTAACCGCCGGACCGATCCCCAACCGGGCATCAGGAAAAAGCCGTGTTACCGCCTGCGCCATAATATGGGCTGTGGAGTGTCTGAGCACTTCCAGAGCTGCGGGCGAATCCCGTGTGATAAGAATAACCTCCGCCTTCTCCGGCAATGTTGTTTCCAAATCCACCAGTTGCCCGTTAATCTTCAGGCAAACGGCTTTCCACGCTGTTTTTTCGCCCAAATTATTTACAGCTTCCCGTCCGGAAATTCCGGCCGGGAATTCGTGTCGATCGCCGCCGGGCGTAATAAGCAAACTCATAACAACTCCCCCTTTTAAATGTTTCCGTTGCTAATTAACAATCGTCAGCCGGAATAACCGGGCCTGCCGGTTGTTCGGCGTAATTTTTATTCCTTGGCCGCCTTTACGGCAAAGGCTCTTTCGGCAATGTCCCGGTCGCCGGAAAAACTCAAGATTTGAATTTCTTCTTCCGCCACAAGCCGGGCCTCGATAAATATACCTTCCTCCGGACGGAGTTCTCCTCCATCGGATTCCATATAATACCAATGTACTTTTTTCCGGTGATACCTACCGTCTTCAGAGTGACTGTAGGCTGTCTCCCCCAGTTTGGGTCCAATACGCACCGCGAGCCCCGTTTCTTCTGTTGCTTCCCTGGCACCCGCCTGTTCCAAGGTCTCCCCGGGTTCCACATGTCCCTTGGGCATCAACCAAACACCGTTCTTTCGTTTTAAAACTACGATTTTCCCTTCTTTAAATACTACTCCACCGGCGCAGATCTCCAGTTCATGATGCAAATTACCGCCACCTCCATAAAAAAAACCCGCCCCCGGCAAGGGACGGGATTTCCCGCGGTTCCACCCTTTTTGGTCATTTGGACCCGGCTCACGACGGTTAACGGCGTCACCCGTCCGGCTTAAATCACCGGCGGCTCCCGGGCGGTGTTTCACCGGTTGCATGGGAAGGGCTTACAGCCGCGGCCCTTCTCTCTTTACCGCGCGAACCTGGTTACTTTCCTTTTCATCGCCTTTTTCCGGAATAACTGTTCAGCCTTCAAGGCATATATACCGAACATCTATAATCCGGCTGTAACTTTATAAACGGGGCATCCCCCGCGTATTTTTTATTACCGCTATTATAAACCATGGTTTGTCATCACGTCAAGGTATTCTTGAAAAAATCCACAGTTTTCGCTAAAACTTGATCCTCCCAGTCGTGCCTGTTAAAGGTATGACCTGCTCCCTCAATTATTTCCAGATCCGCGCGACCGGATAAACCCTCATAATACTTGTGGGCTGTGGCCATAGGCACTGTTTCATCCTGCGAACCGTGGATGATCAGTACCCGACCGAAAAATTTCTGTACCTGCGCCGAAGGGTCCCATTTTTTCAAGTCCTCAAGAAAAGAACCGTTCAACCAGAGTCCACCCAGATCATAACAACCCCGGTTATCCCGGTAGTGCTTTTTCTCCTCCATCCCCCTGCTCAAGCCTTGCTCCAACACGCCTCTATCCGCAGCCGCCCACAACACCAGGCTTCGAAGGGTGTCCGGCCGCCGTCCGGCCAAAGTTGCCGCCACAGCGCCGCCGAGGCTCAAACCCACTACGCCCAGATTTTTACCGTCCGTGGCCGGTAACGACAGGGCGTAGTCCATTATCGCCTCCGCCTCGCGTACCTCAGAAGAAAACGTCATCTCTTCAAAATCACCGTCACTCTCGCCCGAACCGCTGAAATCAAAGCGCAACACAGCCGTTCCCCCGGCGGCCAACCGGCGGGAAAGTTTAAGGAAGATCCGGTGTGGTTCCAGTTTGTCACCGGTGAACCCGTGGAAAAGAAGGACCGTGGGAAATTTCTCCCCTTCCGGAGGACGGTGATACATTCCCCGGAGAGTTTTCTTGTTTACCATAATTTCTACTGCTTTTTGCATGCGTATCGCCCCCTTATTTTTCCTTTACTCTTTTCATAATACAGCACCCCGGGCGTAAAGTTAAGCAGGCCGGATAACGGCGGGAAAAATAAAAAAGCCGGGCATTGTTTGGCCGGGCTTTTCATAAACTATAAAAAAATGGTGCCGAAGGCGGGATTCGAACCCGCACGGGAGTGCTCCCACTACGCCCTGAACGTAGCGCGTCTGCCAGTTCCACCACTTCGGCTCCGACCATTATTATACCTTATAATTCATTGCC
>Ga0209075_1001776_pt1 | contig 19893 bp, 17 predicted proteins | sample Stecom2011_FD_187523 | JGI IMG/M metagenome (GOLD analysis project Ga0209075, IMG submission 187523) | Agricultural soil microbial communities from Utah to study Nitrogen management - Steer compost 2011 (SPAdes) (version 2) | ecosystem: Environmental > Terrestrial > Soil > Agricultural land...
CTGCACGAATCGCGCAGACGGCACGACTGACATCTTGCGCAGTCGGTTGCTGCACTTGTTGCTCGGCCAAGTAACTGCGTAAATGACCGTAGTCCAATTGCAAAGCAGCATGTTTCGGTAATTTGAAAATCACACTTAAAATCACCCGGCGGCCTGACTCTCGCTTAAATAGACTATCGCGATAAGCAAACTGGCACTGTGCATTGCTCAGACGCTGGGTCTGGCCTGTGTGGCGATCGAGGACCAATACGCTGTCAAGATGGTCTTTCAGTTCAGCACCATAGGCACCAATATTTTGCACCGGTGCAGCGCCGACATTGCCAGGAATCAAACTTAGATTTTCTAAACCGCTCAAACCTTGCGCCAAACTCCACTGAACAAAGTCATGCCAGTTCTCACCGGCCTGCACTTCAACTTGGGCAAAATCAGCATCTTCACTGAGCACTTGAATACCGCGCAATTGCAGATGGATCACCAAAGCATTCAGATCAGCGGTGAGCACCAAATTACTACCACCGCCGAGTAACAGCACGGCAATCTCGCGTTGTTCAGCCCACGCCAAAGCGGCTTGTAACTGCTCAAGCGACTGCACCGCAACAAAAAATCGCGCCGCCACATCAATCGCTAACGTATTGTACGAGCGCAGTGAAACCTGCTCTTGAATGCTCAAACTCACAAGCGCGCCTTTATTTCATCGAGCAAAACCTGGCTGGCTTGCTCCAGCATATCGAGCACCAACTCAAAGCCGTCTTCACCACCATAATAAGGGTCAGGCACTTCATCCGGGCTGATACCGAAGCGCGGCAAATACAGCGCCAACTCAGCTTTAGCATCGGCAGGTTGGATGGCCTGCAGGTTGCTCAGATTGCTTTTATCCATCGCCAGAATTAAATCAAACTCGGTAAAATCCTCGACGCTGGCCTGACGTCCGCGTAGCGTCGACAAATCATAACCACGCTTGGCTGCAGCAGCTTGCGTGCGTGGATCAGGGGTTTTGTCAATATGCCAATCTGAGGTGCCTGCCGAATCAATGCTGATTTTATCGCTCAAGCCTGCCTGCTCAACATAACGACGAAACACCCCTTCAGCAGTCGGTGAACGGCAGATATTACCCAAACAGACAAATAAAACCTTCATTGTTACTCCTCAAAAAAACGTCGAACACGCTGTAAATCTTCCAACGTATCAACGCCTGCAGGCGGTGCTTCGACAGCATCCGCCACATGAATACGTGCGCCATTCCATAAGGCACGTAACTGCTCAAGGGATTCGGTTTGCTCTAACGCGCAGGAACCCCAAGCTACAAAATCCGCTAAAAAGCCTGCACGATAGGCATAAATACCAATGTGTCGACGGAACTCAACGCCTTCTGGCAACACCTCTTGGCTTTTCGCAAAGGCATCGCGCGGCCAAGGCAAAGGTGCACGACTGAAGGTCAAAGCATAACCCTGCTTATCGCAACTGACCTTCACCACATTCGGATTGAGCACGCTGGCGATATCTGTAATAGGCTCGGCCAAGGTCGCCATCGCCGCTTGTGTGTAGTGCGCCAAGTTGGCGGCCACTTGATCAATCACACTAGGTGGAATCAGCGGCTCATCGCCTTGCACGTTAACCACGATGGCATCACTGGGCAGACCTAACTGCTCAACCACTTCAGCTAAACGGTCCGTGCCGGATTCGTGATCATCACGGGTCATCACCACCTGCGCGCCAAAGCTTTGGCAGGCAGCAAAAATCCGTTGATCATCGGTGGCAATCACCACCTGCTGCGCGGCGCTTTTCTGCGCTTGCAGCCAAACACGCTGGATCATCGGCATCCCTGCAATGTCTTGCAGTGGTTTACCGGGAAAACGCGTGGAAGCAAAACGCGCAGGAATCACCACACAAAAAGCTTGAGTCATGATTTAGTCCAAACGCTCATCATTGCTTAAGGTACGCGCTTCAGTTTCCAGCATCACCGGAATATCGTCACGAATAGGGAAGGCTAAGCCATCGGCTTTGCACCACAATTCAGTTTTTTCCGCATTGAGTTGCACAGCACTTTTGCATAAAGGGCAGGCCAAAATATCTAAGAGTTTCGGGTCCATCAGCACATCCTCAAAACGAATCAGTTAATAAACGCTTTAGCTGCTCAGCAAACCAGTCACTAAAGGCGGGTGAAGGCTGCGCTGCCACTTGTAAGTACCAGCAATGATCTGCAGCAAATTCACGGCATTTCACCGCATCTTTCTCAGTCATAACCACTGGTAAATCATCGGCAAACTGTAAATCTTGCACTGTGAATTCAGCATGATCAGCAAAAGCGTGAGCAATTGGTTGCCAGTTTAACCCTTCGAGCGTCTTGAAGAAACGTTGCGGGTTGCCAATACCCGCTAGCGCATGCATTTTTTGTTGCGCGGGGAAGTAACTGAGCGGCTCGCGGCGACCGCTGCGCACATGCACCAACTCGGTCGGCTGCAAGCGCATCGCAAAACCATTGTCACTGTCTTGCTCGGCACCATTGAGTAGTACTGCATCGACACTCTGTAGCCGCTCAGCCGGTTCACGTAACGGCCCTGCCGGCAAACAGCGCTGATTACCCAGTCCACGCGCCGCATCAATCAATACCAACTCTAGATCACGCGCCAAGCCGTAATGCTGCAAACCATCATCGGACAAAATAATATCAAGCGAATGCTCGGCGAGTAGTTGCTGCACCGCCTGCGCGCGCTCAGGAGCAATGACTAACGGTGCACCACTGCGCTGTACAATGAGCAGCGGCTCATCGCCTGCTTGCTCAGCAGTATCTGTGGCGCTTACCGTCCAAGGAAAATGTGCAGGACGCGCAGCATAGCCACGACTGACCACGCCAACCCGCACACCTTGGGCGCGGCACTGCTCGATCAGCCATAAAATCAATGGGGTTTTACCGGTGCCGCCAACGGTGATATTACCCACCACGATCACCGGTACTGGAGCACGGTAAGTTGCACTGTCACCACTGAGAAAGCGTGCACGCTTGCGCTGCACCACTGAGCGATACAACATTTCCAGTGGCCACAGCAAAGACAACGCAGGATGGCCGTGATACCAAGCGTGCTGGATGCGTTCGCTCAGCTTCACTACTGGGCTTGCGCCTCAACTGTAGTAATGCGCAAATGAGCAAAGCCAAGTTTAGATGCAGCGTCCATCGCGGTCACCACCGCCTGATGCGGTGCTTTACCGTCAGCACTGAGCATCACTGGCAAGCTTTTATCGCCACCGGACTCAAGACGCAAAGCTTCCATCAGCGAAGCCAGATCATTCTTACTCAAGCTTTTGCCATTTAAAGCGAAAGAGCCATCAACACCGACTAAAATTTCCAGCGGTGTTTTCGTCACCTCGGGAGGTGTACCACTGACGGCCTCAGGCAAATCAACTTTAAGTTGAGTCTCACGAGTAAAGGTTGTTGTCACCACGAAGAATAACAACAGAATAAACACCACATCGATCAGTGGCGCTAAATTGATATCAACCGGTTCGCGCGGTTTACGAGGAAATTTCACGCTTTGTCCCCATTGAGTTCGACCTCACGATCACCCTGCACCACTTCAACAAGCTTAATCGCTTCTTGTTCCATATTGACCACTAACTGGTCAACGCGACGCTGTAAAAAACGATGGAAGAATAAAGTAGGAATAGCGACAAATAAGCCGGCAGCAGTGGTCACCAACGCTTTAGCAATACCACCAGCCAACTGCGGTGCGTTGGCCATACCAGAACCCATAAAGGCACTGAAAATCTCAATCATACCCAGCACCGTACCCAGCAAACCTAATAAAGGCGTAATCGCAGCAATAGTGCCTAGCGGAGTTAAATAGCGCTCAAGTTCGCTAACGACTTTAACACCGGCTTCTTGAATACTTTCTTTCATAATGTCACGGCCGTGACGCGAGTTAGCCAAACCAGCAGCTAAAATCTGCCCAAGCGGCGAACCTGCGCGCAACTCTTGAAATTTGGTTTGGTCCATTTGCTTGTCTTTCACCCAACGCCAGACCTGTCCCAATAAATGCGGCGGACTAATCCGTGAGGGTCGCAAAGTCCACAAACGCTCAGCAACGATGGCAACTGCAATAATTGAACATACAACAATGGGCAGCATAATCCAGCCGCCTGATTTAATCAGTTCCCACACAATAGCTACTCCAGCAAAAAATTTGGCTCACTTTAGCACAGCCTTAGGCCTACACCGAACGCTGCGGTTCTCATTTTCATCGCCAAAAACGCGATTGCATCGACATCGTCCACGGCGCTTGATAATCACCCAGACGAATCCGCACTGCTTTATCTCGCGCAGTATCATAAATCTCTACATCTTCACCCTGCAAATTAGCCAACACTTGTGGGTGCGGATGCCCATAACTATTGTGTTTACCTCGCGATATTAAAGCATAGCGTGGCTCTATCCCCTGCAGAAATCGTCGCGATGTTGAAGTGCGACTGCCATGATGCCCTGCCACCAGCCAGTCCGCTTTTAACCATGGCCAGTCAGCTAATAAAGCTGCCTCACCTGCGGCATCAAGATCGCCGGTTAATAATAAGCGCTCACCTTGCGCATGAATCAACAGCACACAGGATTTCTGATTGCTGTCTTGAGCATTGCGCCATTGCCAACGCCAAAACCACACCCCATCCCACTGCCACTGTTGTTCGGTGCAGGCTTGCGCAGCAAAACTTGCCGGATGCTCTAGCGGTTGCCCACTCACCACTGCTTTTACTGCTAAGGCATTAAGGATAGCCTGCGCGCCACCGGCATGATCAGCATCGGCATGGGAAATCAGCAGCAGATCCAACTGTGTTTGTGCAAAGCCCTGCAAGAAAGGCACAACAATTCGCTCTCCCGCATCAAAACCAGCCATAAAAGGCCCAGCGTCATACAACATGCTGTGCTGCGCCGTTTTTATCCATACTGCTTGTCCCTGCCCCACATCTAACAGCCAAACCTCTGCCTGCCCAGGCTCAACTTCAATCACACTGGGTTTAAGGAGCGGCAACCACAAAGCAGCAACGGCCAATAGCGGAATGATGGGACGCGGCAACAACAGTGCGATAACACCCAACAGGGCGAAGCCTAAGACCCAAGGACTTGCGCCAGCACCCTGCCACAGCGCTTGACTCTGGGCAAACCAGTCCAGCACCACAAACAACACTTGCAAAGACCAGCCCGCCAGAACCAATACCCATTCTGCCCACCCAGGCCACGCCAGTAGTGCTGAGCCTAATAAAGTTAACGGCAGCGCCAGCAAGCTCAGCCAGGGTACTGCGAACAGATTCGCCAGCGGCCCCACTAAGCTCACCGGCAAACTCAGCGCCAATAAAAATGGCGCTAATCCTATGGCAGCCACCCACTGCGTACGTGTTAATACTTGCCACCAACGCCAAGCACCTAAACGTCCAGAAAAAGCTAAAACCAGTGCTGCTACTGCCGTAAATGACAGCCAAAACCCAGCTTGCAACACCACTAAAGGCTCAAACAACAAAACCAGACAAAGCGCCGCAAACAATGCCGTCCAAGCACTTAAATGCTGAAAACGCCAGCGCCAGAGCAAAGCAATCATCACCATGATGCAAGCCCTTTGTACTGGCACAGCAAAACCCGCTAACACGCCATACAACAGTGCTGCCAGCATCGATAAGGCACAGGCAATAGGCAGCCATGGCAGGCGCGCCGGCCACCAACCAAAACGCACTAAAAATACCACGCAGGCGTAGGCCATGCCGGCCATCAAGCTAATATGCTGACCAGAAATCACCATCAAATGCACAGTACCGGTGGTTTGTAACAAGCGCCACTGCTGCTCAGTTAGCGCAGAGCCATCGCCTAACAATAAAGCGGCCATCACTCCACGCATCTGCGCTGGAGCGACACTCTGCAATCGCTCTTTTAAACGCTCACGCCAATGATCGACACCAGCCCCAGACTCCAAGCGCTGACCAGTTTTTACCGAACCTGTTGCACCGATACGTTTAGCCAATAGCCATGCTTGATAATCAAAACCATGGAGATTGAGCACACCATCAGGTCGTTTTAAGCGTACCGCTAAACGCCAGCGCTCACCGGCACGCAATTGCTCAGGCGGATCACGCCAAGATAAACGCATACGCTGCGGTAACTCTGCGCGCCGTGAAGAGGCATCCTTTAATTCAAAGCGCACAATAGCCGGCTGCCCTTGCAGCTGCGGCCATTCAGGCAAACCCACTACCGTGCCTTCGAGCCAAAGCGTACGGCCATCGAGGTTTTGCTGCAGCTGGTCATCCAACGCGGCTTGAGCGCCGATACAAGCCCAACACAAACCAAGCAGGTAGATGCCCAGCGGAAAAACTCGACAAACGAAAGCAACCAGCGCAACCAGCATTAAAACCAGCAGCAACAAAGTACTGGGCAAGCTTGGCAAAAATCGCAAGCTCAGCATTCCTGCAATCAGTGCAAGCATGAGAAATCGCATGCAGCTACCTCCTTGTAGCATTTGCAAACAAATATTCTTGCTAATAGCGCGTTTTCTAAGGCTTTTGTCACACCCTGTAACAGCACCACGCCGCAATAAGATGCATAATAGTCGAGCTTTTGCATGTCAGAGAAAATTCATGCCTCGTCAACTATTTAAACGCTACATGCCTGATCCGGAAAAACTGAAACATAATCCATCATTACGTTTTCTCGGCAGCCTGATCCACGATCCAAATTTATGGCACCTGAACCGTCACTCGATTGCGCGGGCAGTTGCTGTCGGTTTGTTTTGGGCGATGATCCCAATGCCAATGCAAATGTTTGCTGCGGCACTTTTAGCCATTCCAATGCGAGCTAATCTGCCTATCTCTGTGGGCCTCGTTTGGCTCACCAATCCAATTACCATGCCCCCTGTGTTTTATGCCAACTACAAGCTTGGCACATGGCTACTCGGAACACCGGCCATCGAGATGCCGGACAAAATGACTATCAGCTGGATTTTAGAAGTCACCACAACACACTGGCAGCCGCTCTATGCGGGTTCCGTCTGCATGGGTTTAATTCTTGCTGCAGTGGGCTATAGCTGCACTGTTTTATACTGGCGCTGGTGGGTCAATCGCAACTGGAAGAAACGTATAAAGCTGCGTGAATCGCGGATAAATGATTGATTTTGAAATAAGTTTTGACAGGATCGAAAAAGTGCGTATACTTATCGGCGCGGAATGGAGCAGTCTGGTAGCTCGTCGGGCTCATAACCCGAAGGTCGTAGGTTCAAATCCTGCTTCCGCAACCAAATTCAAAAGCCTTAACTTTAACGAGTTAGGGCTTTTTTTATGCCTGTAATATTTCATCCGGAAAAAAGCTAAAAAGCCTCTGCGCCTTAATTGTGCCCTGAGCGCACCATTTCCAAGTTTAACCTTCCTGCGCCTAAGGCCTGCTTCAAGCTAATCGAATAAGCAGTCTGGCTACCTAAGCAAACCTGCGTCTTTCAAGCTCCGGCCAATAACACTTCCAGTCGTGGATTTCTCTGCAAGCTCGGTGTGGTAATCGCGTAGAACTGCTCCTGCAGTTCAGGCAATTGACCAATGATGACTAAACTGCCGTTATGCAATTCATCTTGCACGACAACCTCTGGCAGCACAGTCAGCCACTGACTGTCACGCGCGATCAAACGCAGCATCGCCATGTCATCTACTTCGGCACGCAAGCGCGGCTTAACACTGGCACGAGCGCACAAGGCATCAAACTGCACTCGTAGCGCATGCCGTGGCCCCGGCAGAGCGATATCAACCTCATCTAAGTCGTCTGGTATCCGCAAACTACGGTTCTTCCAAATGCTTGCAGGCCCAACCAGAGAGACTGTTTGACTGCCAAGAAAACGGCAATGTAAAGGACGATTTGAACGCGCCGGCACGCTTTCATTGGCCAAGACAATATCCAACTCATGCTGTAACAAACGCTCCAAAAGCCCTTCTAACAAGCCCGATTCTAAAGTAAGCACGACACTTGGATCGGCCAAGAGCGGGCGAATCCAGTTTTCTTGATAGTTTCTCGACAAGGTAGCAACACTGCCGACGCGCAAGTGAATCATCCCTTCACTATGCACTTCAAGCCGCCCGAGCATTTCTTGGCCTAGTCCGAAAATTTCTTCTGCGTAAGAAAACACCAACTGCCCTGTCGCTGTCAGCAATAGACGCTTACCTTCACGCTCAAATAGAGCCTTACCTAAATGCTCTTCAAGCTGTTTGATTTGTGCAGACAAGGCTGATTGAGAGGTATGTACTTCCTGAGCGGCGCGGGTCAGATGACCTATTTTGGCAACACGCCAGAAATAGAATAAGTGATGAAAATTCAGCTGCTTAAGATTTATCATTCTGTTTTTAATATCAAAAAGTTCATATCAATGTATTTTACAGAATAATTCAAGTCAAGCATCCTAGCAGCCGCCCAACCTAGGAGTCTGCGTCATGACTGTATGGAACAACCTACTGCTTTATCTAAGCCCTTTTGCACCGGCACTATTGATGTGTGCTGCAATGTTGCTGGCAACCCTAAAACCCATACACGTCGTACGGCTGTGGCGACGCTATATCTACCTTTCAGGAGTTGCCTTAGCCTGCTCCCTCGCCTTATTGGCGTGGCGCAGTGCTGCCCCTTCATCCACGCCAGATGCGGTCTCTGCAAGCTATTTAAATTGGTTTTCCTTGAGCTTATTGGGTGTATGGCTGGCGGTTGTGGTGCAGTTTATTGGCACCATTATCGGCGTTTTTTCATCGCGTTATTTACAGGGTGAGCCGCAGCAGGCGCGTTATGTGCTAGCCCTATCGGCAGTCTTAACCTGCGTGCATTTACTACTACTAGCTAATCATTGGTTGGTTTTGATTGCTGCTTGGGCAATGGTGGGGATTGCTCTTCAACAGCTGTTATGTTTTTACCGAGACCGGCCATTTGCCTTGCTGGCCGGTCATAAAAAACGCGCAGCCGACCGCCTAGCTGACACGCTATTGCTGGCAGCTGCGGCCTTGACCTGGCAAGAGGTAGGTAGCGGCTCGTTTACGGCATTGTGGCAACACCTTGAGCAACATGAGATATCGCTTGCCTTACATATCAGCGCCATCTTTTTAGTGCTTGCGGTAGTTCTACGCACAGCGATGCTACCGGTGCATGGCTGGCTGATCCAAGTGATGGAAGCGCCAACTCCAGTATCAGCTTTACTGCATGCAGGCGTAATTAACCTCGGCGGCTTCATCATCATTCGCTTTGCGCCACTTTTAGAAGCGGCTGCGCCTGCTCGCTGGTTACTGATTGGCTTTGGACTGACCACCGCTGTGCTTGCAGGCTTGGTGATGCTGACCCGCATCAGCATTAAGGTACGTTTAGCTTGGTCAACCGTCGCGCAAATGGGCTTTTTGCTGCTTGAATGCGGCTTAGGTTTGTACTCGCTGGCGGCTCTGCATCTGCTAGGACACTCGCTCTACAAAGCCAATGCTTTCCTCTCAGCCTCAAGCGTGGTCAAGGACAGCACACTACAAAGGATGCGCCCGCAACTTAAGCCCTCTTTGCTCAGTTTGATCATTGCTCCGCTTTTAGCGCTATTCATTTTATTACTGGTACAAAAGCTGAGCTCTTATAGCTTTTGGCCTTGGTGGTGGAACGCTGTACTGGCTTTAGCCTGGGCACCTCTGCTGTGGCTGCCAAGTCTGCACGATCACTCAAGCAACACACTCGTTTGGCGGGCACTGGCAGGCTTCAGTATCGTCGCTGGCCTAACTGCTGCGACCTTATTGGCGCATCTTCTGCCCCTTGGTGTCACCGACAGCCCTTACCCACTGGCCGGAATATTCACCTTGTGCGCCATGGCCGCTTTATACCTGTGTCTGATGACGCTGCAGATACAGCCAAAGACCTTGACCCGTTTGCGGCGCTGGAGCTACGCCGGCTTCTATGTTGATGAGTGGGTCACCCGCTTCATCCTAAAAATCTGGCCAACACGCTGGACTGTCACCGAAGCGGCCAGCCAGCATAACTCGAGCGCAACCGCGACTGATCGATCAAACAGCCATTTAAGGAGCCTATAATGAGTCAGACAACTTCGCACATTACAGAACACACAGCCGCAACTATAGACTCATTAAGCGCTGCAGATTCAGCCAAACGCACACCTGAAGAGTCGCTCAACTTAAAAATTGAAATGGCCTGCACGCAGGCCTGCCAAGCAATCGCGCCAACTTGGCCGCTTGATCGTGCCATTGCCGTCAATCCACACTGGTCACGTATTGCTCTTCCAATTCGAAAAGTTGCCGCACGAATGGCCGTACTCGGCGCTATTAACGTTTTTCCGTCGCGTGCCTATATCCAGCAAACATGGCTCGAAGGTCGTATTCAACAAGAGGATTTAAGCTGTGCAATCAAGCGTTTAGCGGCAGCAAAAAGCCTGAGCATGGAGCAATGCATTGCAGCTTTAAGCGTTAACAAAACCATCCCACGTCTGCCACTGCTGATCGATGTACTGGACGATGATATCGATCAAGACAAGCGTCTCTCTTGGCGTCAAGCCATCACCCACCAAGTCAGTCAGACCTGCGCTGCCTACTTTGATGAACAACAGGCGGACTGGCAGCCAGAATCTGACACTGGCCTCTATGCTTTCTGGCGCGAAACCTTAACCCACGATTACGCTATTGGCACGCTGATGGGCTTGCCCGACATCGCACAAAGCCTCAACGCTCTGCCCGCCACTCGACAAGATGCTGAGCGCTGGGTATTGCAGCGCTTGGGGTTACCTGAAGCAGTCTGGGTCGACTATCTGGAAGCTATTTTGCTGACGGTCAATGGCTGGGCATCCTGGTGTGCTTACTTGGCTTGGCAGGCGCAGCAATCAGGACAAACCGATGCCCACCTGCGCGATTTACTGGCGATTCGCTTGGCCTGGGGTGCAATTTTATTAGACTGCAAGGACGATAGCGCTGCGCAAACAGCATTCGAATCGCTGCAGGCGCAATGGCTGTTCAGCGCTGAAAAGATCAAGCAAGCCGAAGAAGCTCTGATCATCGATGAAGTTTGGCAGCTTGCTTTGGAGATCGGCTATCAACGCCAGTTAGCCCAGCAATTGATGCAATCCACTGCCACTCAACCCACCAACACAGCAGCTTCAGCACTAGCGGTTCAGGCTGTTTTTTGCATTGATGTGCGTAGCGAACCTTTACGCCGTGCGCTCGAAGCAGCCCATCCTGGCCTGCACACCATTGGCTTTGCCGGCTTTTTTGGGCTGCCTGTGGCCTATACACCCTTTGCCACCTCAGCCTCTCGCCCGCAACTACCAGGACTACTACCCGCTACACTTGAAGTAACCGACAGAATCAGTGCTGCATCAGCAGGTCGCAACGAAGCATCACATCAAGCTTTAAATACCAATGCACAGCGGGCGCGTCTGCGTAACTTTGCTTGGTCTGAGCAGATGCGCTCTGCCAGTCGCTGGCCTTCCTCAGCGTTTTCCTATGTTGAAGCTGCAGGACTCGCCTATGTGGGTAAGCTCGCACAATGGCTGAAGCCAACAAGCCAATCACTGCAGTCCACTGATTTAACCGGCCTACCCGCACGCTATCAGCGCTTATGCCGTCCCGCCTTATATGACATGAACACTCAAGCAAAGGTGCAACTCGCTGCCCGTGTATTGCACGCCATGGGTTTGGATAAACAGCTCGCGCCAACGGTATTACTGGTGGGGCATGGCAGTCAGAGCATAAACAATGCCCATGCTGCCGCTCTCGATTGCGGTGCCTGCTGTGGTCAAACTGGCGAGGTCAATGCTCGTGTTTTAGCTCGTTTGCTGAACGAACCGGAGGTGCGCGCAGGTTTAAAAGCATGCGCAATCGAGATTCCAGAGCACACAGTGTTCATTGCTGCATTGCACAACACCACAACCGATGAGATCAACGGTTTTGATCTTGATCTGCTGACAACATCGGCGCGCACAACTTGGGACAAACTACACAGCGTGTTTGCTCAAGCCGGTGATCAAGTGCGTCGCGAGCGAGCAGTCAAGCTCGGGCTTAACGCTTCCACTGCAGCCGATCAGCTGCTTATGCAGTTGCGTCGTCGTGCCAACGATGGTGCGCAAACTCGCCCTGAATGGGGCTTAGCCGGCAACGCTGCATTTATCATTGCACCGCGCCAGCGCAGTTTAGGCATGCCCTTAAACGGGCGCAGTTTTTTACATGATTACGACAACGTGCAAGACCCTGACGGCAGCGTCCTCGAACTGCTGATGACTGCACCAATGCTGGTTGCCCACTGGATCAACCTGCAATACCACGCCTCCGTCTGCGACCCACAGCGTCTTGGTAGTGGCAATAAATTACTGCATAACGTTGTCGGTGGACATCTCGGCGTCTTCGAAGGTAATGGCGGAGACCTGCGTATCGGTCTGTCGCAGCAATCATTGCATGACGGTCAGCGCTGGATGCATGAACCGCTGCGTCTCACTGTCATCATTGATGCCCCCAGTTATGCCATTGAAAAAGTCATTAGCCAACATCGCGTGGTACAACAGCTGATCAATAACGGTTGGCTGCACTTATGGCGCTTTGGCGAAACGCAGCTGATGCGCTATCACAACGGAGACTGGCAAGAGATCGGGCTGTAGATATAAACAAGCCCCAAGCGCGAACTCTTATCCTTTAAATGCGTCCTATTTTCACAAGATTAAATAATAGGTTCGGCGACTGATGAGAGTTTGGATTATTTTTGCACTACTCATGACCACGCAATTTGCACAAGCGCGCAGCTATATTGACGGCCATTTGCACTATGTGGATTTCTTTCAAGAGTCTGAGGGTATGCAAGCGCTACTGACCGAGATGAACCAAGGAAATATTAGTCATGCAGCCATTATGGGCATACCGGTAGCGAAAAAATGGCAAGAAAACGAGCCGAAAAAACCACGCTACTACGCGGGCGATGATGCGGACTTGTATTGGTACAGCGCCACTGACTTTTATGTGTTGCAGGCGATCCAACAGCTCAAGCCAGAACAACAAAAGCGCTTCTTTCCTTTTCTCTCCGGCTTTAATGTCAACGATAAAAACGCCGCCACCCACATCCGCCGCACTTTAGAAATGAACCCTGGTTTTTGGCAAGGCATTGGCGAAGTGTTTACGCGTCATGACGATGTCACCGCTCTGATGCAAGGTGATACGCCACGCGCGAATAACGACGCCATGATGAAAGTCTATCGCGTCGCTGCCGAGTATGATTTACCAGTTTTACTGCACAGTAATGTCACGTCCAAACGTGAACGTAACCCGCTGTACCTTGAAGAATTAGAAGAAGCGCTGAGTAAAAACCGAGACGTACGCTTTATCTGGGCACACGCTGGCACCAGCATGGAATTGCACCGTCACCAAGAAGAGTTGGATTTTTTACTGCCATTACTGCAGCGCTTATTAAAAGAAAACGACAATCTCTACATCGACCTGTCATGGACAATGCTGGAACCTTACCTACTGAATGCCAAAGGCAAACCCAATGCAGATTGGCTAAAGCTTTTGCAAAACCATCCGAAGCGTTTTGTGTTGGGCAGTGATGTGGTAGGACGTTTTTCTAATTTAGGTAAAACCCTGCACAGCTTTGATCCGCTATTAGATGCTCTGCCCAAAGACGTGGCGCAGGCCATAGCAGAGGATAACTTCCCTGCTTTGCTCCCTCAGCAGGGCAAAAAATAAATTACTGAGCGTGAGACTTAACTTACATTTTTAGCAGGTTTTCCTAGCGCTAAAGGATCCCTGCTAAAGTTTTTTACGCCGCTCCGAGCGCTGCACTCGCAGTTGCTCTTCATCCACTTCAGCGAGCACTTCACAAACATATTCGATGTGCTGATTGGATAGCTGCCGCGCCAGCTCGGCATCGCCTGCTTTGATAGCGTGATAGAGGCTACGGTGTTGCTCAATCAACATCGCGCGAGTCTCGCTACGTTGCGTGTACATACCGCCAATATTAGTGATGACGTTACCGCGCAACAAATCAAATAAGCCACGAATGGTATGCAACAGCACGACATTATGACTGGCTTCGGCGATGGCTAAATGAAAACGCGCATCGGCTAAGCCTTCTTCAGTGCGGCAATTTTCTGCAGAGCCGGCATAACAGGCTTCTAGCTGTGCAAAAGCTGCGTCTAAGCGTTCGTGGTCTGCTGGCGTGGCACGCAGCGCTGCGTAATAGGCGCAAGCGCCTTCTAAGGTATGACGAAATTCGAGCAAATCTTTTTGTGCATCATGCTTTTCAGCAAGCAAAGCCAGCAGTGGATCACTAAACGTCGCGCCCACTTCTTGATTGACATAATTACCACCACCTTGGCGACTGACCAACAAGCCCTTGGCCACCAGTTTCTGAATGGCTTCGCGCAGCGAGGGCCGTGACACACCAAACTGTTCGGCCAGTTTACGCTCTGCAGGCAAACGTTCACCCGCTTGCAGCACGCCTTCCAAAATCATGGTTTCCAGCTGCTCGACAATCTCATCCGACAAACGGCGCTGCTGTATATGTGCAAAGCTCATCGTTCTTTTCTTACCCTAATTAGAACAACTGATTAAAGGCCGCAAGGCTACCACAAGCCCCTTTTTCTCGCAGTGGCAAGCAGGCTCTAGTAGCCTCTTTTAGCCGCGAGTAATGACTAAAGTAGCAGACAGAATATTTGACAGATAACCTCTGGCGTATTTTACTTAAAAGCACAAACTGTAAACTGGTATGACCAATTTATAAAAACAACAGTATCACAGGAACTCGCCATGTCAAATATAAGCAGTGTGTTTTTCCACCTGATAGGTTGCGCAAAGCAGCTAAAGGAGTTGCATCATGCCGTCTAGTGTATTGGCTTTATTGGCCTTTGCGCCGATCTTACTCGCTGCTATTTTACTGATTGGCTTACGCTGGCCAGCCAAACATGCGATGCCGTTAGTCTTTGCCATGACTGCGACAATTGCATTGTTTTTTTGGGAGATGAGCTTTAACCGTGTTCTAGCCTCAACCCTGCAAGGGCTGGTGGTAACAGCTGGTATTTTGTGGATTATTTTTGGCGCAATCCTGTTGCTCAACACCTTAAAACATTCCGGCGGCATTCACGCAATTCGTGCCGGTTTTATGACCATTAGCCCCGACCGTCGTGTACAAGCCATTATCATTGCTTGGTTATTTGGTTGTTTTATTGAAGGCGCATCAGGCTTTGGTACGCCAGCAGCGATCGTCGCGCCGCTATTGGTGGCGATTGGCTTCCCTGCAATGGCCGCGGTGATGCTTGGCATGCTGGTGCAAAGCACACCGGTATCTTTTGGCGCTGTTGGCACACCAATTATCATTGGTATTACCAGTGGCTTAGACAGTGAAGCCGTCGCGGCACAACTCTTAGCCAATGGTTCGGATTGGGCGAGTTTTTTACAGTTAATCACCAATCAAGTAGCCATTGTGCACGCCATCGTCGGCACTGTTATTCCATTGATTATGGTGTTAATGCTCACGCGCTTTTTTGGCAAAGAAAAAAGCTGGAAAGCCACTATTGAAATTATTCCATTCGCATTATTTGCCGGTGTCGCTTTTACTATTCCTTATGCATTGACCGGCGTATTCTTAGGTCCAGAGTTCCCCTCTCTGTTGGGTGGACTTATCGGCTTGGCAATTGTCACCACTGCTGCGCGCTTTAATTTTCTGACACCAAAAACCACTTGGGATTTTGCCCCAAGCAAAGAATGGCCAAGCCAATGGTTAGGCTCAATTGAAATCAAACTGGATAACTTGACTAGCCACCCCATGCGCAGCTGGTTAGCTTGGCTGCCCTACGTTTTAGTCGGCTTACTCTTGGTGATCAGCCGTGTCTTTCCAAGCGTCGGTGCGGCAATGAAAGCAGTGGTCATCAAGTTTCCCAACATTCTTGGCGAAGCGGGAATCAACGCTGACTTTATGCCACTGTACTTGCCTGGCGGAATCTTAGTGTTTGTCGCTTGCAGTGCGTATTTTTTACACAGAATGCAATGGCAGCATTTTCGTGCAGCCTTAAGTGAATCCAGCCGCGTTTTACTCGGTGCCGGTTTTGTTCTGCTATTCACCGTACCAATGGTCCGCATCCTGATTAACTCAGGCGTCAATGCTGCAGATATTCCAAGCATGCCGATTGCCATGGCGCGTTTTATTGCTGACAGCGTTGGCGGTATTTACCCTTTACTGGCGCCAAGCGTTGGTGCACTTGGCGCCTTTATTGCTGGCTCAAACACGGTCAGCAATATGATGTTCAGTCAGTTCCAATTTGGCGTAGCGGAAAACCTTGGTATTTCGACCGCCATTATTGTGGCAGGTCAGGCCATTGGCGCCGCCGCAGGCAATATGATTGCCATTCATAACGTCGTGGCCGCATCTGCTACCGTAGGGTTACTGGGGCAAGAAGGCTCAACCTTACGAAAAACTATTTGGCCGACTATGTACTACGTATTCTTTACCGGGCTGATTGTGTTATTTGCCGTCAATGTACTGGGGATCAGTGATCCTTTAATGCCTTAACACTCTACTGAAAAGGGTCAGGCATGCGTACACTGAGCGCATGCCTGACCCGTTTGCGTTTCCATATTCACGCCGCCGGAGCTGACCATGAGCCATCTATTTTATAACGCCGTGCCTCAAGAAACTCGGGTTGCACCACCACGCAAACCCGCGCGCACTTACCCGACCGGCAAGCCCACTCAGGTGTATTTATTTGGCACCTGCGTGGTGGATTTATTTTTCCCAGAAGCTGGGATGGATGCGATTCACTTGTTAGAGCGTGAGGGCATTCGCGTTGACTTCCCGCAAGGACAAAGCTGCTGTGGGCAACCCGCCTACACCTCGGGTTACACCGAGCAAGCCCGCGAAGTGGCGCGTGCGCAGCTGAAACTGTTTGAGAACGACTGGCCGGTAGTGGTGACATCTGGCTCCTGCGCTGGGATGTTTCGCGAACACTATCCTGACCTATTTAAAGACGAACCGGAAATGCTAGCCAAGGTTAAGCATCTCGCCGAGCGCACCTATGAGCTGGCCGAGTTTTTATTGCATGTCTGCGACGTGCAACTGATTGATCAAGGCGCACCCTTGCAAGTGGCGCTGCATACTTCCTGCTCGGCTCGTCGCGAGATGAACACCCATCTGCATGCACGCGCACTGCTGAGCCAATTAGCTCAGGTTGAGCGGGTTGAACATGACCACGAAAGCGAATGCTGTGGCTTTGGCGGTACTTTTTCGGTGCGTATGCCGGATATTTCTGGGGCGATGGTCGCTGACAAAACCCAGTCTTTACTGACCAGCGGCGCGCAGCAGGTGGTTAGCGCCGATTGCGGTTGTTTGCTGAATATCAATGGCGCCTTTGCGAAACAAAATATTCCTTTGCTCGGTCAGCATCTCGCCAGTTTTCTATGGCAGCGCACGCAGACTAAACAGGAGGCCAGCGTATGAACAGTCAACGCATTCATGCCGTCGATGTCACTGCACGCAACCTCAAAGTCAACGCGCGTCTTTCCTTAAAAGATCAGCAACTGCGCAACAATATGCGCAGCGCCATGGATTCCTTGATCAGCAAGCGCATCATCTCGATGCCCGATGACGATGAGCGCGAGAACCTGCGCGAACTGGGCAATAAAGTCCGCGCCCGCGCTTTATCCGAACTGCCAGATCTACTCGAATTATTGGAAGCCAACTTAACCAAACAAGGCATTCAAGTGCATTGGGCCAACAGCACAGATGAAGCCAATGCCATTGTTTTGAAGATCGCGCAAACCCGCAATGCCAAGCAGGTGATTAAAGGTAAATCCATGGTCAGTGAAGAAATGGCCATGAATGAGCACCTCAGCGAGCACGGCATTGAGGCGCTTGAATCAGATATGGGCGAGTACATTATTCAGCTGGATAATGAAAAACCGACGCACATTATTATGCCGGCCATTCATAAAAATGCTGAGCAAGTCGGTCGTTTATTCGAGCACCGCTTAGCCCTGCCCTATACCAATGATGTTGACAGTTTGATTCAGTCTGCTCGCGGTATTTTGCGCGAGAAATTCTTTCATGCTGATATTGGTATTTCCGGCGTCAACTTTGCGGTCGCCGAAACCGGCACTTTGCTGCTGGTGGAAAACGAAGGCAACGGCCGCATGTCGACCACAGTGCCGCCGGTGCACATCGCCGTAACCGGCATTGAAAAAGTCGTGGCCAATTTACAAGATACCGTACCGTTATTGTCGTTACTGACCCGTTCCGCGCTCGGTCAAGGCATCACCACTTATGTGAATATGATCTCGGCGCCGCGCCAGCCCGGCGAGCTCGATGGTCCAGAAGAAGTGCATTTGGTCTTGCTCGATAACGGTCGCAGCCAAGCCTTTGCTGACAGTGAACTGCGCCAAACACTCAATTGCATCCGCTGCGGCGCTTGCATGAACCACTGCCCGGTTTATACACGCATTGGCGGTCAGGCCTATGGCACAGTGTACCCAGGCCCTATTGGTAAAATTATTTCACCGCATTTATTGGGCTTAGAAAACACCCCAGACCATCCGTCCGCTTCGTCACTCTGCGGGGCCTGCGGTGAAGTCTGTCCGGTGAAAATCCCGATCCCTGCGCTATTACGTCGCCTGCGTGAAGAGAATGTTAAATCACCACAACAAGCCGGTCAGGTGATGGATGGGCAAGGCAGCCGCTACTCTGCTAAAGAACGCCTGTTGTGGAAAGGCTGGCAGTATTTTAATAGCGTGCCTCTGCTGTATAAAGCCGGTACTTTTATGGCCACGCGCTTTGGCGGATTAACCCCTAAAAATCTTGGGCCATGGACACAAAACCATAGTGCGCCGAAACCCGCAGCGCGCAGTTTGCATGAGTTAGCCAAAGCGCATTTGGAGAAAAAACTATGAGTGCCCGCGATAAAATCCTAGCCAGCTTACGCAGCAGCCTCGAAGGCACCACGCCAATTGCCGATCCTTTTGATGCAACCTTAGTGGATGAGCCTTGGCGTTATGCGCCAGCAGAGCGCGTCACGCGTCTGAAAGAGTTGATGACCGCCGTGCACAGTGAAGTGCTGCTAACAAACAGCCTCGAATGGCCGAAGTTACTCGCTGACGTATTAGCCGCACGTAAGATCAACAAGCTGCTGATTGCGCCCAATACAGTGCATGGCCAAGCGTTTAGCGCGCACTGCCAAACAACGGCAAACCCTGTGCAATTGTTGGCTTATGACCGCCCCATTGAAGAGTGGAAGCGCGAGCTGTTTGATGATGTCCCCGCCAGTTTTACCGGCACTTTGGCAGGCATTGCCGCCACCGGTACGCTGGTGGTGCAACCCAGTCCTACTGAGCCACGTTTGATGAGTTTAGTGCCGCCGCTGCATATCGCCTTACTCAATGCCAGTCAGATTTACGACAACCTGTATCAAGCGCAGCAACACTGGCCCAAACCCATGCCAAGTAATTTACTGCTGATTTCTGGCCCGTCGAAAACGGCAGATATTGAACAAGTGCTGGCGTACGGCGCACACGGCCCGAAAGATTTGATCGTTTTAATCGTGGAGGATGCATGAGCTTACCTGCCGCGTTTCTAAGCGCCATCGAGCAGCAGATTCCGAGCGAGCGTTGTTTTTCTGATCCATTGTCGATGCTGACCATGGGCACTGACGCGAGCTTCTATCGCCTGCTGCCAAAGCTGGTGGTTCGCGTTGAGTCAGAAGCAGAAGTGGTGTTTATTCTGCAGCAGGCCAGCGCCCAGCAGGTAGCGGTGACCTTTCGCGCCGCTGGTACCAGTCTGTCAGGGCAAGCCATCAGCGATTCGGTGTTAATCGTTTTGGGTGATCGCTGGAATCACAAAGAGATTCTCGATAACGGCAGGCGCATTCGTTTGCAGCCGGGCGTCATTGGCGCCCATGCCAATCA
>Ga0209075_1001777_pt1 | contig 19888 bp, 16 predicted proteins | sample Stecom2011_FD_187523 | JGI IMG/M metagenome (GOLD analysis project Ga0209075, IMG submission 187523) | Agricultural soil microbial communities from Utah to study Nitrogen management - Steer compost 2011 (SPAdes) (version 2) | ecosystem: Environmental > Terrestrial > Soil > Agricultural land...
CAAAAATATTAATTTTAATTGCCGCGTTATTTACTGCAAACCTCAGCGTGGCACAATTGCTCTACACCGAGGATTTTGAAAGCTACAACACCGGCATTTTTAGTACCGACCATACAGGAGCAACACCGGCACAGGGAGGGTGGCACACTGTCGTGCTTCAAGGGACGGATCCCCTTCCTCCGTCGGTAAACCATTTTGAAATAGTGTCCGAGCCCAACAAAGGAAAAGTTTTTAAATTGGTAGAGGAAACAACCGCTACTGTACAACAGATATCCGCAGCTGCTGACATTTATAGGACCGACTTGAACACTTATTGGCAGCAACGCAATCCGGGCAACAATGTATTGAAGTTGGCTTTTGATATATATACAGAAGCCTCGTCAGCTCATTATCAATATTTATATGTTATCCTTTTCAATGCAAAAGAGGAAGTGTTAGTAAATTTTTGGTATGTATTAACATATGATGCTACTCAAGTGCATATTCCTGATCACTTTAGTTCTATTCATGTGAATAAGCAACGTTATTCCGTTCCAATTAGTGGTCCTACATCTCTAGGCATAACTTTGCCTGCACACACTTGGGTAACCGTAGAGATGTATATAGATTACGACAACGACAGGGTTTATTTTAGTGTTCCATCTTTAAACCATACCGTTGCTCTCAATACTTCTTATCCGTTTTTTCTCACAGGAGGCGGAGAGAATGATGACAATCCAGTGAAGCTTCGGATTCAGAGTACGTTTAAAGCATATAGAGGTGAGACGATAATGGGATTAAAAATTGACAACATCAACCTCTCGGCTCAGAATTTCACGCCCACAGTGGGTGTTGATGACTTTATATCTTCCAAATTCAATGTTTTTCCAAATCCTGCAACGGATGTGGTCACGATAACTAATAATGAAAATATGGGTATAGAAGAAGTAACTGTTTATGATGGTGTTGGAAGAATAGTGCAATCGGAATTGCACAAAACAACGTCTGAAATGCAGTTAAATATAGAAAACTTGGCAAGCGGAAGTTATTTTTTGCATATCAAAACAGCCCAAGGAACAGCCGTGAAAAAGCTTATTAAAAAATAAAAAAAAACAGCAGTCAAAACTGCCGTTTTTTAACGATTAATTGATCCACAACCACACAAAGTTACCGATACCTGGACCATCATACCAAGTTGTTATCGTTACATCCTCACCAAATGAAGAGAGAAGGATTTCATCTCCTGAACCTTTGAATAGATCGTTAGGTAAGCTACTTAGATCAACCACAAGTTCTTGGCTTCCTGTGTTGCTGTAATAAAGGGCTCCGCCAAACGGCGTGTCCGTAAGGAAGGTGTTGTCCCAATCAGGAGTTTGCACATCTTCTACTTCCAGTGCCAAAACATAAAATGTATCTGTATAAATGTTTGGGGTGGCGCTGGATCCAAATTCTACTTTGAAATACATGACCTTTCCATAATCGTTTAGCAATATTGCTTCCTGACTTCCGCAAATTAGCACCCAAAACCAGTCAAAGTCAAATTGTTAAACGCTTATAAACAACAGTTTGTCTTTTTGAGCAAAAAAAGCACGAAAGTCAGGAAAAAGAGTGCCTCCAAATAGATTGTTTTCGATTTTTTGTTCTTTCATGTTTGAAAGGGTTGCTTTTGACCATTTTAAACAAGATGTTGAAATAACCAATAGAAGTATTGTGAGGAGCATAAAATCTATTTAAAACCAAAAGTCTTTTCATTAGCCCGGATTGCAGCGGCATCCTTTTCTTTTTCTGAAAAAAGAAAAGATACAGCGGAAAGCCGGAATCAGCTCCTCTTTAAATTAAAAAAACCTTCAAAATGAATTTGAAGGTTTCAATAGGTTTATTTATCTCGAATAATTTGGTGCTTCTTTTGTAATAGTTACGTTATGTGGGTGAGATTCTCCAATTCCAGAAGCGGTAAGCTGAACAAAACGGGCCGTTTCTTGTAAGGTTGGAATGTCTTTTGCACCGCAGTAACCCATTCCAGCTCGTAAACCACCTACAAATTGCGTCATGGATTCTAATAATTCTCCTTTGTAGGGTACACGTCCTTCAATTCCTTCGGGGACAAGTTTTTTAACATCGTCTTCAACATCTTGGAAATAACGGTCTTTAGAGCCATGTTTCATAGATTCTACGGAGCCCATTCCACGGTAAGTTTTGAATTTACGTCCTTCAAAAATCACGGTTTCACCTGGGGATTCTTTGGTTCCAGCCAACATAGATCCCAACATTACACAATCGGCACCAGCTCCCAAGGCTTTTGGAATATCGCCAGTATAACGCAAGCCACCGTCTGCGATAACAGGCACGCCGGTACCTCTTAACGCTGCAGCAACTTCCATTACAGCAGAGAATTGAGGAAAACCAACACCAGCAACTACTCTCGTGGTGCAAATGGAGCCCGGACCGATTCCAACTTTTACAGCGTCTGCGCCGGCTTCAACTAAATACAAGGCGGCATCGGCAGTTGCAATGTTTCCTACTACCACATCTATTTTTGGGAAGTTTGTTTTTACTTCTTTTAGTGTGTTTACAACTCCTTTTGTGTGTCCGTGAGCTGTGTCAATAATAAGTGCATCTACGCCAGCGGTTACCAAAGCACGAGCACGTTCAACGGCATCGGCTGTTACGCCAAGAGCTGCGGCAACGCGCAAACGACCAAATTTATCTTTGTTGGCGTTGGGTTTTAAAGTTAATTTTGTAATATCACGGAATGTAATCAAGCCTACCAATTTATTGTTTGCATTTACAACGGGTAGTTTCTCGATTTTATTTTCTTGAAGAATGGATTCTGCTTCGCCCAATGTAGTGCCTTCTAAGGCAGTTACAATGTATTCTGAGGTCATTACTTCCAAAATCGAGCGGCTGTTGACTTTTTCGAAACGTAGGTCTCTATTAGTTACAATTCCTTTTAATAGATGGTTTTCATCTACGATGGGGATTCCTCCGATTCCATTTTCTTTCATAGCTGTTTTTGCATCACCTACGGTTGCTGTCAACGGAAGTGTAATGGGGTCGATAATCATGCCGGATTCCGCACGTTTTACTTTGCGTACTTCTAATGCCTGTTGTTCAATGCTCATGTTTTTATGCAAAACACCGATTCCGCCTTCACGAGCCATTGCAATCGCCATGTCGCTTTCTGTTACAGTATCCATTGCGGCGGAAATCACAGGAACATTGAGGACAATATTTCTAGAAAATTTAGATTGAATGTTTACTTCGCGTGGTAATACCTCTGAATAAGCGGGTATTAAGAGTACGTCGTCATAGGTTAATCCTTGACCGACTATTTTTGATATATGTGCTTTCATTTGCAATTGAAGTTAAATTGCACGCAAATTTACATATTTTATTTATAAAAATAAAATTTTAGAAATAAAAATTGAATATTTTTAATGCTTCATTATAAGCAGCTTCAAAGGATGTCATTCGAATGTTGGTTTCTATTTTGTTTGCTGTGAAGTAGCTAAGCATTTTTTCAGTTGGCATATTTCCGGTTAAATCATCTTTTGCCATTGGGCAACCTCCAAATCCTTTAATCGCTCCATCGAATCTTCTGCAACCAGCTTTGTAGGCGGCATCGGTTTTTTCAAACCAAGTGTCGGGTGTAGAGTGCAGATGCGCTCCAAATTCAATGTGGGGATATTTTGGAATTAAATTGGAAAATAAATACGTAATGTCTTCTGGGGTGGAGGTTCCAATGGTGTCTGATAAAGATAAGATGGTCACTCCCATGTTTGCCAATTTCTCGGTCCATTCTCCCACAATATCCACATTCCAGGGATCTCCATAAGGATTTCCGAAACCCATCGATAAGTAAGCTACCACTTCCTTGTTTGTTTTATTGGCGATTTCTAAAATTTCTTGCAAGCTGACTATTGACTCTGCGATGGTTTTATGAGTATTTCGCATCTGAAAATTTTCGGAAATGGAAAAAGGGAAACCCAAATAATGAATTTCTTTATGAACAGCAGCTTGTTCAGCACCTCTGGTATTAGCAATGATTGCCAGTAATTTTGTCTTGGTTTCCGAAAGATCAAGTTGAGCCAAGAGATCGGCTGTATCCTGCATTTGCGGAATGGCTTTTGGTGAAACAAAACTACCAAAGTCTAAAGTATCAAAACCTACACGCAGTAACGACTGTATGTATTGTACTTTTTTTTCGGTGGGAATAAACATTTTAATGCCCTGCATTGCGTCGCGAGGACATTCGATTATTTTTACTGGTTTCATAAGGTTCAAAGATAATTGTTTTCAATAGAATTGCAAAACTCCACTTGAAATAATTTTCTGTATGTTGAAAGTTTTACAGTATTCAAATGCTATCGTTTCAAAATTTTTTCATGAAATCATTCTTGTGCAGCTGTGGTTTTTATTATAACAAAAGAGCGTATTTCTTTGGTTTTTAATGTATTGATAATGGGTTTGTGTTTTAAAACGGAATTAGGATGCTTATAAAAATAATTCAGTAAATGTGTGGATGATTAACCCAACGATTCCACCGACTAAAGTTCCGTTGATTCGAATATACTGTAGGTCTTTTCCTACTTCTAGCTCTAATTTTCGACTCATTTCAGCTCCGTCCCATTTGTTTACCGTATTGCTGATGATTTTTCCGACTTCATTACTGTTTCTAAGAATTATTTTATAGACATACAGACGTACATAGAGGTCTATGTTTTTTTGGAGTTCAGAGTTTTGTTTAAAGTGAGCAATCAAATTTGTGATATTAAGGTTTAAATAATGAACGAGTTTGCCTTCTTTATCATTGAGTTTCTCAAGGATTTCTATCTTTAATCGTCGCCAAATATCTGAGGTGAAATTGTAGATACGTTCTTCAGATATAAATTCTTTTTTAATTTTTTTGAAACGTAAATTCCATTCCTCATTATGATTTAGTTCATGTGCCACTTCGTAGAGCTTTTGCGTTAACTCTCTTCTGATTTCATGGTTTTCATTATTTTGAATTTCTTCCAAAAAATTGACAATTCCCGAAATAAGCTGTTCAGTTACAGCTTTTCCTCCAATTAATCCCAAAATAGGTTGTTTTTCAACAACTCGATTATAAATTTGCACCTTGTTTTGTTTTACATAAATTTGAGCTTGAGGTAGAAAGATGTCAAGCAATCTTTGGTGTTCTTTTTGCTCTAAAAGATAATGCAACGCAATACTCGCTATTTGTTCTAACTTTAAATCCTCTGCTAATTCAATTCCTTTTTTAGAAATATAGCTTATGATTGTTTTATCATCAAGCTTTTCAATGATTTGATGAATGAGTTTTTGGCTTTCGTTGACAATTAGCTCTTTATTCTTGGTCAAAGACAGCCAGTCATAAATGTATTCACTCAATGAAAGTTTATCAATATATGGACGAATGGTATCTGAAGTGAGAAAATTTGTACTAACAAAATCACCTAAATTTTTACCTAATGCATTTTTTTTGTTCTCGATTAAGTTGGTGTGAGGGATTTTTAAACCCATCGGGTGGCGAAACAAGGCAGTGACGGCAAACCAATCAGCCAAAGCACCAACCATTCCTGCTTCTGAAAAAGCTTTGACATAGCCCATCCATATTTGTGGTGAATTCTTTAATAGCAGTATCATGACAATGTAAATAATTACCATAAGTAGGAGTAAGCCAGTCGCCAGTAGTTGGTGTCTTTTTAATTGTTTTTGTTTTATGATATCGTTCATAAATTTTTTTTAATGAATGTACAATTTAATTATTATTTTTACTGAGTAATAACCTGAGTTCGATTCTTCTATTGGATTCATACCACTGAATATTAGAATCATAAATAATAGAAAATATTTTTTATAAACTTACGAATAAATGGCAACCTACTTCACCTTTTTTACTCGAAATGGATCGCTATTTCTTCCTAAAAAACGCTCGTATCTCATTCATTTATTAAATATGAATCTCAGTTTTATAATCGAAATTAGGTTAATAATAAAATTAATTTTAAATTTAGTTTAATTTATTTTACAATAACACTTTCTAATTTTTGGTTTAAGTTTATTTTATTTGTGAGTTTAAAAATATTTTTATCTATAAATGTTGTTTATAATTTTTAATTTAACTTTATATTTCCTGTTAAACTTATTGTTTAGATAATTTAATGTTTCTTTTTGATTAACAGTGTTTTATTGTCAAAGTATAGATTTTGTTTATATGTTAAAATATCATATATTTTGAATTTTAAATAATTAAATATTGAATTATTTTGTTAATTAGAAAACTGTAATAAATAAAGAAATAAAAAAAGCCGGACGAGCCGGCTTTTAAAATTATTCATGAAATTAGTCAATACTTGGTATAGAAACGATTTCATTTGTATCTTGGTCGTAATCAATTTCGTTGTAATGAAATCCAAATAAATGGAAGAAGTCGTCTCGGTAACCTTTGATATCAGAAATTTCTTCGATATTTTCAGTAGTTACTTGATTCCATAGATCACTTACCTCTTTTTGGACGTCTTCTCTCATTTCCCAATCATCGATTCGAATTCTACCTTCATTATCCAGTGGTATATTTTGGTTTGAAGTATAAAGACGCTCAGAAAACAATCGTTGCATTTGTTCGATTGTTCCTTCATGTATTCCTTTTTCTTTCATCACTTTATAGAGCAATGAAATATAAAGAGGGACTACAGGAATGGCAGAGCTTGATTGAGTTACCAAAGCTTTATTTACTGATACATAAGCCTTTCCATTTATTGGTTTTAGTAAATCGTCTATAATTGGCACAGTTGCTTCTAGATCATTTTTGGCTTTTCCAATGGTTCCATTTCTGTAAATTGGATAAGTCAATTCCGGACCGATATAGGAGTAGGCGACTGTTAATGCATTGGGAGCTAAGACACCGGCAGCTTGCAAGTCTTCCATCCAAAACTTCCAATCTTCACCACCCATCACCGCGATGGTGTTATCAATATCTTCTTGAGATTCAATTGGGTTGATGGAGATGTCAGAAACGTTTCCGGTATGGAAATCCACTGTTTTATTAGTAAATGGCTGACCGATAGGTTTTAGTACAGAAGTATAAGCTGTTCCTGTTTTTGGGTGTGTCCTCCGTGGCGAGGCCAAGCTATAGATGACTAAATCAATTTGACCTAAATCTTTCTTAATTAACTCAATAGTTTCTTTTTTAACTTCGTCAGAAAATGCATCTCCATTTATAGATTTAGCATAAAGTCCTGCTTTTTGCGCTTTTTGTTCAAAAGCAGCTGAATTGTACCAACCGGCTGTTGCTGGGCGTCCTTCTGATGCAGGTTTTTCAAAAAACACACCAATGGTAGCTGCATCACTTCCAAATGCAGCTGTAATTCTGGAGGAAATTCCAAAACCTGTTGAGGCACCTATTACCAATACTTTTTTTGGGCCGTTTTCAATTTTGCCTTTAGACTGAACGTAAGCAATTTGATTTTTAATGTTTTGTGCTGTCCCTTTAGGGTGCGAGGTCAAACATATAAAACCTCTTGTCCTTGGTTTTATAATCATATTCTGTTACTGTTATTTTGTTTCTAATTACTTCAAAATAGGAAATCAAATGTAATTCTTTATAAGCTATATTACAACTTCGAATGTTAATTTAATCAAAATTAGATTGATTTTGATTATTCATCCGACAGGCGATCGATTTCTCTGTTGTAAAACACTTCTGCTTGAGTTATCAATCGATCCATTTCTTCTTTTAATTCTACTTCTTCACTTTCGTCTAATTCTTCTAAGAATTCAATTTCTTCTGAATCTAAATCAATGATAAAGCGAGGGTATTCCAAGTGTATCACAAAGAGATTGTCTGGAAAATCGGTGTTGTCTGCCAATACAAATTTGGGTAATTCCATAATATTTATAAGTTAGTATTAATATATTTTTTTGCCATAAATTGAAAGCGAAAATACGAAAAAATTGCTGCAGTTGTTAATCCTATCAATAATCCGTACCAAATTCCTTCTGCTTTCAACTCGGTATAAAGCGCTAAGTAGATACACAATGGAAACCCAATAACCCAATAAGAAATGAAAGTGAGAACCATTGGAATATTGACGTCCTGTAATCCGCGCAAGGCACCTAAAGAAGTTACTTGTATGCCATCTGAGATTTGAAAAATTGCTGCAATCAGTAGGAGTTTTCCTGCCAAAGCGACTACTTCTGCGTTTATTTCAGCCTGATTAGGGTCGTTGCTGTCTAAAAATAACAACGGAATATGCTGATGAAACAGTACAAAGAAAAGAGCAAAGCCAATATAGAGAAAAACGGTCATCAAGACTATAGACTTTGCAACAGTTTCCATTTTTACATAGTCTTTTAATCCTTTTTGGTTTCCAACACGAATCATTGCCGCTACACTCAAACCAGAAGCAAACATAAATGTCATTGATGCCATAGAAAGTGCGATTTGATTGGCTGCTAAAGAAGTAGTGCCAATCATTCCAGAAATCCATACAGCACCAGTAAATAAAGCGACTTCAAACAGCGATTGCAAGGAAGACGGTATTCCAATTTTACAAATATATTGCGACATAGAACGGCTTAGTTCGCTCCAACGAATTTTTTTGATATAGGGCTGAAAAACTTCTAAGCGATAGATGATGTAAATAAAATAAATCAACATGATCAATCGTGAAATTAAAGTGCCATAGGCTGCACCCATCACACCCATTTCGGGGAAAATCCACACACCATATATCAATAAATAGTTAAATAATACGTTGACTAAATTTGAAATAATCGTTGCATACATTGAATATTTTGTCAATGATTTTCCATCTGCAAATTGCTTGAATCCTTGATAGGCAACCAAAGGAATCAAAGAAAGCGCTACGATGTCTAAGAACGGTTTTGCCATTACAACAACCTCATCTGGTTGGTTCATAAAATCAATTAATGGTTTCAATACATAAAGTAAAAAAAACAATAGTATTCCGAGGAGTGTGCACAGAAACACGCCGTTTACCAAGATATCTCTACCTTTTTTAACGTCATTTTCCGTATCTGCAGCAGCGACCAAAGGTGTTATTGCAGTAGAAAAACCAACACCAACCGATAGGGCAATAAAAACAAAACTATTTGCCAATGAAGTGGCAGCAAGCTCTGTTGCGCCAATTTTTCCAACCATTATATTATCAATAATCCCAACTAAAGTATGCCCCAACATAGCTAAAATGATAGGGTAAGCCAGTTTAAAGTTGTATCGAAATTCTTGAGTATATTGCCTGAGTTGCATTTTAAAAATTTCCGCAAATATACTCATTTCATTGCCTCTTTGGCATAAGAATTGAATAAGAATCTGTAAAAAAGTATTATGAAAAAGTTAATTTTAGGCCTTTCAGTCTGTCTTTGTTTTACTAACTCTGTCTTTTCCCAAGCGGACTACAATAGAGGTTTTAGGTTGGGTTTTGGGCTAAATGGTGGATTTCCAACCGATATGGCCTACAATGGTAGTATAGGATTAGATGGGCGTGTACAATACGATTTGAGTAGAACCACTTCATTGACTTTGACTTCTGGCTATACACACCTTTTTTTAGATCAAGATGATAGTGGTTTTATTCCAGCAAAATTAGGTGTGAAATATTTTATGGGAAATCAATTCTATTGGATGGGTGAAGCTGGAATTGCATTTGGTGTCAACAAATATTTAGACAATTCATTTTTATTGGCTCCGGTTTTTGGATTTGCTAATAAATTCATTGATGCGAGTATACGTTATGAACATTACAGTGATTATGAAACAAATCAAATTGCACTTCGTTTGGCATACGGGTTTAGTTTGAAAAATAAAAAATAGTATATTTGCAATAAAAAATGATGAGAGTATTAACAGCATTAGGCTTGATCATAAGTCTTAGTTTTGGAACAGTTTCTTGTGTTTCTCAAAAAACATTTGATAGTAATAAGGAAAAATCCGAGGTTATTATGGATAAGTTAAACAATAGTAGTTGGGTGTTGAAGCGAATAGACATCGAAAACAGGGATTTTGTTCCTACAGAAGAGCAAAAAGAGTTGGAGTTAAATTTTGTAGATAATTTTTATTCAACTAGTGATGGATGCAATGGAATTGGCGGGGAATTTAGTGCCGAGGACAACCAAGTAATTTTTAAAGCGGGAATGTCCACTATGCGTTATTGTGGAGAAGAAATGGCACATTTGATCTATAAGGTTCCAATAACACAGACAAAATCATTTCAAATAAAGAAAGATCAATTACAGTTATTGGATGAAAATAACGAAGTAATTGCTACTTATGAAAAGAAGAAATAAACTAACCAAAGGCTGCAATAGTGCAGCCTTTTTTGTTTTAAATCTTTATAAATGTAACTTCATTTTCATACGAGCGAACAGCACCGCTTTTGAGAGCTACAATCAATCGACCTTCGTCTGACCAGCGGGCAGCTTGTATCTCTTCACCTACAAATAGCTCTAATTCTACACCTTTACTGTCAATGACATACAGCATTTGACCGTCAATTCTAAAGTTGTTTGATTTTCTAAAGTTTTCTGTAAATTCCATGATTATAAGATTTTATTAGAGTAAAAATACTAAATTTAAGTTGAATTACAACTAAAAATAAAAGTTTTTATTTACTCATTAATTTGTAATAACTTTGGAAAATTGAAACGTTAAGATACCTACGTATTCGAATACAGGGATGTTAAATTTAAAATATAAAACAAAGTTATGTCAGACGATAAGAAAGTAATTTTTTCGATGTCGAAAGTTAGTAAAACCTACTCTTCGACTAATAAAACTGTATTAAAAGATATTTATCTAAGTTTTTTTTACGGGGCCAAAATAGGGATTCTCGGTTTGAATGGTTCCGGAAAATCCTCGTTGCTGAAAATCATTGCTGGAGTTGATAAAAATTATCACGGTGATGTAGTTTTTGCACCAGGATACACCGTGGGATATTTGGAACAGGAACCGCAATTGGACGAAACGAAAACCGTGATAGAAGTTGTCCGAGAAGGTATGGCAGAGATTATAGCTGTTTTGGATGAATTTAATAAAATCAACGATATGTTCGGATTGCCAGAAGTCTATGAGGACGCAGATAAGATGCAAAAGTTGATGGATCGTCAGGCAGAATTACAAGATAAAATTGATGCTGCAGGAGGTTGGGAATTAGACAACAAATTAGAAGTTGCAATGGACGCGCTTCGATGCCCAGAAGCTGACACTTCAATTTTTGTGTTATCAGGTGGGGAGCGTCGTCGAGTGGCACTTTGTCGTTTATTGTTGCAAGAACCAGATGTTTTACTTTTGGACGAGCCAACCAACCATTTGGACGCCGAATCGGTTCATTGGTTGGAACAACATTTACAACAATATAAAGGAACCATTATCGCAGTGACTCACGACCGTTATTTTTTAGATAATGTTGCTGGATGGATTTTAGAATTGGATAGAGGAGAAGGTATTCCTTGGAAAGGTAACTATTCTTCATGGTTGGATCAAAAAGCCAAACGTTTAGAACAGGAAGAAAAAACAGCTTCTAAGCGAAGAAAAACTTTGGAGCGGGAACTTGAATGGGTTCGCCAGGGTGCAAAAGGACGTCAAACGAAACAAAAGGCACGTTTACAGAATTACGATCGTTTATTGAACGAAGATCAAAAGCAGTTGGAAGAAAAATTAGAAATTTATATACCTAATGGGCCTCGATTGGGCACAAATGTAATCGAAGCAAAAAATGTTTCTAAGGCTTTTGGCGATAAATTATTATATGACGATTTGAATTTCAACCTGCCTCAGGCTGGGATTGTTGGTATTATTGGACCAAATGGCGCTGGAAAATCCACTATTTTCAGAATGATTATGGGAGAAGAAGCGCCCGATTCTGGTGAATTTATCGTGGGAGATACGGTGAAAATTGCTTATGTGGATCAATCACATAAAAATATTGATACAGAAAAATCGATTTATGAAAACTTTTCCGAAGGCCAAGAATTAATCATGATGGGAGGTCGTCAGGTAAATTCTCGCGCCTATTTGAGTCGATTTAATTTTGGAGGATCGGATCAAAATAAAAAAGTTTCTAGCTTATCAGGAGGAGAACGCAATCGTTTGCACTTGGCAATGACTTTGAAAGAAGAGGGCAACGTATTGTTGCTAGATGAACCTACCAATGATCTAGATATTAATACATTGAGGGCTTTGGAAGAAGGGTTGGAAAATTTTGCTGGTTGCGCTGTAATCATTTCTCACGACCGTTGGTTCTTGGATCGTGTGTGTACGCATATTTTAGCATTCGAAGGCGATTCTCAGGTGTATTTTTTTGAAGGATCTTTTTCTGAATACGAAGAAAATCGTAAAAAACGTTTGGGAGATGTTGCGCCAACTCGTATTAAATATAAGAAATTGGTTCGTTAGTAAAGTAAAATCGGCTGTAATTCAAACAGTCGATTTTTTTTATATCAAAAACAACACAGTACGCTGTAATACGACCTAATGATATTGATATAAGTAGATTTGGTTTTATTCTGTGGTTTTTTGGTCGATGTAAAAGTTTTAAAAATAAATGGATTTAATGGTAATTTAAAAATGTAGGAAAAATAAATATTTTAAACTAATAATTTCGTAGATTTACTTTTTTCTTATATCTTACCAGCTTTAAAATTCAAATTATGAAGAAATTGCTACTTTCTGCAAGTCTATTGTTTTCAATATATTCCATGGGTCAATCGCTTCCCAAGGTTGATTTTATAACTGCTAATGCCAGCATTCAGTTTGATTTATCTGAACATATGGTTGTTGGTGAGGTGACGTATCAATTTCAAGTCAATGAAATGACCGATACGATTAAGATTGATGCTAAGAATATGATGATTCAGGGAATGAAACTTAACGGGCAAACTCCTAAGTATCACTACGATCAAAAGTCAATAGCTTTGATTCAAGGCTTTAAGGAAGGAGAGAATTCGATGACAATCAGCTATAAGACCAATCCAAAACAAGCACTATATTACGTGGGTTCAGGTACCGATTTGCAAATTTGGACGCAAGGTCAGGGAAAGTATACCAGTTATTGGTTACCTAGCTTTGACGATGCCAATGAAAAGGTGATTTTTAATATGAAAATCACTTTTGAAACTGGTTATGATGTCATTAGCAATGGGACTTTAGAAGGTAAAACTACAAGAGGAAGAAATACGACTTGGAGTTATAAAATGACAGATCCGATGAGCTCATATTTAGTCATGATGGCTATTGGGAAATACAATAAAAAAACGGAGAATGCAGCTTCAGGGATTCCGATAGAAAATTACATCAGACCGGTTGATACTCCTAAATACGCAACAACTTATACGCACAATAAACGGATTTTTGATTTTTTAGAACAGAAAATAGGAGTTCCTTATCCTTGGAAAATATATAGAAACGTCCCTGTTGAGGATTTTATGTATGGCGGGATGGAAAACACCTCTTCAACCATTTTTAATAGCGATTATGTTGTGGATGAAGTTGGTTTCAACGACCGAAATTATATCAATGTCAATGCACATGAAATGGCACATCAATGGTTTGGTAATTTAGTTACTGCAAAAAATCATGAAGACCACTGGTTGCAAGAAGGTTTTGCTACTTATTATGCATTGTTGGCAGAACGAGAATTGTATGGTCCCGATCACTTCTATTGGAGGTTGTATGAAATGGCTGAGCTGATTACTAAAGATGCACAGCAAAGGAAAAATACGGCCGTTGTCAGTGAAAAGGCAACTACCATTACTTATTATCAAAAAGGCGCTTGGATGTTGTTTTATCTTTCAACGCAAATCGGAGAAGCAAATCTTGATCGAGTGGTTAAAAACTATTTGGAAAAGTATGCTTTTAAAAATGCGACAACAGAAGACTTTTTGAAAGAAGTTAGTTCGGTCGCTCCTAATTTTAATATTGAACAGTATAAAGAGAATTGGCTCAAGAACCGTTCGTTTCAAACAAGGGATGCTTTGTTTTTAGTTGAAAATGCTCCGGTCGTAAAGTCTTATCTAGAGGTTATCGAATTGCAACCAAAAGCTTTTCAAGTAAAAAAAGACACGCTCTTAAGTTTATTGAAAAATGCTCAGACACCACTGGAAACTAAAAAAGAGATTGTTTTTCAATTGCATGAAGTGTCATATAATGAAGCAAAAGAATTTTATGATTACGTTGCACAATCCAACGAACTAAAATTGCGTCAGGCGTTGGTGCAAATTATAGAGAAAATTCCGAATGAATTTAAAGCCGATTACACCAAGTTTTTAGATGATAAATCCTATATTACACAAGAGTTAGTGCTAAAAAACTTGTGGAATCAGGACGAAGCGGGTAGGGCAGCGCTTTTGGATAAAACATCTAATTGGATTGGATTTAGTGATTATAATTTGAGAATCACTTGGTTGATGCTTGCATTGTCAACCGAGAATTACAACAACGACAAAAAACCTCATTGGTACTTAGAACTAGAAAATTTTGCCTACAATAAATACAATAGCAATGTGCGGACCAATGCCATCAATGCGATGTGGTATTTAAATCAATATGATAGCAATACTTTGCCTCATTTGGTTAACGCTCTGGTTCACCACAACAGCAGGTTTCAAAAATTTGGAAAAGATGCGATTGTTCGATTGTGTTCTAGAAGAGAATTTAAAGATTATTTCAATAATCTTGTTAAATATCTGCCTGAAGATGAGCATGAAGCCTTAAAAGAGTTGATGAAGGTCTTTTAATATAGCTTATTAACCTGCAAGACTAGAGAACTACTTGCAGGTTACTAATTCCCCTATAGAAAAAACGGTGTCGCTGAACACTAATTTTGTGCTGAGCCTGCCGAAGTAAGTAAAAAGGCCTGACTTGTAAGCGTGTTAGAACTTTTTTCTATTTGGCATAATGTGTTAGTAGTAGTTTTTATTCATATTTTCCAACAATTACTGTTCTTCCGTTAATTTGTTTTACTGTTTTATTAGGATAAAGAACATAAATGTCAGAAACTGTTATTTTGTCTCCAGGCTTTAACTTCCTAATTCTTTCTTGAAGTTCAGCATTACCTCTTGATGATTTTACATCATATTTCTCAACTGTATTGTCTGATTGAATGGTATAAGTGTAGCTTAGCAACTCATATTCTAGATACTCATCCTTGTGCATATTATCAAGATAATGAGCAACGGTTGGTATCGCTTCATAATAGCCATTAATTTCATCTTTATACCAATTACCAAAATAAATTCTGGGTTCAGGAAGTTCTAAAATTTCAAAAATTTGTTTATAAAGTACTTTTGATTTTTTCACGTCATTAGTGGGGTGAACATTCAACCATCTCCTTGACCAAGCGTCTTTAGGTTTTACAATAAAATAATTTTGGGCTTTCCAAACTTCAGCATCTTCAACAGATAAATAAATAGAGTCAATATCAAAACCATAAATATAAATTTTGTTTTCGTAGTCTTGATAAAGATGATTTTTTTCTAAATTCCCTATATACCCTATTTTAGAGATGTCAAATTCTGTTTGATAATTACTCTTTTTACATTCAATAAATAGTTTATGAAATTCAGACTTAGAAGCAAATGTATTTTGCTCATCTTTGCTAATAGGTTTTGCCGATTCTTTATTGTTTTCTTTAAGTGTATTAAAGTCCTTTAAAGCATTTAGGAAAGTTTTAAGTTCGTATGATTTTAGTTTTCCATAAGAATAATTGTAAAATATTGAATCTCCTTTTATGGGTAATTCAAATTCTCCACCACCTCCATAGCCTAACAAATCATAATCTTCAATAACATAATTGCTTTTTCGGAAAAATACTAATTCTCTTTGTCCAACTTGATATTCTTCGTGCCTCATTCCACAACTCCAGTTGGTAAACTTTTGTATTTTAAGAGTGTCTATTTCTAATTTGCTTAAAAAGTAATGCTCAACATTTAAATAAAAATAACTTTTGTCAAGTTTAACGATAGTTCCAACAGCTGCATAGTCTGCTTCACAAACCAAAGTTGACAAGTTCATATACCTATAATCAGCTTTTGCTTTAAGTCCGAAGGTAAGAAGAAAAATAAAGAAAATTATTTGTTTCATTTTGGTCAGATGTTTTGCTCTGCGATTGTGCACAACGGGAAAAAAAATTGTGAAGTAGCGAAAAATCGAAGTGGAAAGTTTTGATTTAGGTGACATGTAGTTAAAGTTAATTTCTATTTGCTAATATAATTAAAAAGTTAATAAAATCGGCTTTTGGAGTTTAAAAAAACGGAACATTTACAATGAAAATTATATTCAAAAAACAGACTGAAAAATTTGTTTTTTACACAGTTCATATTACACGCAGTATTAACCTTTTTTATATGTTGTAGTTTTCTTATCTCCAACTTTCGAAATTAAACCACTATCAACTGCATTTTTTAAATCACGACTTGCTGTAGCAGAAGAAATATCTTTAAAATAGTTTAAATAATCTTTTCGAGTAAAGTCACTATTATAGTTTTCTAAGAAGATTTGAATTCTATCTTTATGCGTTAGTTTTTTTGTTGAATTTTCAAGCAATTCAGCTAAAGATCTTTCAATAATCCTCAACATATATTCAATAAACTTTGTAGATTTTCCTTCTTTATCAGAAATGGATAAAGTGTTATAATATTCGTTCTGATTTTTTGAAATTAAAGTTTCAAATGGTAAAAACTCGAAAATAGGATAGTCTTGCATTAAAATTAATGTTTGCCACAACCTTCCCATTCTTCCATTTCCATCTAAAAACGGATGAATAAATTCCATTTCATAATGAAAAACACAACTTTTGATTAACGTTAATTCATTCTTATCTTTCAGATATTCAAATAAATCTTTCATCAAATAAGGTACGTTTTCGTGAGGCGGAGCAATATGTTCCACTTTCGAACCTTTTACAATTCCAACACCTTGATTTCTATATTTTCCAGGCTCTGTGATTAATTTTTGTAATAATAATTTATGAGCTTTTAGAAAATCTTTTTCACTTTCTGGTTTTAGTTTATTAATGTTTTTGTAAACATCTAAAGCATTGAGAACTTCAAGAATATCTTTTTCCGGACCAACAACTCTTCTGTTTTCTAAAATTGCCGTAATCTGTTCTTCAGTCAACGTATTACCTTCAATACTTAATGAAGAATGAATGGTTTTAATTTGATTCTGTTTTCTTAAAGTTGGATTAGTTTTGATTAAATATTTTGCATTTACTTCTCCAATTTTTTCTGAAATTGAAGTAATATGTTTTAAAATTTCTGCGGTTATTTCGTAAGGAGGCTTCATATTTTGATACTATCATTTGATACTATCACAAATTTAAAGTTTTAATTTTAATTTAAACATAAAGTTTGGGAAATATTGCGTGTAACGTTTCGAGGCTTTGCCTTTACTTTGTTTTTTATAAATTTATGTTGAAAACAATGAGATAATATTTTAAAGGAAGGCAGAAGTGAACTATCGGCTTGGTCAGATTTATAGATCTATACTTCGCATTAGTCTTCTGCCTTTCCTTCTTTGTTGACGACTTCAAATAGAATGATAGTTTCTAAGAACTAATAAAGGCTTTAAAGCAAATCAACTTTCATTGTTTTCTTAAATATCAAAGTTGTGAAAAAATATGAATTATTTGTTGGAATTGATGTTTCTAAATCCAAATTAGATGTGAGTTTTTTAAACGCTACCGACTCCAATCAATGTACGCACTTCGTTGTAACCAATACAGCAAAGGTTTACAGGGAGTTTTAACCCGATTAAACAAACATAAGATTGATTTAAACCAAGTGCTGATTTGCTTTGAAGACACTGGGGTTTATTCGATGCCTTTGTGTTATTTTGCATCGAAAAACAGTGCAAAATCAATAAAACAGTACAAGTTCAAACATAAAAAGCAGTAATCGTAAAAATTACTGTTGGTATATCTTAAAGCTCCACTTCGAAAACTCCATAATACGTAATAAGCTCCCAAAGGTGAGCCTGTCCTGAGCTTGCCGAAGGGTTCAACGGGCTTTACTTCACTTGTTTATTATTTGTTTTGGTGTTCAGTGATTTTCAATTCATCTCTAGCCCTCCGGGCAAGACGACTCGAGGCAAAGCCGAACAGAGTGAAGCTAAAGCTTAGTTATTAGCTGGAGTGTCTTTATAACATTCCGTTTATTATTGTAAGAATTACAAAGATAATTATTGTTGTTTTGAATTTTAGTTTTTCAGTCCTTAATTTGTTTGCAAAGAATATTATAGATATAATCAATAGAAACTTAATGACAAATTTAATCATAGAAAATTTCACAGAATCGTAATCAAAAAATTTAGTGAAATTTAGAACTATAAGAAATATTCCATAAAGTATTATCATTATTCCATATTCACTTTGCCTTTCAATTTTCGGAGTTTTGGAGAATCTTATGGATAGGAAAAATAAAACTAAACCAATTATAAAATTTATATGAAGTATTGGATTTGAAATCAAATCAGTTCTTGTTACCAAATAAAATAATTGGTCAACTAAAAATTGAAAATAAATTGCAATTTGAAGAGCAATTAGATTTACTATAATGAATAATCTCGAATAAAACTCCTTGTTCAGTTTTTTAATAAAAAGAGAGAAAATTGAAAGAATTGGAACTATGAAAAGTATTATTCTTAAAGTTAAAACATTAAAAAATTCAAACTCTTTGGTCAAACGGTATGAAGTTTCAATTAATGTAAGTACAGAAACTATAAGTATTATCCAATTAAATATTTTATTAGAATAAATTTCTTTCATTATAGACGGTAGTTTTTGTGATATTGCAGCCAACGTTTCGAGGTCTGGCGTCAGTAGTGAAAAATCGAAGTGGAAAGTTTTGATTTAGGTGACATGTAGTTAAAGTTAATTTCTATTTGCTAATATAATTAAAAAGTTAATAAAATCGGTTTTTGGAGTTTAAAAAAACGGAACATTTACAATGAAAATTATATTCAAAAAACAGATTGAAAAATTTGTTTTTTACACAGTTCATGATAGCGGCAGGTTTACTTCTTTCTAGTATTTATTTATCTTTTATTACTAATTTGTGTTTGCTATTGTTGTAAATGTACTTTTCTTGTTTTCAGTCCAATTAGATATGTCGCACCATAAATAAGTAATAAATATGGTAAGTAAAATATAAAAGTCAGAATTGCTTTTAATGGCCAACCTATTCCCATAATACTTATCTCAAGGCTTTTAACTTTGTCCATATTCTCTGGTAAAACTTTTCCATAAAACTCCATTTCATTCACTTCGTCTATGTCATACCCGTAATGTTTTAGTAAAATCAAGTCAGATTTGTAAGCCCACCAAGCAAATAAAAATGTCAAAATTGCCGTTAGAAAAATTCCAATTGTCAAGTATGCAATGAACTTATATTTAATGTTTGTCCGATTAATGAAACGAAGTAAAAGAATAGGACTTATTAACAGTCCAATGAATAATGACAAGGTTATTAACGTTACTAAAAATTCCATATTTCGGTTTCTGTGTTCTTATTTTTTTATTTGTCAGTTCTACTTATGATTGTCGTCAAAAACTTGCAGCCAACGTTTCGAGGTCTGGCGTCAGTAGCGAAAAATAGAAGCAGAAAGTTTCGATTTAGACGACACGTAGCCAAAGCCAATTTCTATTTGCTAATATAATAAAAAGCCAATAAAATCGGCTTCTGGGGTTTAAAAAAACGGAACATTTACAATGAAAATTATATTCAAAAAACAGACTGAAAAAATATTTTTATATAGTTCATATCTGGATATACCAACTTAGCTTCCGCTATATTTAAGCATAAAAACTAAAATTTCTGTGACAGAATCGGATAAAATCAGAGAATCACCACAATAAGTAGTGTAGGTTTCTGAAAGAATTTTCTTAGATTT
>Ga0209075_1001778_pt1 | contig 19880 bp, 12 predicted proteins | sample Stecom2011_FD_187523 | JGI IMG/M metagenome (GOLD analysis project Ga0209075, IMG submission 187523) | Agricultural soil microbial communities from Utah to study Nitrogen management - Steer compost 2011 (SPAdes) (version 2) | ecosystem: Environmental > Terrestrial > Soil > Agricultural land...
CAACCTACAACTAGACCCCCACCTCCGCCAAATTGCCATACTCCTCCAACCAGGCCCGGCGGTCCGCAGCGCGTTTCTTGCCCAGCAGCATGTCCAGCTTTTCCTCGGTGCCGTCTTCCGGCTCAATCGTGAGCTGAACCAAACGGCGGGTATCGCGGGCCATGGTGGTTTCGCGCAGCTGCATGGGGTTCATTTCACCCAGGCCTTTGAAGCGGGTGACCTGGACCTTGCCTCTCTTGCCTTCGGCGGCGATGCGGTCGAGGATGCCCTGCTTTTCCGCGTCATCCAGAGCGTAGTAGACCTCCTTGCCGATATCGATCCGGTACAGGGGCGGCATGGCTACATAGATATGGCCAGCCTCCACCAGTGGGCGGAAGTGACGGATAAACAAGGCACACAGCAGCGTGGCAATATGCAGCCCGTCGGAGTCGGCGTCGGCGAGGATGCAGATCTTGCCGTAACGCAGCCCTTCCAGGTTATCCGAGGCCGGATCAACGCCAATGGCCACGGCGATGTCATGGACTTCCTGGGAGGCCAGGATCTGCTCGGACTCCACTTCCCAGGTATTGAGGATCTTGCCCCGCAAGGGCATCACTGCCTGGTATTCCCGGTCCCGGGCCTGTTTGGCGGAACCGCCGGCGGAGTCACCTTCCACCAGGAAGAGCTCGGCATTCATGGGATCCGTGCCGGAACAGTCCGCCAGCTTGCCAGGCAGGGCCGGGCCAGAGGTAATCTTTTTGCGCTCTACCCTTTTCGCGGCACGCATCCGTTTTTGGGCGTTATCGATCGCCAGTTGCGCTAACTGTTCCGCTTCTGCTGTGTTCTGGTTGAGATACAGGCTGAAAGCATCCTTCACCACGCCGGAAACAAAGGTGGCAGACTCCCGGGATGACAGACGCTCTTTGGTCTGACCGGAGAACTGGGGATCCTGCATTTTCACGGATAGCACGTAGCAGCACTTATCCCAGATATCTTCCGGCGATAGTTTCACCCCTCGCGGGAGCAGGTTACGGAACTCACAGAATTCCCGCATGGCCTCCAACAAGCCGGTCCGCATGCCATTAACGTGGGTGCCACCCAGGGGAGTGGGAATCAGGTTGACGTAACTTTCCGTGGTTAGCTCGCCCCCTTCCGGCAGCCACTGTACAGCCCAATCCACCGCTTCCGTATTGCCGGCCATGGAACCAGTAAAAGGTAACAGTGGCAGGGTTTCATAACTCTGGGTGGCGGAGCGTAAATAGTCGCTCAAGCCATCCTCGTAGTACCACTCTTCGGTCTCCCCGGTGTTCTTGTCCTTGAAAATCACCTTCAGGCCGGCACAAAGCACTGCTTTGGCTCGCAACACGTGGCGCAGACGGCTCAGGGAGAACTTGGGAGAGTCAAAGTACTTGGGATCCGGCAAGAAGGTGACGGTGGTGCCGGTATTGCGCTTACCGCAGGTGCCGATGATTTCCAGGTCGCTCACCTTGTCACCGTTGGCAAAGGCGATGCGATAGACATTACCGTCGCGGCGGATCACCACTTCCAGATGGCTGGACAGGGCATTTACCACCGAAACCCCGACCCCGTGCAGACCACCGGAATACTGGTAGTTCTTGTTGGAGAACTTACCGCCGGCGTGTAGCTTGGTCAGAATCAGCTCAACGCCGGGAATGCCTTCTTCCGAGTGGACATCCACCGGCATGCCGCGGCCATCGTCCGTTACCGACAGGGAGCCGTCCTGGTTCAGAACCACTTCAACCTGGCGTGCGTACCCGGCCAGGGCTTCGTCAACACTGTTGTCGATCACTTCCTGGGCCAGGTGGTTGGGGCGGGTGGTGTCGGTATACATCCCCGGACGCTTGCGAACGGGATCTAGGCCGTTGAGGACTTCAATGGAATCGGCGTTATAGGCTTGATTCACCGGGTACTCCTGATCGGGTGGATGCTTTCAGGCGGTTAGCAGAATATTGTTGCTGATCAGACTAGCACAACCATCGGAATCTGATGGTTTGGCAAGGTGTCGAACGCGTTCAACTGGATAAAACCACAGTTAGCTTATCGTAAAGCGCTTCCCGAGCAAAGCCGTCAGAAACACCTAAGTGCGCCTGAGCCCGTTTCTGCCCGGCGCCAGTCACGTATACCGCCGGCTGATCCCCTAAGTGCCTAAAATTGCACTACAATGGCTGCATTCGTTGTACGTGACGTATGCTCAAGGATGCACACATGCCTTACGATCTCAAATCCCTTAAAGTTCCAAAACTTTCAGGAAACTCCTTAAGAGCCATGGTCAGCCTGCTGGAGAACGGCTACTCCCGGCGCCTGCTCGAATTCCCCCTTCTCAAGGAGGCAGGCCTGGACCGCCTGCGGAAACTGGATATTCACGAAGCGCCTTGCTACGTCCCCAAGCATCCGCTGGCCCCGGCCCCAGCCCCGGACAAAGCCCGGGCATCCCTGGCGGTGTTCCAGCGCGAGGATTTCCCGGCCCAGACTACCCCTGGCTTTCATTTTCATTCAGTACAGGATTTTGCCCGTGCCTATCGCAGTGGCGAGACCTCACCAACCCAGGTGGCCGAACGGGTGATTGATGCCATCAAGGCCTCCAACAGTGGCGAGCAGGCTCTGCGGGCCATCATCAGTTGGAATGAGCAAGATATTCGGGCGCAGGCGCGGGCCTCTGAAGAGCGCATCAAGGCCGGCAAGGCCCTCGGCCCCTTGGACGGGGTACCGGTCGCCATCAAGGACGAGCTGGACCAGGTTCCCTATGCCTCGACCTCTGGCACCCGCATCTTTGGCCATGATCATTCCGCAGCCCATGACGCGACCGTGGTGGCCCGCTTGCGGGCAGCCGGCGCCCTGCTGATTGGCAAGACCAATATGCAGGAGATCGGCTTTGGGGTGACTGGCTCCAATCCCCACCATGGGGTATGCCGTAACCCGTACAATCCCGCCTACCACTCCGGGGGCTCTTCCAGCGGTTCGGCAGCGGCTGTAGCGGCTGGGCTCTGCCCGATCGCCCTGGGTGTGGATGGGGGCGGCTCCGTACGGGTTCCGGCGGCTCTGTGTGGGCTGGTCAGTCTGAAACCCACCTGGAGCCGGGTCAGCACCCATGGCGACATGCTCTTCTACTGGAGCCTGGCCCATGTCGGCCCTCTGGGTACCAACGTGGACGATGTTGCTCTCGCCTACAGCCTGATTTCCGGCCCGGACCCACAGGATCGCTGGACCCTGGAGCAGCCGCCGGTTCATCTGGATGGCTACCTGGACAACCAGCTCCACGATATCCGGCTAGGAGTCTATACCCCTTGGTTCAACCATGGCAGCCGCCTGGTGGTGCAAACCTGCCAGCTGGCCCTGGAAACATTGAAACGACAGGGAGCAAGCGTCCAGGAAGTTGCCATCGACCAACTGGATGCACAGCGGGTCGCCCACGCGGTGCTAATCGCTACGGAAATCCTCACAGCCGTGGATGAGGAATACCGGCGAGACAAGTCCCGTTTCGGATGGGACACCCGCCTCAACCTGGGGCTGGCCCAGGCCTTTACCGGGCGCGACTATGTCAAAGCCCAGCGGGTACGGGCGCGGGCCATCCAGCAGATGCGCCAGGCCTTTGAACAAGTGGATATTATCGTCACGCCAACTACAGCCATCGAAGCGCCCGAGATCAATGAGAAGGCACTGCCCGTCGGGGAGGCCAATATCAATGTCCTCGACGAACTGATGCGCTATGTCACCATCGGCAATATGACGGGCTGTCCCGCCCTGACCCTGCCGGTCGGCTACACGCCTGGCGGTTTGCCTATCGGCCTGCAGCTGATTGGCCGTCCCTGGGAGGAACATCTCCTGCTACGGGTGGCCCGCAGCCTGGAAGCCAAAATCGAACGGCAAAAGCCGATGGTCTATCACGCGCTGCTTTGAGGTCGCCTGCCTTCTCCCCGTGCGGGCTGCTTCCAGCTCACCCGCCTGAGCTCTAGTGCAGCTCTCCCCTGCCTGGTTGTGCCGCGCAGACCGAGGGGAGAGAGCCTGGAGTTTCCGCCGAACGGACTAACAGCCCAAACATCCATTGGCTCCCTTCCCTGCACGCCCAGTGGATGAGAGTCTGACGGATTAGGCTTCCACTTGGGAGATCGGCAGTGCCTTATAGCGACTGATCAAATTCCGCAGCGGCATGGCCTTACCAAAGTAGAATCCTTGGGCGAAATCGCAGCCGCACTCTTTCAGGAACTGCAACTGCGCTTCCGTTTCCACCCCTTCCGCCACCACCTTGATTTCCAGGCTGTGGCTCATGGCGATAATGGCCCGGACTGTTTCCACGCTGGCCCGCTCATGGGGCAGCCCTTGGACGAAGGACTCGTCGATTTTGACGTAGTTCACCGGGAAGCTTTTCAGGCAGCTGAGGGACGAATAGCCCGTGCCGAAATCATCGAGGGTCAAAGCAAAGCCCATCTGCCGCAGGGCCTGGACACACTGGATGCTCTCCTTGTGTTGTTCGATTAATGAGGCCTCGGTCAACTCCAGCTCCAGATTCCGGGCCACATCACCCGCGCGCAGCACGATATCCGAAATATCCGCCATAAAGCTGCGATCCCGAATCTGGCGGCCCGAGACATTCACCGAAAGCCGGATATTCCCCAGGCCAGCATCTTGCAACTGCACTGCCGACCGGCTGCTTTCCTGCAGCACCCATTTGCCCAGCTCAACGATCAGGCCGGAGTCTTCGGCAAAGTCCATAAAGGCGTCCGGGTAGACGGTCCCCTTGTCCTTATGCTCCCAGCGCACCAGCGCCTCCATGCCGGCCAGCTCCATGGTCCGCAGGCAAATCCGCGGCTGGTAATCGATAAAGAACCGACGTTCCATCAGGGCAGATTTCAGCTCCTGCTCCAGCACCAGGTTACGCCGCGCCTCCTCGTTCAGGCGCCTGCTGAAGAACTGGAAGTTGTTGCGCCCGTTGCGCTTGGCCTCATACATGGCCAAGTCGGCGTTCTTCATGAGTTCATCAACTTCCGTCCCATCATCAGGGGTAATCGAGATCCCGATACTGGCCGATACGAAGTATTCGTTGCCGCTCAGCTTGATGGGCTGTGTGAGGGTCTTGAGGATGCCTTGGGCGACCTTGCGCACGTCATCGTTACTGAGAACGCGGCTGATCAACACGGTGAACTCATCACCGCTGATGCGCGCTACCGTATCGTGGGTCCGGATATTCTGCTTGATGCGGGTGGCGACCGTTCGCAGGACTTCATCGCCGGCATCGTGGCCGAAGTTGTCGTTGATCTGCTTGAAGTGGTCGATGTCGATAAACATCAAGGCGGTCTTGATCTTCTCCCGCTCCGCCTGGGCAATGGCCTTTTCCAGCCTTAGGCGAAACAGCTCCCGGTTTTCCAGCCCGGTCAGGCTGTCATGGTAGGCCAGGCGCTCCATCTCATCCTTGCTGCGCTTGAGCTGGGTGATGTCTTCACAGGCCAGCACGTAATGAGAAACCTGCCCCTGGTCATCCTCTATGCCCGACACCGACACCTGCACCCAGAGCCGCTGGTTATCCGGCCCCAGACACTCCAGCTCGGTCCGTACCTGACTTTGGGAGCGCCGTCCCAGCACATTGGCACCGCACTCCGGCAACTGGATCTTGGGCCCGAGAGCAGAGGTATGCTTATTGAGTACCTGCTCTTCCTCAAGACCAACCAATTCCAGAAAGGCGGCGTTGACGTACACGATCATGCCGACCGCATCCGCCACCACAATACCGCTACGGCTACTGTCAGCAGCCTTGGACAAAAGTCGCAAGGACAGCTCCCGTTGCGCCCGCTCATCGAGCTCCCGCTGTAACTCCAGATTGGTCTTGGCAAGCTCCTGGGTTCGCTCCTCAACCTTCAGCTCCAACTCCTGGTTGAGCCGGAACAGGGCACGCTCTTTCTCCACCAGGTTCTGGGTATGGCGAAACAAGGCTTCATTGGCCTTGACCAGCAGTTCAGTCTTACGGTCTACCGCCTTGCGCAGGCGCCGGTTGAACAGGCCCAACAGGAAAATGCCCACGACTCCCAAAGCGCAAACCACACCCAGCCCCCAGAGCAGGCGGCGCAAGCCCGTTTCGTCGAAAACTGCATTGGGAGAGTAGATAAACCCCTTGAGGTCGTAGTTAGTCGGCGCCTTGCCCAGGCTGACAAAGGTCTCCGCCATGGCCAGCCAGCGGCCAGGATTCATGCGGCCCAGGTTTTCAGGGTCTGGCCCGAGCACACGCAAAACAGCGTCGGCCTCATAGGCCAGCTCTTCCCAGCTTAGCCGGTCGGAGTACTTTTCCAGGATCAGATCGATCACCTCGTCGGGATGTTCCATGGCATACCGCCAGCCCTGCAAGGTTGCCTCCCGAAACCGGTGCACTTCGTCGGGCCGGCTATGAATGCGGCTTTCCTGGGTAAAGAGAGTATCGCCGTAGAAGTCGACCCCATAGTTACGGGGGTACATCAGATTAACGGCGATCTTGCGCTTCTGCATCAGATAGGGATAGTTGGTCGAATACACCGCCATGGCATCAACCCGGCCCCTAATCAGGTCCTCCAGGTCAAAGCTGTGAGGCACTACCTGAATATCGTTGGGACCAACGCCTTCTTGCTTAAGCATGCTCAGCACAGCGCTGCTGTTGTAATCCAGAGAGAGCATGACCCGCTTTCCCGCAAGATCCGCGGGCGTGGCGAGGTTGGACTCGGCAAGGCTCATCAACATCATGGGAGAATGCTGGAACAACACCGCCAGCGCGGTCACGCCCACCCCTTGCATCTTGTAATACAGCAGGGATGGGCCGGCGACCCCATAGTCGGCGCGCCCTTCTATAACTTCAGTAACAGGGTCTACATCCTGTGCTGACTCCAACAGGCGCACATCCAGGCCTGCGGCCTTATAAAAACCTTTTTCCTGAGCAGCGTAGAATCCGGCGGACTGGAACTGATGGAGCCACTTGAGCTGAACGGTGACAGGGGTTAACGGCAAGGAAGAAGCCTGGGCTAGACTTAGGCTCCCTCCAAACAACACGATTACCAGAAAAAGCATGCCTTTCGACATATTGCCTCGCTAAATCCTTGCGAATGTATTGTCAGTTCCTGACCATTCCCCTCATGTCCGGGCGTGAGCCCGTCCTGAATGCGCCTCCGGGGCGGTCGCTCCTGTGCCACCCAGAACCGCATCATCAGCCACATAGAAGCAAGCCGGGATCTCCCCCCTTGCCTTCCCGCCAGTTCCGGCAAGGCCAACTTTGCCTATAGAATAGAGGCCCGTAGGGATGCATATTTGTTGACGAGTACCCAACCATTCTAGTTGGTCGCTTACCAAACGCCAATAAGATACATTGCATGGAACCTGGACCTTCAAGTCAGGAAGCACTTCAAAGCCTGCTTTCAGAACGCAGCTGCAACCTGCGCAGCCGCCACCTTGCTAACTTTCGAGACTGGCTCGCTCCCCTGTTAGCCCAATGGCAACAAAGCCTCGTCTTCCAGGCCAGAGTTGAAATTCGTGACATCCGTCACAGCTCACCCCTCCTCAGGCAACTCGAACATGACCTACGCCAGACAGAGCGCCAGGACCAGGAATCTGAAAGCTTCACCGAAATTTCTCAGGTAGAAAAAGACCTTTCCAATACAGCAAAGGCCCTGAAAGGTTTGCATGGAGCCTGGCAGCAAGCCACAGAACCGGAGCGCCAGCAGGCGCTCAAAGATAAGCTGGAAGGATTTCGCCAGCAGCAGCTGCATTTGGAGACCCGCTTGCGCCACCTGGTTGAAGCAAGTCCTACGCGGCAGCGGGTAATACAGTTGAGAGAGCAACTGGACCAGCTCAAAGAAAGCCTGGGGCTGGTCGACAAGGAAAAGCAGTTGGCGGCGCTCTTGCGCCGGCAGGGTCAAAGCAGTGGCCAGGCAGGACAGGATTTTGAGGCCAGAGCCCTTCAAGCCACCCAGCATTTCATCTTGCCCGGGATACAGCCCATGGACAGCCCCGTGGAGCGAATCCAGGTCTTAACCGGTGTAACCCTGGGCGCCGCCCGCATGGAGCTGGATCAGCTGATCGTGCAAACAGCCACCCGGAAAGATGAGGCGGTCCTGGTCTTGGCCCTGGTGGAAACCAAGCGCAACATCAATGATCTGGCCCAGGGGTTTCGCCAGCGCCAGGAAAACCTGGCCTGGCTGACCGGAACCCCTACAGGCTATGATCCTGAGCTGTACCGCAACCGAAACTTTCCCAACGGACACTTCGACCAGGAAGTTTGCTGGGCCCAGGATGGACGGGAATATCTGTTCCGGCCGGAGTCGTTTCGGTTATTCCATCCGGAAACTAGCGGGTATTTTCTGGAGCGCCTGTACTTCATCACCCGCCCCGGCCCGCTATGGGGCCTGTCATCGGCTGCCCTGAGCCGCCTCCAGTACCGGATCGCCACGGATGAGCGCTGCCAACTGGATGATGATGGCTACCTGCAGAGCCTTCTGGAATGGTGCCAGAGCCTGGCCGAACCACTGGAAACACCGGACTTGCTACGGCTGTATTGCGAAACACCGGCAAAGGCCAAACACATTATCCTTCTGCCTTGAGGCCTCACAAGGGTAACGAGTGCTCCCAAAGACACCCCTGCTCCACCACGACCAAACCACCATGGTCGATCACTTCTGCCCGCAGGCCATAGACCTGGGCCAGCCAATCCGGCCGTCTGGCTGACGGCCGGAACTGATTAATCGGCAGCTTCCCACAGGCGAGCCGTTAAACCCCGTCGGCCACAAAGGGATTGGTCTTGCGTTCCTGACCAAAGGTGGACATGGGGCCATGTCCAGGAATAAAGACCACGTCATTTCCCAAAGGCCAGAGCTTTTCCCGGATTGAACGGATCAGATCCTGATGGTTGCCTTTCGGGAAGTCGGTGCGGCCAATGGAGCCGGCGAAGAGCACATCCCCTACCTGAGCCAGCTTGCTCTCGGGATGGTAGAACACCACATGCCCCGGAGTGTGTCCCGGACAATGCAGCACCTGCAGGGTCAATTCGCCCACCTGGACGCGGTCGTCGTGCTGTAGCCAGCGGTCTGGCGTGAAGGCCTTTGCGGTGGGGAAGCCAAACATGGTGCTTTGCTGGGGCAGCATCTCGATCCAGAACTGGTCGTCCTGGTGAGGCCCTTCGATTGGCAGCTGAAGCTTTTCCGCCAGTTCGCCCGCCGCACCGGCATGGTCGATATGGGCGTGGGTCAACAGGATCTTCTCCAGGGTGAGCCCTTCCCGTTCAACAGCCTGCATGACCTTGCCCAGATCGCCACCGGGATCGATTACCGCTGCCTTGCGGGTTTTCTCGCACCAGATCAGCGTGCAGTTCTGTTCAAAAGGAGTAACGGGAATAATCAGATATTTCATTACGTGTATCCGGATCCAAAAAACAGGAATTGCCATTTCGCAGGCCAGGTACCCTGGAAGCCTGCCTGGATGAATAGGCCCAGTATAACAACGCTCCGCCCAGGCTGACACCGACACCAAGAGGGTTGGAAATACCGATCCAGGTCAATTTTTCAGTCGCTCTCTCCCCAGGCCCCGGAATTTTTTGAGCCATGTCAAAAAGAGAGGCATTGCCAACTCCTAGGATGAAGCCATACGCATTCATGACCATTAGGAGCTCACTAATGAAGAAGTCAACCTTTCTTGCCACTTCTCTCGCTGCCGCGATCCTCGCACTGCCAACTGTCAGCATGGCGCACGAAGCCAATTCCCTTGTTCTGCGGGTTGGTGCGGTTACCGTCGATCCCCATGAGGACAGCTCAGATCTGAAAGTCGCGGGCCTAGGCACACTCGCGGGTGCTCAGGTCGGCTTAGACAGCGATACCCAGCTGGGTATCAACTTTACCTACAAATTCACCGATAACCTGGGTATTGGTGTGCTGGGCGCAACTCCCTTTAAACATGACATCTCTGGCGCTGGTTCTGTGCTTGCAGGCGCGGGCAAGTTGGGTTCCACCAAGCATCTGCCGCCCACCGTTACGCTGCAATACTTCCCACTGCCTGCGAGCTCCGCGGTACAGCCCTATGTAGGTGTGGGCTTCAACTACACTACTTTCTTCCAAGAAGACACAACATCTACTTTAGTTGATACTTTTTCGGCAGTAGCCGGAGCTCAAGTTAATAGTGTCGATATGAAGCTCGACGACTCTTTCGGCCTTGCTGCTGAAATCGGCGTCGACTACATGGTAACCGATCGTATCGCCATCAACGCCGCCATCTGGTATGCCGACATCGATACCGAAGCCGAACTGACTGCGAAGTTTGCCGATGGTTCCAAGGCAAAAGCCAAAATTGATGTCGACGTCGACCCCATGGTCTACATGGTCAGTGTTGGCTACAAGTTCTAAGCCACAAACTCTTAGCTCTCCATACGGTAAGGCAGCAAGGACGCTGCCTCTGCCATATAGGACTCCATATACCGCTTCTCCTGCCTCAAAAAATCGGCAACCGGCCCTACAAACCGTTCATCCGCCAGCCAGTGATACGAACAGGTATAACGGGGCTCAAACCCTCTCAACAGCTTATGTTCGCCCTGGGCGCCCGCATCAAAGTCCTTCAGGCCATGGGCAATGCAGTAATCAATCCCCTGGTAGTAACAGGTCTCGAAATGCAGGTGGTTGTACTCCTGCAAACATCCCCAGTAGCGGCCATAGAGCCTGGTGGCATTTTTCAGGAACCAAGCCGCGGCGACCATTCGCCCTTCCCGCTCGGCAATGATTAACAGCACCTGTTCGGGCATATCCCGGATAAGCCGTACAAAGAAATCCCGAGTCAAATAGCCCCGCTGGCCCCGCTTGAGATAGGTGGCCTGGTAGAACACGTAGAATTGATCCAGGATCGCTGGCGGAATCTCCCCACCTTCCAGCCATTGGAAGGTAATTCCCTGGGCACGGACACTCTCGCGTTCCTTGCGTACATTCTTACGCTTACGAGACGTGAAAGAGCCGAGAAACTCGGTAAAGCTGGAATATCCGGGATTCTGCCAGTGAAACTGTACGCCCAGGCGCTTGAGGGATAACACCGGCTCCAGCAGCCCCTGGGTTGTCTGGTCAGGAAACAACAGGTGCCAGGAGGAACACTGGTGCTCGGCGGCACGCCCCTGGACCGCCTGCACGATGGCTGACACCAGCTCCGGGTCTTCTTGCTTCATCAACAGGCGCGGCCCTTCGCAGGGCGTGAAAGGAACCGCGCTCAGCAACTTCGGGTAATAGCTCAATCCCGTCTGCTGGTAGGCTTCCGCCCAAGCCCAGTCGAATACATACTCTCCCCAGGAATGGGATTTTTCATACAGGGGCAGTAACGCCAGCAGCTCCTGCCCGCGACGCACCTCCAAATGGCAGGGCTTCCACCCACTACGGCTGTAAACGGACCAGGAGGCTTCCAAGGCATGGAGATATTCATAGCGTAGAAAAGGATAATCAGTACCCGCCAAAGCATTCCAGGTGGTTTGGCCGATTTGGGAGATTCGGTCAACGAAACGAAACTCGTATAGATCCATACCTTATTTCCGACAGGGTTGCCTTTCCCTCTGCCCCGATTGAGCCCCCCAATCATTACCATTGGGAAGATTTATTGTCATTCTCAAATGGGATTCATTATTATTTGCATATAGAGATTCGCAACTGAGCGCGATCCACCAATTCCCATAGACGGAGGCAGTTATGAAAACCATTACATTCGCATTGATGCACTTTACCATCGCCTTTTCCGTCGTGTATCTGGTGACCGGCAGTATTGCACTGGGTGGAGTGGTGGCAGTGATCGAACCCTTGCTCAACACTGTGGGCTACTTCTTCCACGAGAAAGCCTGGGATAAAGCCCGCCGCCGCAAAAATGCAGCCCAGTTTACCCCGACCGGACACTTGCATGCCTGACCAGGGAAAAACATACTCCACGGATGGCCTATTGGAAAAGCTCCCAAGCCAGCCCGGCCCAATCTCCTGGCCGGGCCGCCGTCCCCAGATTACACTTGGATTTTCCCGACGACTCCCATAAGGTTGCTGTAAGGGAACGGCTCAACCTTTGCACTTGAACCTTGGCTGTTGACCGTCAACGCAAGGTTGGACTTTCTCCGCCGTACAACACCGATCAAAAAGGAATTTGACCATGGTGACCTGGATTCTGTTCCTCATCGCCGGCCTCTGGGCCCTTGCCTACTTTCAGGCAAACCGGGTGCAATGGACCGTGGGAGTCTTGATCCTGCTGGTGCTCGGCGAGCTCATGACCGACACCTCCCTGCTCCTGGTATGGCTGCTATACCTGGCCGCAGCCGTTGCGCTCAACTCCACCCAACTGCGCCAGAGCCTGATCACTGAACGGTTGTTTGCCTGGTTCCGGCGGGTTCTGCCACCAATTTCAGACACCGAACGGGAAGCCATTGATGCGGGCACTGTCTGGTGGGATGGCGAAGTCTTTCGGGGCCAGCCCGACTGGAACAAGCTGCTGGATGCCCCGCTACCTGGACTTACCTCGGAAGAACTGGCCTTCCTGGATGGCCCAACAGAGGAACTGTGCCGGCGCCTGGATGACTGGAAAATCACCCAGGAACTGAACGACCTGCCCGCCGATATTTGGGATTTTCTCAAGCAGAACCGCTTTTTCGGCATGATTATTCCCAAGGAATACGGCGGCCTGGGGTTTTCCGCCCGCGCCCATTCCGAAGTGGTGATGAAGATTTCCACCCGCAGCCTGACCGCTGGTGTCACCGTGATGGTTCCCAATTCCCTGGGCCCGGGTGAGCTGTTGCTGCACTATGGCACCGAAGAACAGAAACAGCACTACCTGCCCCGCCTGGCCAGTGGCGAGGAAATTCCCTGTTTCGCCCTGACCAGCCCCTATGCCGGCTCCGATGCGGGCTCCATTCCCGACTATGGCATTTTGTGCGAGGAAGAGTACAACGGTGTCAAAACCCTGGGATTCCGTCTGACCTGGGAAAAGCGCTATATCACCCTGGCTCCCATCGCCACCGTTCTGGGATTGGCCTTTCGCGCCCTGGATCCCCAACGACTGCTCGGCGGCGAAGAAGACCTGGGCATTACCTGTGCCCTGATTCCCACCTCAACTCCGGGTGTGGAAATCGGCAACCGCCATTATCCGTTGACCTGCGCCTTTCAGAACGGCCCCACCCGCGGCAAGGATGTGTTCGTGCCGGTGGACTGGGTCATCGGCGGCCAGGTGCGGATCGGCCAGGGCTGGATGATGTTGATGAACTCTCTCGCCGCCGGACGCTCCATTTCCCTGCCGGCCCTCAGCACGGGGGCCGCCAAGCTATCCTGCCGCTATGTGGGCGCCTATGCCCGGATCCGCAACCAGTTCCGGTTGCCGATTGCCAAATTCGAGGGGGTTGAGGAAGTGCTTGGCGCCATGGCGGGCATCACCTATCGCATGGATTCGGCACGCCTGGTTACGGCCGGTGCCCTGGACCTGGGAGAAAAGCCCAGCGTGCTCTCGGGCGTTCTCAAATACAGCCTCACCGAAGACATGCGTGTGGTGATCAACCAGGCCATGGATATCCTTGGCGGACGTGGTATCTGTGTCGGGCCCCGTAACTTCCTGGGCAGGGTCTATGAGGCCATCCCCATTAGCATTACCGTGGAGGGCGCCAACATCCTCACCCGTAGCCTGATGATCTTCGGCCAGGGTGCCATCCGCTCCCATCCCTTCGTACTCCGGGAAATGCAGGTCGCAGCCGACGAAAACCAGCAGCGGGCCCTGCAGGAGTTCGAGGTCTTGCTGGGAGAGCACATGCGCCTGTCCATGAGCAACGCGGCCAAAACCCTGTTCATGGGACTGACCTGCGCCACCATTGGACCGGCTCCCCGAACCGATGCCACCGCCACCTACTATCGGCGCCTCGACCGTTTGCATGCCGCTTTCGCCTTCCTGGCCGATGTCGCCATGATCCGGCTGGGCGGAAGCCTCAAGCGCAAGGAAAAGCTCTCGGGCCGGTTCGCGGATGCTTTCTGCCACCTGTATCTGGCGGCCGCCACACTCAAGCGCTACGAGGATGATGGCTGTCCCTCTCAGGACCGACCGCTGCTGGAATGGGCCCTTGAGGATTCCCTGCAAAAGGTCGAAAGCCGCATTGACGATATCCTGCGGAACCTGCCCTCTCTCTGGCTGAGAGGACTGCTGCGCCCCATCGTCCTGCCCCTGGGACGCCAGGAAAAGGGCCCCAACGACAAGCGGAGTCGGGCAGCCGCCAAGATCCTGCAAAAGCCGGGCGACAGCCGCGACCGGCTGACCCGGGGTGCCTATTGGACAGGCGATCCGGAAGACGCGCTAGGGCTGGTGGAGCACGCCTTACAGTTGGCGCTGCAGGCTGAGCCCCTGTCCCACAAGCTGGAGCAGGCCCTGCAGATGAAAATTAATGAAACCAATTATGAAGAAGCTTTGGCCAAGGGGTTGGAGCGCAACCTGATCCAGCCGTCCCAGGCAGACATGATCCGCCATGCCATGGAAACCGTGCGACAGGTGATCCAGGTAGATGAGTTTCCCGCCCAGCCATCCGGGCGCGCCTTGAAGCCCTTGCAGCCAGACCGGTTCATCTGACCGCTCCCAGGGCAAGCTGGTTACCAGCGCCGATAGGACACCGGACGCTCGTCGTACCAGCGCAACTCATAGGGCTCCTCACGGGCGGGTGGCGACTGAGGCGGCTCTGCCAAAGGCTGGTAGCGCTCAATCAAGAGTTCAGCCAGGCCATCGGCACTGAAGCCGTCCAGCAGGTCCTGGCAGACGAACTCATAGGGAATATTGAGAGCCTCCAACCCAAAGCCCAAGGCGGTGTGCAGCCGAGAATTCAGCCGGTCAAACTCCATGGCGATGATGGGGTTGTCCAGGAAACTCAGATCCTGACACAGGCGACTGACCGGCTCAAAGTTCGTCACTTTGCCTGTCGCCTCCGGCTTGGGGAGCTCAGGTGGAATGGCGGCCGGTTGCGACAGGCTTGCGTTGGCCTGCAGTACCTCCGGTGGTGCCTCCCGGCAACGTTGCTGGGCGGCCTTCAATGCCTCTGCCGAGCCGTCCAACCGATACTCATGCAGTACCACTTGTCCGCCATTTTGGGAGCTAACGGAATTGAGGGTCAGCCCGGTTTTCACCGCTTCGACGAACTGGGCCAGGGATGGGCTAAAGGTTTCAAACAGCCCGGTACCGATTCGGTTCTCCGGGAACAGCAACCGACCACTGAACCCATACCAGTCAGAGGCATTCACCCGAAACCGCCCGGTCCAACTAGCCTGATAGAACCCCTTGCCGACCCGCATGGGATAGCGCAAATAAGGACGCGGCAGGTCGCACTGCCCGGGCGTATAGACGAAAGCCAGCCGGTGTTCGGGCTGGTCCACATAGTAGCCGTCGGTTTCTGCGATATAGACTACCCGCCCGCTGGCAAAGACGCTGCGCCCCACGGTCCATTCCTTGAACTGTTCGCAATCCTCCATGGTGCAGTCGCCTTCCCCCCAGGCTCCAGCGGCCAGTCCCCAGGCGAAACAGCAAAGGGCCAGCCGTTTGAAGCTGGAGAAACGGGCATTTGTGAAAGAGGATCCAGGCCTACGAAAGTAACGCCACATCAGAAGTTAACCACATATGAACGGCTACAGGATGATAGACCGGATTAAGAAGGCCTGCATAAACCGCCAGACGCCTTCCATCTCAGGGATAGGCCCGGCTTGACGGCCTCCTCAAGGATATCCGGCCCATGGGGGATCAGATTCAGGTAGATTGTGCAAAATTTGACAGCCATCCGCCTATACGCGAAAGCCGCTTATTCCTTAGCTAACCGAGTGTCTGAGCAAGCAATCACTGCTGGAGTCTTTGCCCAGGGTCATACCTGTTACACAATTCTGTCTTGGCATCAGTGTTAGAGTACAAGACTTTCCATCAGGTTCAACCAGGCATCAGGAATCATCCATGAAGCAGTTACTGAGCAGGCCCGTCGTCAGTTGGGCGTTCTATGACTGGGCCAACTCGGCATTTGCCACCACCGTCATGGCAGGGTTCTTTCCCATTTTCTTCAAACAGTACTGGAGCGCCGGTGCCGACGTGACGGTATCCACCTTCCGCCTGGGACTGGCCAACAGCATTGCCAGCCTGACCATTGCCATTCTGGCCCCAGTGCTAGGTGCCATTGCCGACGCCAGCGCCCGGAAAAAGAATTTCCTGGGCTTTTTTGCCTGCCTGGGCATCCTGATGACCGCCGGCCTTTTCCTGATCGGCCAGGGAGACTGGCCCTTTGCCATCTTGCTCTATGTAGGAGCCAGCCTGGGCTTTCTGGGGGGCAATGTTTTCTATGACTCCCTCATCCATAGTGTGTCCCGGGAGGAAGATCTCGACCGGGTCTCCGCCTTGGGCTTTGCGTTGGGTTATCTGGGGGGCGGTTTACTCTTTGCGTTTAATGTCACCCTTACCCTGAAGCCGGAATGGTTCGGGCTGGCCGATGCCGCCGAGGCGGTGCGCTGGTCCTTTCTCACAGTGGCCGTCTGGTGGGCTCTGTTCGCCATCCCCCTGTTTCGCTATGTGAAGGAGCCCCCGGCCCTGGCCCCCTCTCAGGTCAATGCCATCCGGGGTGGCTTCCGCCAGCTTCGGCAGACCTTTGCCCAAATCCGCCAGATGCGGGTCACCGCCCTGTTTCTCTGTGCCTACTGGCTGTATATCGACGGTGTGGACACCATTGTGGTGATGGCGGTGGACTATGGCCTGTCCCTGGGATTTGCTCCGGAAAGCCTGATCGTCGCCTTGCTGATTACCCAGTTCGTCGGCTTTCCGGCGGCCCTGGTGTTTGGCCACATAGGCGCTCGGCTAGGGGCTAAAACCGGCATTTATATCGCCATCCTGGTCTATGTCGCCGTGACGGTCTGGGGTGCTTACCTGCACAGTGAGCAGCAGTTCTATGTGCTGGCGGCAGTCCTGGGACTGGTGCAAGGGGGCATCCAGAGCCTGAGCCGCTCCCTCTATGCCCGCATTATTCCCCCGGACCAGGCCGCTGAGTTCTTCGGCTTCTATGGCCTGCTCGGCAAGTTTGCCGCCATTATCGGCCCGGCCCTGGTCGGCACGGTCAGTTACCTGAGCGGCAGCCCACGCATCGCGATCCTCTCCATTGCGGTGCTCTTCATCGCCGGAGGCTTGCTACTGACCCGTGTGGATGTAGAGGAAGGGCGGCGTAATGCCCTGTTAGCGTCCAAGTCCCTGTCTGGCCGCGGCCCAAGCCCCGAGAGCCTAAAAGTGTGAGTACCTACATTTGCTCCGTTTCTTGAGTGTCGCCACCTGCTTCTCTATAACCGATAGATTGAAACCCATAACTAACCGCTTACTACGAATATCCAGGGAGTAGCAGTTCATGGAGAGCCGACCGCCCAAATCGGTCAGCCGTCAGGGGATTCCTTCCACTCTCGGAAACGAGCGCAGCCGGCGCTTTCTCAAGTACTTCTTTTTTGCCCTGCTCCTGAGCTTGGGCTCCTTGATCCTGGTGGACCTCCTGCTCTATCGGACGAACCTCCACAGCCAGATCGGCACGACAGTGGCTGCTTATTTCCAGTCTCCCCGCTTTCTACGGCTGATTGTCACCGCCTTGCCCCTTGCCCTGATCCTGGGCTGGCTGGCCTTTATTGCCGCTAAATCCCGTACCCTGGCCCTCTGGGGAAGACGCCAAATCCTTGAAAGCGAAATCAAGCTGCGCACGGTCCTGGATAACACCCTGGCCCTGGCCTACCTCAAGGATGCCCAAGGGCGCTACCTGTTCGTCAACAAGCCCATGGCAGACCTGATGGGACTGGATCCGGAAGAGGTGGTGGGGCGCCGGGACGAAGACTTGCTCGATACTTCCCCGTGTTCTTCCTGGGAACACGACCTGCAGGTTCTGCAAAGTGGCAAGCCGATCTACTCGGAAGACCACCTGGTCAGCAACGGTGTCGAGCGCACCTATCACACCGTCCATTTCGCCTTGCGAAGCCCGGAAGGGCTGATCTACGGAGTCTGTGGAATCGCCACCGACATCACGGATCTCCAGCAGGCGCGAGAGGTTATGAGGCAGGCCATGACGGTGTTCAACCACACCAAGGAAGGCATCCTGATAGCGGACGCCGAAGGCATCATTACCTTGGTGAATCCGGCCTTCCTGGAAATGTCCGGCTACAGCGAGGAGCAACTGGTGGGCCAGGACATCCGCTTGCACAGTCTCAGCCTGCAAGATGACGCCCTATTCCAGCAGCTGATGGAAGGGCTGGAACAGACCGGAGCCTGGCGGGGCGAACTGCAGAACCGGCGCCATAACGGCAGCCTCTATCCGGCCTGGGAAACGGTGACCACGGTGAAGGAGAACGGTCAGATCAAACAGTACATCTATCTGGTCTCCGATATCAGCGCCCTAAAGGAAACCGAGCAACGGCTGCAGTATCTGGCCCATTACGACTCCCTCACCGGCCTGGCCAACCGGGACCTGTTCAACGAGCGCCTGCACCAGGCCGTGGCCGATGCGGAACGCCGGGGCTGTTTACTGGCCATCCTCTTTATCAACATTGACCAGTTCAAGCTGATCAACGACAGCCTGGGGCACTCCGTCGGAGACGAGGTTCTCTATGAAGTGGCCAAGCGCCTGAAACAGCTCCTACGCAGCGACGACATGGTTGCCCGCCTCGGCGGTGACGAGTTCGCCATCATCCTGCACCAATTGGAACAGGTAGAGGATATCGACAATGTGGTGCGCAAGATCATCCGCTCCACCTCCAGCCCCCTGATCCTTTCCAACACCAGCCTGTCGATTGGGGTGAGCATCGGCATCAGCGTCTACCCCAACGACTCAACCCAGGTAGATGGCCTGCTGGCCGCCGCGGATATCGCCGTCTATCGGGCCAAGAAGAAAGGGCGGCGTACCTACGCCTACTACACCAAGGAATTGGCGCGCATCTTCCATAGACGCCACAAGGCCGAGCAAGACCTGCGCCGGGCCCTCGACGAAGGCCAATTGCAGCTCTATTACCAACCCCAAGTTGCCATCAAGACCGGCCAGCCCCTTGGTGTGGAGGCCTTGCTACGCTGGAACCACCCGACCAAGGGCATCATCTCCCCTGCGACCCTGATCCAGGTAGCGGAAGAAACCGGCCTGATCCAGGAGCTGGGCGATTGGGTGATTGAAGAAGCCAGTGCCCAGGTCCGGCGCTGGCGCCATCAAGGTGCCCCCATTGGCCATGTTGCCATCAATGTCTCGGGCCAACAGATCCTGCATGGACAACTGCTGGCAACCATCAAGCGCTGCCTGGTTCCCCCCGCCGGCGGGTCAAGCGGAATCAGCCTGGAAATCGAAATCACCGAAAGCATCCTTCAGCATCCCGAGGAAGCCACCCGGGTCATTGAAGAGCTGCGTGAACTTGGGCTCAATGTGGTGATTGATGACTTTGGCACGGGGTATTCATCCCTCTCGCAACTCAAAGAGCTGGACATCGACAAGCTCAAGATTGCCGGCGTTTTTATGGAGCAAATCCCCCAACAGAAAAACGCCTGCGCCATCGCCAGCGCTATCGTTTCCCTGGGCCACAGCCTGGGACTCCCCATCGTTGCGGAAGGCGTTGAAAACGATGAACAGGTGATCTTTCTCAAGTCCATCGGCTGCGACATCATCCAGGGCTACTATTACGCCAAGCCCATGCCAGCGGAAAAGCTACTGGAGCACCCCTTGTATCAGGAAAAAGCCGTGGTCTATTAATATCGCTGCCTGCGGGTGATACGGGATAAACGCCGGCGCCGGGCCCGCCGCTTCCCGACGACCCCATAGAGCAGGACGTTCACCAGCACCACCGACGTGCTCAAGCCGAGCTGAATGCTCGGAGTCAAACCGGCCGGATAGATGAGCGGCACCAAGTAGTGCTCAATAAAGCCCCCTTGGTAGCCTGCTT
>Ga0209075_1001779_pt1 | contig 19879 bp, 19 predicted proteins | sample Stecom2011_FD_187523 | JGI IMG/M metagenome (GOLD analysis project Ga0209075, IMG submission 187523) | Agricultural soil microbial communities from Utah to study Nitrogen management - Steer compost 2011 (SPAdes) (version 2) | ecosystem: Environmental > Terrestrial > Soil > Agricultural land...
GGTGAGAAGCGGATACCTCAAGTTATTTGGCAAACCAATTACTCTAACAAGTGCGCTTTACCCGTTTATTTAAACTACTTGTTTAACCGGTTGATGACGTTGCGCTGTGAGTACCGCTACGTAAGTACCGAAGCTCGGGCTGAATATTTAAAAGCGAATGCACCCGAGAGAGTGTACAACGCGTACATGAAGTTGACTGACGGTGCGGCCCAAGCGGACTTGTGGAGACTGGCCGTGATCCACGCAGAGGGCGGGGTTTATATGGATATAGACGCAACGTTAGTATGGCCGCTTGAAGGTATTTTAGACGATGCCAGCGAAGCGTTTTATATTAAAATGAGAAGCAATACACATTACACTAACTATTTTCTTGCAGCAGCTCCTCAGCAGCCAGCCTACGCACGTGCGATAGATCTTATCGTCGATAATATTGAAAACCGAGATGAAACTCTTGGGATATACGACACCACCGGACCAACGGTTCTTAATCAGGCGTTAGAAGGGCTCGATGTGGAGTTTCGCGATCGGAAGTTGGTGTGTATTCAGGGCACTTTTACCAACGAGTACTTTCAATATCTTGATCGACCGCGTGGCAAATGGATTCACTCTCAGCCGGAGGATTTGATTAAAAAGTAGAGTGTTAGTCAGCAGCGCATGAAGCGCTGCTTTGGGGCGAGAGCTGGTTTATCTGTCTCTAGACGGGCGATACAGCCACACATAACACAGCAGCGCGACAATTAACGACAGTGGTGCGCCTAGCTCAAATACCTCTTCGATAACCGTGGTGTGGATCTCGGTATGGGGGCCGATGTCGATACCGACGCTTGCCAGCTTGCGCCCAATGCCATCTAAAACCCGTGCCGCCACTAACAACCCGCCAGCGCAGCCAATACTTAACGCGACCATGTTCAATTTAAAGGTTTGCTTTATCAGCGGCAGCAAGTAGTTAACAATCAAGGTGACGGCGAGCCAGATCACCATCAGTACAATCACTAAGGTGATGGATTTCTCCAACAAAGACACCTCGGCTGAGCGGAAGGTGGCGGTTTTAAACAGCCCCAGCGTGGAGAAGCGTTTATCAAAGTCCAGTTCACGCAACCCCAGTACGAGCACAGAGATGATCAGCGCATAGTGGCGCTGTATAAACTGACTCCCCCCCAGTACGATCATTAACCCGGCGCACACCAGGTAGCTTATGGCCGAGCTAAAATCGATTAGCCCGCCTTCGCGGGTGGCGTGTTTGGCAATCGATTGATCGGCCATAAGGTAGTAAGCAATAATAGAAAACAGAGCGAGCAGTAAAAAGGATTGTAGCCAAAAAAAAGTATACGGTCGAAAAGCGGGCACAGGGGACATGAGCAAGAGCCATTTGTTAAAAGTTGTTTATTGTAACGGCAAGCGGCGCAGAACGCGATAATTACGCCAAACGGATTGACGCCAATGCCCGGTTTTTGCATCGAGCTTGCTGTGGCGTTGTTACATCAACTTAATAACTTGGATATCGCTGGGTAAACGGCTGGCACCGGCCTTGTCCATGGCGTCGAGGTAGCGTGCCCAGTAGCGATCCCGCTGCTGGCAAAAGTCGTACAGTTGCTCCCAAGTGTAAATGCCAGTGTCGTGACCGTCGTCAAACACCAGCTTAACCGCGTAGTTGCCCACCGCCTCGAGACGCTTGATGTTGACGTCCTGCTTGCCGGTTTGCAGCACTGCCTGGGTTGGGTTGTGGCCTTGCACCTCGGCGCTGGGAGAGTGCACGCGCAAAAACTCAGCGCTTAAGCGGTATTGCTCGGCGCCAAACTGCAGTTCTAGTTCGGCGCTTTTGCGATGCAAGGTGATGCGCTCAGGGGCTTTGCTCATCAGCGGATCCTAATTAAAGTATATAGCGAGTCAAGTCTTCATCGTGATACAGCTCGCCCAACTGTTGCTCGACATAAGCGGCGTCAATTGATACGTCTACGGCGCTGCTGCCAGCATCAAACGAAAGGCTTTCCAGCAAGCGCTCGAGCAGAGTGTGCAAGCGTCTTGCGCCGATATTTTCGGTGCGCTCGTTAACCTCGTACGCCATCTCAGCGATGCGGCGAATACCGTCGGCGGTAAACTGAATGTTAACCCCCTCGGTGTTGAGCAGCGCCTGATGTTGCTCGGTCAAAGACGCAGAGGGCTCGGTTAGGATACGCTCTAAATCGTCTGGCGTCAGCGCCTGCAGCTCGACCCGTATGGGCAGGCGCCCTTGCAGCTCGGGGATTAAATCCGACGGTTTGCTTAAGTGAAACGCCCCCGAGGTGATAAACAGAATGTGATCGGTTTTTACAATGCCGTGTTTGGTGCTGACGGCGCAGCCTTCTATTAACGGCAGTAAGTCCCGCTGCACACCCTCGCGCGAGACATCGACGCCGCTGGTTTCGCCGCGTTTGGCAACTTTATCAATCTCGTCGATAAAGACAATGCCATTTTGCTCAACCGACTCTATCGCTTGCGCTTTTAAATCTTCGTGATTAACCAGCTTTGCCCCCTCTTCGTCTTGCAGGGTTTTAAGGGCTTGTTTAACGGTCATCTTGCTGGTGTGAGTTTTGTCCCGCGACATGGATGAAAACATGTTTTGCAACTGGCTGGTCATCTCTTCCATGCCAGGGGGCGCCATAATTTCTACGCCAATGGGGGTGGCCGAGGTTTCGATTTCTATCTCGCGATCATCCAGCTCGCCCTCACGCAGTTTTTTGCGGAATATTTGCCGTGTGTTTTGGCCGCCTTCGGCGTCCGACTCGCCGCGGGCTTTGGGCAGCAGTACATCAAGTACGCGCTCTTCGGCGGCCTCGGCGGCACGCACTGACACGCGTTTCATGGCGTGTTCACGCTGCATCTTTATCGCGCTCTCGAGCAGATCGCGAATGATCGATTCCACATCGCGGCCAACGTAACCCACCTCGGTAAACTTGGTGGCTTCAACTTTAATAAAAGGCGCGTTGGCCAACTTTGCCAAACGGCGGGCGATCTCGGTTTTACCGACCCCGGTGGGGCCGATCATTAAAATATTTTTGGGGGTGATCTCATGGCGCAGGTCGGCATCAACCTGCATGCGACGCCAGCGGTTGCGCAGGGCGATGGCCACTGAACGCTTGGCTTGGTGCTGACCGACAATAAAGCGATCGAGTTCGTGAACAATCTCACGGGGAGTCATGCTGGACATATCGATGTTACTCGCGGGTTAGTATTCCAGTGTTTCGATGGTCTGGCTGTGGTTGGTGTAAATGCAGATGTCAGCGGCAATGTGCAAGCTTTTGGTGACAATGCTGCCCGGATCCAGATCGGTGTTATCCAGTAGGGCGCGAGCCGCCGATTGGGCAAACGGACCACCCGAGCCGATGGCGATTAAATCGTCTTCGGGCTGAATAACATCGCCATTACCGGTGATAATTAAAGAGGCCTCTTTATCGGCAACGGCCAATAGCGCCTCGAGTTTGCGCAGCGAGCGCTCGGTGCGCCAGTCTTTGGCCAGCTCTACGGCGGCGCGGGTCAACTGGCCGTTATAGGCTTCGAGCTTTTCTTCAAAGCGCTCAAATAAGGTAAAAGCGTCGGCGGTGCCGCCGGCAAAACCGGCCAATACCTGATCTTTGTAGAGGCGCCTAACTTTGCGGGCATTGCCTTTCATAATGGTGTTGCCCAGTGATACTTGGCCGTCACCACCGATCACGACGGTGTTGCCACGGCGTACAGAGAGTATGGTTGTGCCTCGATACTGTTCCACAGAAGATCCTTTATGCTTTGAAAAGTGCAATTGCGTTGCGTACCGCAAAACGATACACAACTGAATAGATGGGGGCGCTGTGAATGATTTCAAGCGCCGCCGAGTGCGGTTAACCGCCGGGTTTGCGTTTTAACACCAGCGCATTGTACTGGTTAGAAACAAGCGTGGTGCGGGCTTTGGATAATTTACTTTGGTTGTCGAACGGGCCCACCACTACGCGGTGCCAGCGCTCGCCGTTATTGATGGTGACGCTCTCGATGCGAGCGTCTAAGTTTAACAAAATCAGTTGTGCGCGCAGTTTGTCGGCGTCATCGGGGCTGCGAAACGAGCCCACCTGCAGCAGATATTCGGCGGGGGTTGCCGGCGGGCTGTCGTCACTGCGGCGGCTCGGCTCGGTCGCTGGGACAATAGACTCCTCCTCTTGCAGCAGCTTGTAAAAGTCAAAGCTCGGCTTGGGCATTGGCGCTTTATCGGTGGCTTTGGGCGCTGGTTCTTTTTGCACTTTGGCTGCCGTCTGGGTGGGGCTTGGTTTGGGCAAACTGGGTGAAATGCCCCACAAATAAATTAAAAACATGACAAAAGCGCCCAGTAGCGAGCCAATAAACAACCACACCCACCAGGGAATCGGGCTGGCTGGTGGCTTGCGTTTAGGGGCGGTGCGTTTTTTGCGGGCGTAATCGCGGGTCATAGTGGTTCGCTTAACAATAACAATAAAAGTAACTATTTTACCGGTGCTCGATCGACCGCGGCAATGACAGGTTGGTAATAGTCCAAGTTAATGGCGTTAACCCATCTCTTGCGGGTCGATATCGACAGACCAGCGAAGGTTGCGCGGGGCTTTTTGCTTGGCAAGTAGGGTGATTAACTGTCCGACATAAAGGTTGAGCTCGCGGCGTTTGAGCGCCTTGAACTGTAACAGATATCGAAACCGTTGGCCGCGTTTTTCCATCAGTGCCGGCATAGGGCCAAGAATTTGCACCTGCAGCTCGGTGGCGATCGACTCGGCCAATTGACGCGCCTGTTGCAAAAACTGCATTGCCATAGCGGGGTTGGGGGCGTCTGAGCGCAACAGAGCCAAAAAACCCACAGGCGGCATTAAAGTAATAGTTCGCTCATCGAGCAGCGCCTGAGCAAACTGACCGTAGCCTTGGTTGAGCAGCAGTTGCAGTAACGGGTGGTCGCCGTGTTGGCTTTGCAGTAACACTTGGCCCGGCTGATCGTCGCGGCCGGCGCGGCCGGCCACTTGGGTAATCAACTGACCCATGCGCTCGGGGCCACGAAAGTCGGCGCTAAACAAGCCGCTGTCCACATCCAAAATAATCACTAAAGTCACTTTGGGAAAGTGATGCCCTTTGGCCAGCATCTGGGTGCCGATTAATATGCAGGGCTCACCTTGGTGGACTTTATCAATCATGGCGTCCAGCGCACCCTTGTTGCGGGTGGAGTCTCGGTCGATGCGGATCACAGGCGTATCGGGGAAGGTGCGTCTTAGGTAATCCTCGCTGCGCTCGGTACCTGCGCCTAAAGGTTCTAACCTATGGCTGTGGCAAGACTCGCAACGCTTGGCCGGTGGCCGCTGAAAATCACAGTGATGACAGTGCAGGTGATGTGGATTGCGATGCAAGGTGAGCCGCGCGTCGCAGTGGGGGCAACTGAGCTGATAACTGCAGTCGCGACATTGCAGCACCGGGGCAAAACCGCGGCGGTTAAGAAACACCAGAGCCTGATGACCGGCGTTGGTGTGCCGTGTTAGCGCCGCTAGCGCCTCGGGGGTAAGGCCGTGCTGCTCGCGGCTCGCTTGGCTGTCAATAACCTCGATGGGTGTGGCTTGGTTGGCGGTGGCTCGCCGGGTCAGGCGCAGGTGCTGGTAGCGGCCGTTATGGGCATTGTGTAACGTCTCGAGCGAGGGGGTGGCCGAGCCCAAAATAAGCGGTATTTTATGCATGTGCGCGCGCACAGCGGCTAGATCTCGGGCAGAGTAACGAAACCCATCCTGCTGCTTAAACGAGCCGTCGTGCTCTTCATCGATGACGATTAATGCCGGTTTTGCCAGGGGCGTAAATACAGCCGAGCGTGTACCCACCACCACACGCGCCTCGCCTCGGGCGGCGCGCACCCAGCTGTTAAGTCGCTCGGTGTCGTTTAAACCCGAGTGTACGGCGCACACGCTGGGGCCAAAACGGCGGCGAAAGCGCGCAAGGGTTTGCGGTGTTAGCCCTATCTCGGGCACCAACACCAGCGCTTGTGCTTGCGGGTCGGCGGCTAGGGCGGCTGCAATCGCTTGTAGGTATACCTCGGTTTTGCCGCTGCCGGTGGTGCCGTCCAGTAAGTAAACACCATACTGGTCGCCCTCTATGGCCTCTAGCGCGGTTTGCTGCTCGGGGTTCATTGCCAGCGGCGCCTCTTGGCCTTTCGTGTTTGGACCTTGGCCACTGGCTTGACGGATCAGCTTTTTTTCTTGCAGCGCCAGCAAGGCGGCTCGGCTGCAACCGGCGGCTTTAAGCTCGGACCAACTGCTGGCGCCGTTTTGTTGCAGTTTGTTGATAATGCCCGCTTGCTGGTGGGCGCGCTTCAGTGCGCCGCTGGGCAAACCGCGGCCATCCTCGCTAAGCTCCCACAGTTGCGCTCCGGTATCGGGTTTGTACTGGGCGGGATCCCCTTGGCGCAGCGCGGCTGGCAGTGCCGCTTGCAGCGCTTCGCCTAGGGGGGTGTGATAGTAATCGGCCGCCCAGCGAATAAACGCCAGTAAAGTGGTATCAAGCAACGGTTGCTCATCAAGCACAGCGTCGATGGGTTTAATTTTACTTGGGTCAAAATCACACTGATCCGTGCTGGCAACCACCAGCCCAACCAGCGAGCGCCCAGCAAAAGTGACTCTTACACGGGTGCCCGAGGCGACCGCCGAGGCCGGCGCCAGATAATGAAACAAGCTGCGCACAGGTACTGGCAGCGCAACAAGTAAAAAGGGTGCTGCGGTGGTCATGGATGGCATTGGGTTTGCTGTATAGGGTCTATAAATTGGCGAATAACGGACTGATAGCTTACTGGATTTAAGCGTCTCTGTGGGGGCTGGCGCAGGACAAAGCACATTGGCCGACACACGTTAATAGCTTTGCGTGGCAATTGCTCAGTTTTGCTTGCTTTCGTTGTTTATTCTGCTAAGATTTGCGCTCTCAAAATTTAGTTGCGTTAATCCTGCGGTACCGTGCTCGGCAAATGACCGGGTGGCGGCACACAAAACATAGGCCAATACCATGCAAGCAGATATCCATCCTCAGTACCTCGACGTAACTGCGACCTGCAGCTGCGGCAACAGCATCAAAACTCGCTCGACCTTAGGTCGCGACTTCAATATCGAGGTGTGCTCCGAGTGTCACCCTTTTTATACCGGTAAACAGAAAACCGTTGATACCGGTGGTCGTATCGATCGCTTTAACAAGCGCTTTGGCGGCCGTATCGCGGCTAAAAAGTAAGCTGTCTGCCTGCTGAGGCTAAGCCACTAGCGCCAAAGGCCCGCCATTGCGCGGGCTTTTTTGTGCCTAAAATACCTCGGGCGAGCAGTGTCCTTAATTTTTATCCGCTTTGCCTTGCCCTACAGGTGTAACCACCACAGTGTTATTTCTGAGTTTACTGAGGTTTAAAGGCAATCGGTTGTTTAAGGTTATAAGGTAGTCCTTAATATGGCCCTTTACACCTAGGTTAGGCAATAAGTTGAACGGCTTTAGGCTCGAAGGAATTGCTTAAATAGCATTGTATTTATTAATTGAGGACAAGACCTTGAGGCGTATAAAACACATCGGCTGGCTGTGCCTGGCCCTTTTTTCACTGTTTGGCTGCGACCAGGACGCCGAGCCGACGGCTGCCACCACCAATGCCGACATTGGCAAACCATATCAGGCGCCAGCACCGGGTTATATCAAAAGCGCCAGCTTTACCGGCGATGACAACAACACCCTGACCGACTGGAGGCTGTTACAGCACTCGAGCAATAAATCTTATCAGGTTAGCGTGGCCGATGAGGTTATTGCGCTGACGCGAACAGGCACTGAGCCCTGGGGTAAAATCAGCCAGCGGTTTTCTAAAAAAGAGCTTATCCCCTTGGTCGGTAAACGCCTTGAGTTTTCGGTAGAGGTCAAAGGCGACTTTACCGACGAGTACGGCGAGCCAGTGGAGCCGCCCTCTATTGCGGTTAAGGTGAAAGGGATAACGAAAGGCGCACCGGCCATGATGGGAAGCTCGACATTGCTGTACCAAAGCGAGCCTATTATTGAAACCTTTGGTGTCGCCCCATGGCGCCGCTACGCGGTGCAGTTTGATGTGCCGGCCGCCGAGCAGGCACGCGTTGTGGATATAGAGCTCGCGATCACCATGACCACAGGCGGTACTTTGTGGGCGCGTGGCCCTGCATTGGTTGAGCTGCCTTAACCGAGGGAGGGTTAGTTGCCTTACCCTCGGGGCCAGTAACAGCCATTTGTCGGCTCCGAGGGGCGGTTGTTTTGATTGGCGGTAAAGTCTGTTTAATCGCCATCTTTATGGCGGGAGCCTTAAAGATGCGTTGTAACAGCGGGCGCCCACATGCGGTTTAACCCGTTATTCACATCTCTTGAGCGCGCGCCGAGTCGCGCGCTATTTGCCTAGCGTCGTTCACTTCAATAATCAACAATTGCTCAAGCATGTTTCGGCTAGAGCCGCATTCGGCGCGATAGTGTAAATGCTCGTATAAGTCCATTAACTGATTGTGGGTGTCGCACATTATGGCGCTGATCTCGTCGCAATTTAGGCTTTTAAAATCAGTCTCGTAGGGGTTGCGCACAATAATGGGGTGGCGGTCGGTATAGGTGTAAAACCAAGTGTTAAGGGTCCCTGGCGCCTCGTGGCGATGCAGCTCGGCCAACGCGATGGCTTGCTTTTGCTCGTGTATCGCTAGGTATTTTAACAACAACTGCTCGCGCTCAGAGGCTCCCAGCTCGGCACTGTTGCCTAAGTGGATCGCCAAATCGGTGTGAAACTTCTCAATGATAAGCAACAGCTCATGCATCGTTTTGGGTACCATTTGTCTCTCGCTCCTTTATCAAAGTATGACACTTTGTTTTTCACTAAGGTTGCGCTCAGGGTGCCTTGTGGGCAGCGCCAAGACCGTTGCAGGGCGGGTGTGTGCACTGTGTGCCGGCCGTGTCTTATTTGATAGTAGCTGGTTTGTGGCCACATGCTGGGTGGCAGCGTTTAATAAGGTGATAACTCTTGTGCTTTTTTGGGGGTTAAGCTGCGCTGTTGGCTTGGGCCATAAAAAGCCGGACTAAAAGCCCGGCTTTTTATGGCGTGGTGTTTTGCTGAAGGGCACCTCTACTCATTAAGAATTGCCTCTGGGCAGCGACTCCATGTGCTGCTCTATCTCCTGCGTCCTTGCACTCGTGCGCGAGTCCAAAACGTTCAGCCGTTAGGCGCTCTTTGCAGGCAATGGCCGTAGCCCTTGGCAAAAAGAGCAACGACGCGGGTGGGCGTTTTGGCCGCGCCCTTCGGGGCCTTCATTGCTTCCCGCTCTCTGCGTTGGCTTCGCTAGATAGGCAATAAGCCCATCGTCGCAAACCCGCCTTGATAGCGAAAAGCAATGAAGGCCAGAGGCGGTTCCGAATTAATGGAGGTGCCTTAAGGGTTAGGTGCTACTAAAATGTCTTTTTCTGGCCCCCAAGAATCTTGCTGGCGGTTGTAAATGCCAAAGGATTCGTTGTCGTCCCACACAGTAGCGGCAATACCATACTGGGTGGCAAAATTTACGTGGGCGCGCAAATAACTCAGTCGGTCGGCTTGCTCGCAGATGTTGTGTGGCTGCTCGTGGTCGTAGTGGGCCGCACCAAACTCGTTAACTGTAACCGGTACGTCGTTGGCTTGGGCCCAGTTGCGAGCGGTGCGATAAACGTTTTCTAGCTCGGCTTTATCGGCGCTGGTGCCCCAGCCACGATCACATTGCCCGGCAAAGGGCCAGGGGTCGTAGGAGTGAAAGTTAGCAATCAGTTGCCGGTCGTCGGGTAGCTCGATATCGGCAAGGGTGTTCACCGGGGTAAAGCCGCTGCCGGCAATCACCACCAGGCGGTCGGGGTTGTTAGCGCGGATGATATCCAGAATGCGCGGGTTTAAATCGTTGCTTTGCGCCGCCGTCATGCCGTTGGGCTCATTTAAAATCTCAAAAGATAAACGCGCCGATTTGTGCTGAAAACGCTCGGCAATTTGCTGCCAAATGGCATCAAAGCGCGCCCGCTTAGCGGCATTTTTGTAATCTTGTTTGAGCCATATCTCGTGGTGCGCATTCAATACCACGTGGTAGCCCTGCGCTAACGCCCAGTCGACCACTTGCTCGGTGCGATCCATGCGTGCCGCGCTTACCGCGTAAGGGGCACTGGCGGCGGTGTGGCTGTCCCAGGTGACCGGAATACGCACATGGTTAAAACCGGCCTCGGCATAGGCTGCCAAGTATGACTGCTGTGCTGCGGGGGCCCAGTCGCCCTCGTTGGGGTAGGCATCCAGCGTGTTGCCAAGGTTAATGCCAATACCCATTTCGGCAACGGCATCGTGCGGCGTGTAGTGGCTGGGCTCGTCGTAGTGCAGCTCGACATAATCCAGCGCCGCCCCTGGGGCCGTAAAATGCAGCGTAAGGGTTTGCGGGCCGTCACTTAAGTACACCGCAGTGGAGTTTACATCTTGCCAGCTTGGGGCGTCGCTTGCCGGCAACTGCACAGCGCTGTTGGCTAGGCTCTGACCGTTGGCCTGTAGCTGCCAACCGCTGTCGCTGTCAGTGGCGCGCGCGCGGTAGGTTAGGGTGTACAGGCCAGAGGTTTGCACCTTAACCGAATAGTTTAAAACGCTGCCCGTGTCACTGATGGCGAGTCCGCCCGAGAGGCTGTCGTCGGCCTCGGTGGTTTTGTTTTGCTCATCACACAGGCTGTATTGCTCGGCCTCGATGCGGGTAGTGGTTGTGCTGATAACCGTCGCGGTATCTTGTGCGCAGCCAGAGCTCTGACTGGAGGACGAGGCGCTCGAGGCACTACTGCTGGAAACCGAGCTGGACAGCGAGCTGCTAGAGCTGCTGCTTGCGCTGGATGAGGTTGCAGGCGGCGTTGGGTTGCCGTCGTCGCTGCTGCTACCGCCGCAGGCGGTTAAAACGCTAACGCTGGCGATAAAACCTGCGTTGAGTAAAAGATTGTTCCAAGAAACCATAATGTGGCCTGCTGTTAAAGGTATCGAGTAGTGCGCCGCGTAGCGTTTAAGCGATCGCGGCGGCGGTAAATCTTAGCTGATAACGGGTATCGGCTTTTACCGGTAGCGCTTTAATGAGGCGCGTATTCTAAGTAATCGTAATAGGCCCAAGCGTTACCCCAGTGGTATTGTTTTGGAAAATACATGGCCGAGGCCGAGTTGTCACCATGCCAGTGGTTGATCATAAGACGAGTCGGATCGTTAGGCCATGCGTATTGTGGGATCTCATTGTGGGCCAAGTAGCCGTCGCCGTTGTCTTTGTACAGGGTGCGAATCACCTGGCGGTTGCCCCATGCATCGTACACGTACCATTCAATTTTCCAGCTCGACCAATCAAAACCAATGGTGACCAGGTCTTGGGTAATATTAAGGCCGTACTGACCCAGGTCGATATCCTGCTCCCAGCTCTCGTAATGGCCGCCTTGGGGCTGGTAGATAACGTTGGTGTGGACCACGTTGCCCAAGCTGGGTAAAAATTCGATGTCAATCTCTTGCCAGGCGCGACCGGGTACATCGTACCAAGAGGTATAGGTAAAAATTGATGACACAGTGCCTGGGGTATTGCCCGTTTTTAAGCTGCCTTGGATATTGCCGTAACTGAGCATTTGCTGGGTGCGCAGCTCAGCACACTGACCCGGTGTTACGTTTAAGGTAATGCCGTGGGAGCTGGGGGTGATCATGCTCGGCTCAAAAGTGCAGCCAAACGGTGTGCCATTGCTGCCGCTGCGAGCCTGCCAAATACCGCTGTTAAAGCCCCAGCTAAAGTCATCTTTAAAGTAACCTTGCTGAGCATAAGCTTGCTGACTGGCCAGCACGGCGATGCCGGCAATGGTGATGCTGCGATAAATACTCTGTATCATCTTTTGGGTCCCTCGTTATTATGTGTCTTACGGTTGCGGCAGCTGTGGTGCGTAGCACAAAACGTGTGCACGGCCGCCGAGGCCAACCATAACTTTGCCGCAGGGGCGAGGCGCCCGAGTTGCCGCTAAAACGTATCATCGGCATGTCCGACTTTAAGCCGGCATAAGTCGGACGCCTTAAGGGGCGTGGGCTAGACGGCGTTTAAACCCCTACTGACAATAACAATTATGAGAACCTGGATTGAATACCTTAAGCCACGATTCCCTCTTATTTAACATCCACGATCTGGTGCTGTTGTTGGCCGCCGCACAGTTTTTGTTGCTGGCGGGGTTGTTAGTGGCCACTCGGCGCAAAGGGGATCAAAGTGCCTGTTGGTTGGCGGCAACCCTGATCGTGATCGCGGTGCAAGAGCTTGATACGCTCTTTATATGGAGCCACACCCTGCGTCATATGATGCTCGGCTGGCACCCCAATGTGTTGTTTTTGGGTGGTTTTAGTTATTGGCTGCAGGGGCCGTTATTGTATGGCTTTGTCGCCAGTGTTTTGTACAAACAATTGCCCTGGCGCAAGCGCTATGCATGGCACTTGGTGCCAGCGTTAATAGCCGGGGCGCTGCTGATAAGTCATTATTATCGTTTGCCCTACGCCGACAAAGTCGCCGCAATGGCCGATTTAACCTTTATGTGGACGCCCCTAATGACCCGCTTTATTACGGTGTGGCATTTAAGCGTGCTGCTTTACGGGGGCGCCAGTTTATGGCTGATGTGGCGTTATTGGCGCCAGTTGTTAGAGCGCTATGCCAACGTCGAGGTTAGCGAGCGTCGCTGGTTAATGTGGCTGGTGTTAGGGTTTATGCTGATCGCGGCGTGGCAACTGATGGTGCATTTGTTGGGCCAGCGGATGGGGACGAACTTATCCAATATACTGGGCATTGCCAGCCATTATATCGCATTTGTTTTTGTCAACGCGCTGGTTTTTATGAGCGTACGTTATACCCATCTGTTTGGTGGCCTAGGCACCGATACTGCCAGCGGCGAGCCCGAGCCCTATAAGCCCGAGCAGGTGGCACGGGTGAGCGAGTGTATGCGTACCCAGCAGCCTTATTTATCGGCCGACGTATCGCTCGAGACATTGGCCAAGCGGGTATCGCTGCCAGAGCGCACGTTGTCGCGTATTTTAAATCAACATTTTGGCAAAAACTTTTTTGAGTTTATCAATAGTTACCGGGTGGAGCAGGCTAAACGCTTATTGCTCGAGCCTGACAAACAACACTGGACTATGCTGCAGGTGTTGGCCGAGTCCGGCTTTACCAGCAAATCAACCTTTAATGCAATTTTTAAAAAACAGGTGGGTCAAACCCCCTCGCAGTATCGCAAAGAGCAGCGCCCATAACAGCTTGGCCGCGGGGCCGATAAAGATAACGGAGTGAGTGTGGCAAAAACTAAAATAGCGTTTGTGTGTAATGAGTGTGGTGCCGATTTTGGCAAATGGCAGGGCCAGTGTGGCGAGTGCGGCACTTGGAACTCTGTGGTCGAGATGAAGCTTGGCCCAACCCCTAAGGGCGGCGCTCGGGGCGCCGAGTTCTCAGGTTACACCGGCAGTACCCACGCGCAAGTGCAAACTCTGGCCGAGATCAGCTTAGAGGATTTACCCCGTTTACCCAGTGGTACCGCCGAGTTTGATCGCGTGTTGGGCGGCGGCTTAGTGCCGGGCTCGGTGGTGTTAATTGGCGGCCATCCTGGGGCGGGTAAAAGTACGCTGTTGCTGCAAACCTTATGCAAATTGGCCGAGTCGGTGCCCGCTTTGTACGTCACCGGGGAAGAGTCTTTGCAGCAAGTGGCTATGCGCGCTAAGCGCTTGGGGCTACCCACCGATAAACTGCAAATGCTCAGCGAAACCAGCGTCGAGCTGATCTGTATCAGCGCCGAAAAAGTTCGCCCTAAGGTCATGGTGGTGGATTCTATTCAGGTGGTGCATTTAAACGATATTCAGTCGGCCCCGGGGTCGGTATCGCAAGTGCGCGAGGCGGCGGCTTTTTTAACTCGCTTTGCCAAGCAAACCGGCACCGTGGTGATATTGGTGGGCCATGTCACCAAAGATGGTTCATTGGCCGGCCCCAAAGTGCTAGAGCATATGATCGACTGCTCGATTTTATTAGAGGGTTCACACGACTCACGCTTTAGAACCTTGCGCGGCAGCAAAAACCGCTTTGGCGCGGTTAACGAGCTGGGGGTGTTTGCCATGACCGAGCAAGGCATGAAAGAGGTGAGCAACCCCTCGGCGATATTCTTACAGCGCGGCGAAGACGTCTCATCCGGCTCGGTGGTGATGGTAATGTGGGAGGGCACCCGGCCATTGCTGGTGGAGATTCAGGCCCTAGTGGATGACAGTCACTTAGGTAACCCGCGCCGGGTCGCGGTGGGGCTTGATCAAAACCGTCTGTCCATGTTGCTGGCGGTACTGCACCGCCATGGCGGCATTATGGTGGGTGACCAAGATGTGTTTGTAAACGTTGTTGGCGGCGTGCGCGTGGCCGAGACCAGCGCCGATTTGGCGCTGTTGCTGGCGATCGTCTCGAGCTTTCGCGACCGCCCGCTCGCGCGCGATTTAATGGTGTTTGGCGAGGTCGGCTTGGCCGGCGAGATCCGCCCTGTGCCCAGCGGCCAAGAACGTCTGCGCGAGGCCTCCAAGCACGGCTTTAAGCGCGCCATTGTTCCGGCGGGTAACGCGCCGCAAAAAAGTATCGCGGGGTTTGAGATAGTGGCGGTACACAATTTAGTCGAAGCGTTAGAGGCGATTGATTAGCGAAGGCTAAACACGCTGCAGCAATCGCACAGGGATTAAAACAATCAATAAGGAGCGGGCGTTGATGTTATACCGAGGCATAACTTTAGCCGTTATCTTAATGCTAACTGCCTGTGGAGTGGGCCGCAGTCACGTACAGTTTATTGTTGTGGACGTTTACCCTGATCAGGATAGCAACAAGCAGCTCGTTATGGATTTGCTTTATTACGATCGTGGTTATCTCGCCAATAATATACCAGCGTTAAAACGTGTCGCTGGTAACGGCGTAAGTTAGGGGTGTTTTATTTGCGCCAGTGACGGCGAGACGATGTATAAAATTGAGTACGATTTAACCTCGCCTGCCGTGGCCAATAATCTCGAATCGCTTACAGCCGGTTTTAGGCGGTTTATTCCGCAGCTTGCGAAAGATCACCTTGAAAAAGACGCTCTGTTTTCTGAGTTGGCGGCAGAGGGTCGAGTGTGGCTGCAATCGTTATACACAGCGCCTGCTGATGCTGTTTTATCGTCTAGCGCGATTGATCTGCGTGAAGTAACCGCGCCTGAGAAAATGGCTGATTATCAAAAACAGCTGGCTGCTGAGAGCGGAGCTCCTACCGTCATAAATCTTGTTCGCGCTCAGTATTATAAAAAAACGGCGGACACACCGGCTTTGGTGGCGCTTCAGTTTTTACAGGCATTTAACAATAATAAAAATGGCTTTGCCTGGCTTACCTTTACCAAACAGGGTAAACAATGGAAGATCGTAGGGGTTAGGACTGAGGCGGAACATACTCGATAAAGTATCGGTAATCTGTTACTGACGCTGGCTCTTTACGGAAGATATAAAGAGCCAGCATAACGACAAAGGATGATCTATTTAAACCCGACAAATCAGCAAGCTATGGCCAAAGTTTAAATGATGCTCTTGCTCGATGATCAAGCCGGCGTTGGTCACCAAAGGGCTAAATTGATCGTAGCGGTACATGCGACTGGTGCCGTTGGCGACACATGAAAAATACAAAGAAGTAGCGTTAAGACTCAGCGAGGCGGCGGTGTATTTTTGCTTGTCAGAAAACGGCTCTAATATGTACAAGCGGTCCTCAGCAGCCATGCCCGAGGCGAGCTGCTGCAAAATCGATTGAATATCCTCTGGGCCAAAGCAGTCTAAAAACTGGCTCATCCAAATGGTGTCGCAGCCCGATGGAAACACCCGATCTGGGGCCAGCACATCCATCGGTACTAAGGTGGCGCGATCGCTAAAGCCTTGCTCGGCAAGGGACTTCTCAGCCACCGCTAGCTGTCCTGGTAGGTCCACCATCACCAGCTGTACCTCGGCATTGTAGGTTAAGCACTTGCTGGCCCACTTGCCGGTGTTGGCGCCAATATCCAATAACCGTTTTACTGGGCGTGAGAAAACCACCGGCAGTAAAGAGTCGAATACCGTATCTGAGTAATAGTGATCAAAGCGAAACCAGCTCGAGCGGGCTGGCTCATCAAGTTGTGATAGCCCCTCATAAACATTAGGCCACTCGCCTAATGTTTTTAATCCGGCGGGCTTGCCCTCGGCTAAAGACTGCTCTAAAAACGGCAAAGCGTTGTAACAAATGTCCCGTACAAAATCCATATTGACTCGGGTCATGGTGTCGTTCATTAAAAAGTAACCTAAATCGTCCAAGATAAACCGATCATCACAGCGGGTGACTATCTCGGCATCGGCGGCAAGGTCCATTAACACCGACACGGCATACTCAGACCAGCCCGATTCATTGCATAACTCTGTCAGGGTTAGCCCGCGGGTTGTGGCTTTGCTTAAGTGAGCTAATAGGCCGGCATCGCGCATGACCACCGAGGCGTAAAATATCACCGGCGAGAAGGCCAACCACTGCGCTTTTTCGCGCGCTTTAACGGCCTTCGCGCCGCTTGTCGCGCGGCGGGTTAATTTGGGTTTAGGTTGGTTTTGCTGAGGCACGGTCACTCCATTAAATTTTTATACTTTTACGGTATTAAGGGTGTATTGAGCGGCAGTATAGCGGTATCCCTGCCTGCGGGGAAACGTCTGCAAAGGGCCGGCGGTGTTTTGGCTTTAACGTCGCGGTTTGGCTGCGCTTTTTTTGTCTCGTGCAAGCTAAAGCCCCGCTGTTGGGCAAAATTTGCGCCGGTTAAAAAGGACCATGGCGCGGGCAAAAACATAATAAAACGCAAAGCCTGTACCATAGAGCGCAAGCTTTGATGGGCGTTGGCCCACAAAAAGGACGGTGAAACCAGCGACACGGGGTGAAACAGATGTACAACGATCGAAACATAATCGCACGGTTACGCGAGCGTATACCGACGTTTGAGTGTGTGCCAGGTTGTCACGATTGTTGCGGCCCGGTGACCTGCTCATCGGAGGAGATATCGCGCCTACCGGTAAAAACCGATGCCCAATATGAGGCGGCTTTTAGTGAGCTTAATTGTGTGCACCTTGGCCCTAAAGGTTGCACTGTGTACGCCGAGCGCCCGCTCATTTGCCGGCTGTTTGGCACCACCGAGAGTATGCCTTGCCCCAATGATCGGCGCCCAGAGGAGCTGGTAGCCGCAGAGGTTGAGCAGCAGGTGCACCACTTTATTGCCAATACACGGCAGGTGTTGGTGTAGTGCAAGCGCGCGGCGAGCAAAGCGATTGGCGCTTATTGTTAACCGCTGCGCACGCAAAAAGTTGTTAACCTTTAGCGTGCCTCGGGGTTGACAGGCGGTCCGCGCAGTTTACTATGGGCGACCTATTGAAACCGGCCACGGTTAGCTGCAATAAACCTCAGCGCCGATTCTGCCGACTACCCAAAAGAACCTCTTGGACGCCTCTATGACCGCCTCTATTGCCTCCGCCTCTGTACGTCACGACTGGACTCGCGCTGAAATTATGGCCCTGTTTGAACAGCCATTTAACGATTTGTTGTTTCAGGCGCAGACGCTGCACCGGGCCCATTTTAACCCCAATGAGGTGCAGATCAGCACGCTCTGCTCGATCAAAACCGGTGCCTGCCCAGAAGACTGCGCCTACTGCCCGCAAAGCGCCCGCTACGACACAGGCTTAGAGCGTGAAAAGCTGATGGCAGTCGAGAAAGTGGTAGAGGAGGCCCGCGCTGCCAAGGCATCGGGCGCGACGCGTTTTTGCATGGGCGCCGCCTGGCGCTCGCCCAAAGGCAAAGATATGCCTTACGTCACCCAGATGGTGCAGCAGGTTAAATCGTTAGGGTTAGAAACTTGCATGACCCTAGGCATGCTGGATGAACAGCAAGCGGGTGATTTGGCCGCCGCTGGGCTGGATTACTACAACCACAACTTAGATACCTCGCCCGAGTATTACGGTGAGGTTATCACCACCCGCACGTACCAAGACCGCTTACAAACCCTAAACCATGTTCGCACCGCGGGCATGAAGGTGTGCTGTGGCGGCATCGTGGGCATGGGTGAGGGGGCCGAGGATCGCGCTGGCCTGTTGCAGCAGTTGGCCAATATGCCCGAGCAGCCAGAGTCGGTGCCCATTAATATGCTGGTTAAAGTGGCCGGCACACCCCTTGCCGCCGAGGCCGATTTAGACCCGCTGGAGTTTATTCGCACCATCGCGGTGGCGCGGATCTTAATGCCCCACTCCCATGTGCGCTTATCCGCCGGGCGCGAGGACATGAGCGATGAAATGCAGGCGATGGCCTTTTTTGCCGGAGCCAACTCGATTTTTTACGGTGAAAAACTGCTCACCACCGCTAACCCCGAGTCCAACCAAGACATGCAGCTGTTTAAACGCTTGGGCATTGCGCCGGAAACCCGCCAGGTGCACGAAGATGAAGGCGCGGCCGAGGCCTCTATCGCCGCCTCATTAGAGGCGATACACAACGACCCGTTTTTTTACGACGCAGCGCAATAGCGCCGTATCGCAACGCGGCGCCTATAGTCCATGAACCCCTTTGAGCAACACCTGCAACAGGTGCTCGATGAGCGCCGCCTGCAGCACCGCTACCGTCAGCGCCGCGAGCTTGGCTCGGCCCAGGGGCCAGAGCTAACCGTCGATGGCGCTCAGGTGATTGGTTTTTGCAGCAACGATTACCTAGGTCTTGCCGCCCACCCCGAGCTGATCGACGCCATGGGCCAAGCCGCCGGCGAGCTAGGGGTGGGCAGCGGCGCCTCGCATTTAGTCTGCGGCCACTCCTGCGAGCATCACCTGCTCGAGCTCGAGATCGCCCAGTACACCGGCCGCGAGCGGGCGCTGTTGTTCTCGACCGGCTATATGGCCAACCTAGGTGCCATTACCGCGTTAGTGGGCAAGGGTGATGCCGTGTGGCAAGACCGTCTTAACCACGCCTCGTTATTGGATGCCGGCGTGCTATCGGGAGCGCGCTTTGGCCGTTTTTTGCACAGCGACCCGGCCAGCCTTAACGCCAAACTGGCCGGCTTTACGGGCGGGCGGCAGCTGGTCGCAGTCGATGGCGTGTTCAGCATGGACGGCGATATCGCACCGTTGCCCGAGCTTGTTAAAACCGCGGCTGAATACCGCGCATGGCTGATGGTGGATGATGCCCACGGGTTTGGCTGTTTGGGTGCAAGCGGGGCCGGCAGCTGTGAGCAGTTTGGCCTAAGCCAAGCGCAAGTGCCGGTTATGATGGGGACGCTGGGCAAAGCCATCGGCAGTTTTGGGGCATTTATTGCCGGCTCAGAGCGCCTGATCGAATCTTTAATCCAGCTATCGCGCAGCTACATCTACACCACCGCCATGCCCCCCGCGGTAGCCGCCGCCAGCCGGGTAGGTTTGCGTCTGGCGCAAACCGAGCCTTGGCGGCGCGATCATTTAACCGAGCTGATTGTGCAGTTTCGTCAAGGTGCCAGCGCGCTGGGCTACCAACTTACCGCTTCAAACACCGCGATTCAGCCTATTGTGGTAGGCGCTGATGCCGATGCTGTGGCGCTGTCCGAGGCGCTTTATCAGCGCGGCTACTGGGTTGGTGCTATTCGCCCCCCCACAGTGCCCGTCGGCAGCGCCCGCTTGCGTGTCACTTTAACCGCAGCCCACAGCAAGGCCCAAGTGGCTGGTCTATTGGCCGCGCTGCAAGATGCTCGGCGTTAACCATGACGCTTTATATCAACGTTTTCCCCAGCGGCGCCAAAGGCACTTTTGAGCCTATGGTAATGCTGCACGGCTGGGGTTTTGACTCGCGGACGATGGCGCCTTTGGCCCGCGCGCTGCAACCTTGGGCCGATGTGTGG
>Ga0209075_1001780_pt1 | contig 19879 bp, 17 predicted proteins | sample Stecom2011_FD_187523 | JGI IMG/M metagenome (GOLD analysis project Ga0209075, IMG submission 187523) | Agricultural soil microbial communities from Utah to study Nitrogen management - Steer compost 2011 (SPAdes) (version 2) | ecosystem: Environmental > Terrestrial > Soil > Agricultural land...
TTCTTTATTCATTCAAAACAAGTATTAGATGTGAACTCTTCTTACGGTGGAATCAAATTTACCTACTTCATTTTATTTTTCACTAATTTTATTTGATGACAAATAAGGAGATCGTTATTGCTGATTACCCTTTATCACAAAGCCTCGTCTGTATAGGCACAACCATGATAATTTCTTTTAGATTTCATCAATGTTTGCTCCAGTACTGTCTTCTATAGCCTCGGGTTTAGTTTAAGGAGGTTGTTTCTGCACGTTTGGCGGGTTTGGGGACTTTTTCGGCCTCTTTCCGGAGTACTTTGGATAGAATCGGCATGGCAATTCTTCGGGGAATTGTCTTCAATAAGCGGATGCAGATTTTGTTGTAGATTCCGGGGATAATTACCTGTTTGCCCGCCAGCAGTTGGGTGATGCCAATGTCTGCCACTTCATCCACACTGAGATGGACCAATCTCCCCAGAAGACCATGTTTGTGGATCCTACCAGCGTTTTCTTCGGAAGTGTCCATGGGTCCGGGGTGGAGGACTGCTACCTGAACAGAAGTGTTTTTTAATTCCTCGCTCAGCCCTACTGAAAAGGAATAGACATAGGCTTTGCTGGCGGGATAAACGGTCTTAAAAGGCATAGGTTTAAAGGCGGCTATGCTCGAGACGTTCAGGATAAACGACTTTTCCCTTTTTTTCAGTTCAGGGACAAATAATCTTGTCATCAAAGTGAGCGCCCGGATATTAAGCAACACCATGTTGTCAATCGCTGAAAGATTTGTCTTGTCAAAAAATGAACTTCCTCCTATTCCGGCGTTATTGACAAGGCCGGATATTTCCACATTCTGTGACAAGGCCCAATCGACAAACCTGCGGATATTGTCTTCCTCCGTTAAATCTGTTTCATAAAACAGCGTTTCGATTCCATATTTTAAGGACAGTTCTTCACAGCAGTGGGGTAAATCTTCTGCAGGCAGCGATAGGAGGATCAAATTGAGGCCTTTTGAAGCAAGATTTTCTGCAATAGCTTTTCCCAGGCCTAGACTCGCACCAGTTACAATCACATACTTACCCTGATACACGTTTCTCATAATTAAAGTGAATTTTCTCGGATGATAAAAAGCTTACAGAAACAATTATTATACCTAGAGGGACGCAACCCGGAAATTGTCCGGGATCTCCCTCAGATCATCCGACATGCGGGCCTTTTGTGGGTAAGAAAATTAGAAATTAGAATTTAGACTTTGTGAATTGGTGCCGAAATTTGCTTTAGAAAGGGAAAGAACGGTGGCTAATCTAGTTCAGTTGAATGGATAGGTGACAACGGGAACCCGGTTTTAAGAGAAGATTAAAAACATGCCCCAAGATATGCTGCTTACGGTAAGGATCACCCTGCCTTTATAATGAGATGTACTGATTCTACAGGCCCCTTTTCCTTGGTTGTTCAATACTTTGAACATGCTGTTATAGCGCTAGAAAAAAACGGAATGGCAGATCAAAATCACCCGTCGTTGCGATAAACACCAACAGAGACCTTTTGTAGGAAACAACTGCTTTCTGTGTGTTCTGTGGCCATCTCCTGTAGTTGCTGGAGTGCAACAACAGGGTTGCCTGCCCTCGGGGTGGCACCTGCCTGCCAAGGACGCTACGGTCTAAATGTTTTTTGCTTTTTATCTATTCTTGTATCTAGTTCTTCTTCTTCGGGCCCAGTCACTTTCGGTGGTCTTTTATGCCAGTATGACGCCAATATGGAGCCAGTAATGTTCATCAACGGGCCAAATACCGCGGGCGCGAGACCGACTGTGGCGATTCTACCCATTTCCTTTGCGAGCCCAGATGCAAGGCCTCCGTTCTGCATACCGACTTCAATGGCCAATGTGCGGCAGTCCTTTTCCTTCATGCGGAACAGCCTGCCCACCCAGTATCCCAGCGTATAGCCACAGATATTATGTACCAATACAAGTACAATCAGCAAGCCGCCGATATCCAGTAGGCTGTCTCTTCCGGCAGCAGTGATGATAACGATGATTACTGCTATGCCTATCATGGATATCAGGGGCATAATGTCATCTAGCCATTTCGCCCTCCCGCTGACAAATTTATTAAAAAGCAGTCCCGCACCTATAGGGATAATTACCATTTTTCCTATGTCCCACATCATTTTCAAGACATCAATTTCGATCATTTCACCCGCCAACATCTTCATCAGAAAGGGTGTCAGAAAGGGAGAAAGCAAAGTGGAAAATGCCGTTAAGGTAATGGACAGGGCCAGGTTGGCCTTGGCAAGGTACGCCATAACGTTAGATGCCATACCACCCGGCACGCAACCGATCAAAATAATCCCGGCCGCTATCTCAGAAGGCAGGTTACTAAGGCCGGCCAAAGTGAAACCAAGCAACGGCATGATGGTATACTGGCAGAAGGAGCCAATAAAAACGCCCTTTGGCATTTTAATTACTCCTGCAAAATCTGAAACTGCCATGGAAGTGCCCATTCCAAACATGATGATCTGAATCAACGGCGTGATCAGTCCGCTCAATTGGTAGTCGCCCACTTCCACAAAGTAATCCGGATAAAACAGCGATGTAGTCACCGCTGCAAATATCATCGTGGCATAGGTATATCCTTTGAGGTGCGCATACCCCCGAAACGCTATTGCCAAGGCTACGAAGAAACCGATAATAAAAGGGCCTGAAAGGCTAATGTTTCCACTCAAGGCCAGACTTAGCCCTATTAAGAGAAAGAGACCTGAGAGGATAAATAGGATTTGATAACTTCTTTGGTAATTCAAAATACAATCGGGATTATAAGCTAAAATACATCGACCATGAAAAACTATATCCTTGTCTTTTAAAGAAAGATGGCTTAAATATATATTTTAAATGTTTAATCTACAAATGAGAAAAAATGATTTTCACGTTTTACTGATTTAAACTTTTTTACATGAAGGATTCCGAAGGCCCTATACAAAGTTGAATTTCGAACCTCTATCGGGCAGGGGTATCCTTCGTGGACAAGGAAATTATCTCTTTATCAGTCAGTGGTTTAAAGTTTTTTGGGGGAAAGATCTCTTTATTTTAACATGAAAGAGTTCTAATCTAGCTGTTAATTCTCTACCTTATTTCTATCTATTGACATCAGCCCTTAAACTTATGCCACGTCAAAAAAGTGATCAGTCCGAACGTAAAATTTTTGTTTTGGATACTTCAGTTATCCTTTTTGCCCATAATTCCATCATGAATTTTGCGGAACATGATGTGGTTATTCCCATAACTGTGTTGGAGGAGCTGGATCAATTTAAAAAGGGCAACGACTCTAAGAACTTTGAGGCACGCGAATTTATCCGCTTGCTGGACAAGCTTGCCCAAGACAACATGATCCACCATTGGACCCCCTTAAACGGTCATACTAAAGGTAATTTTCGGGTCTTGATGAATTCTGAGAATCAGTTGAACGCCAACGTAGTCTTTGGAGAGGAAAAAAACGACCATAAGATACTCAATGCGGCATTGAGCCTTAAGCAATCTGAAAAGGGACGGAAGGTAATATTGGTGAGCAAAGACATTAATCTCAGGCTTAAAGCCAAATCTCTAAACCTGAACGCAGAGGATTACGAAACCGGAAAAATAAAGAACATCGATCATCTGGAGGTCACTGGTAAAATAGTTATCGATGGAGTGGATCCTGAAGCCATCAATAAATTGTATGAATTGTCACAGGTGGATGCAGGATTGGTGTTGAAGGATAGAAAGAGGGAAACCAACGCTTATTATATACTCAAAAGTTCCAAGAATTCCGTTTTGAGCTTTTATAATTACGAAACAGACAGCTTGGAGAGGGTAGATAAGACCTTGGCCTATAATATTAAGCCGAAAAATGCGGAACAAACTTTCGCATTGCACGCCATTATGAACCCTAAAATAAGGCTGGTTTCTATACAAGGAGTGGCGGGGACAGGGAAGACGCTGCTTGCTCTGGCGGGAGCTTTGGAACAACGAAGGGAGTATAAGCAGGTATTTTTAGCAAGACCCATAGTTCCCCTCAGTAACAAAGATATCGGCTTTCTTCCCGGGGATATCAAATCCAAACTGAATCCATATATGGAGCCTCTTTGGGACAACCTGAAGTTTATCCAGAATCAATACAAGGAATCGGATAAGGAGTTCCAAAAGATAACGGAAATGATTACCCTGGAAAAACTGGTGATCCAGCCTTTGGCATACATTAGGGGCCGGTCCCTATCCAATATCTTTTTTATTGTGGATGAAGCTCAAAACCTGACGCCTCACGAAGTGAAGACAATTATCAGCCGCGCCGGGGAAAACACCAAAATAGTATTTACGGGAGACGTGTTCCAGATCGACACACCGTATTTGGATTCCCAAAGCAATGGGCTTTCTTACCTGATCGACCGGGTGAAAGACCATCCCCTCTATGCGCATATCAAACTGGAAAAGGGGGAGCGTTCTGAACTCGCCAATTTAGCCAACGAATTGTTATGAGTTTAACAAGCCGTATACTTCCTCAATCGTAGCTCTTAACCTTTAAATCTTACGTTTAATATCTTGAGTATCAGATTTAGCTTTCCGTGATGGTATTTAATTTGGCCAAGAAGCTGTTGTAGTATTGCCGACCCACCTGTACGGTATCACCCGTTCTGAGATTGATCTCCTTGGTGTTGAAATTTTCAATCTGAGCCAGCTGGACGATAAAAGATTTTTGCACCCTTAAAAACAGATTGGCAGGAAGCTTTTCCTCCATATCCTTCATGGATTTTCTGATCGTGTAATTTCTGTGTTTGGTATAGATGGTAACCATGTTGCCGTTGGCTTCCACATAATAGATATCGGGATATTCTACACGTTCGAAGGCATTGTCGGCTTTGATGTATACTGCGTCGGTCACCAGATAGGGGCTCTCGAAGCCCGTGCTGCCCACTGCTTCTGAGGTGACAGGCCGTGTCCTTTGATTGTACAACACGATCTCCACCATGGCGTGAATGTCGTTGGTGTTGAATGGCTTCACAATAAAGCCTGCAGGATGTGTCCTTTTGGCTCTTTCGATGATTTCAGGATCGCTGTAGGAAGTAACGTATACAATTGGGGCATCTACCATCTGGTTTATGATTTCCCCCAATTCGATCCCGTCTTTGTCGCCCTTTAATTTTATATCCATGAACACCATGTCTGGGCGGTGTTTTTTAATTTCTTTAATAGCTTGATTGGCAGAATTTGCGATATCGATATTGACATAGCCTAAAAGTTCCAGGATTTCTTCAATATTTTCCGAAATGCTGACATCATCCTCTACAATAAGTATTCTCTCTTCTTTCATGTCCTTAAATGTTTACAATTGAACTAATCAGCCTTGACTGAATATTAAAAATCGTGTAGCTATTTTGTTGAGGATTTCCATACCCTTTTTTACTCATTTAATTAAACAATAATACTATTAATGGAAACTTGGTACTCTAGTTACAAACATATTCATTGAAAATCAATACTTGGATATAAAAAATAAATATTATTTCGAGAGGAACGGCCTAAAAAAGGATTTATAACGCAAAAATAGTTCTATTAAATCGATACTACACAGCGACATATTTACTATAATAGCTGTCCCGGTAACCCGAGACAGCTATGAAAAAAAAATTACATTTTAAGCTATAAGTGGTAACTTTCTACAAGCTCATCATGTCTTTAAATCTCGCAGCTTGCCGTCTGCTGACTTCGATTCTCTCGCCGCCTTTCAGCGTGACAACCAACCCGCCGTTGAACCAAGGCTCGATGCCCTCTACCCAGCTAAGATTGATGATATGTTTTCGGCTTGCCCGGAAAAAGGATTTTTCATCCAGCCTTTCGTCCAACGCATTGAGAGATTTGTGGATCATGGGCTTAAAATTCTCAAAGTAAACTTTGATGTAATTTCCATCGGATTCAAAAAGCTTGACATTGGCCAGCTTGACAAACCAACATCTGTCCCCGTCCTTGACAAAAACCTGATCGTTGAGGGTGAGTTTCTTGTTGGAAAAATGGCTCATTTCCCCTTCTTCTTTTGGGTCATCCGCAAGCTTCTTTTGTAGCCTATTTAAAGCTTCTGCAAGTCTTTCCGGCTCGATGGGTTTTAGTAGATAGTCAAGCGCATTTACTTGAAAGGCCTTGAGAGCATATTCGTCGTAAGCGGTAGTAAAGATAATATTAGGTACATGATCTAGTTCTTCCAGTAAATCGAAACCGGTTTTCTCAGGCATTTGGATATCTAAAAAGACGACATTAGGATTTAAGGAAACGATTTTTTCTTTGGCATCGTCTACGTTTATTGCCTCGCCTACTACTTCCACATTTTCATACTGGGACAGCAGGTTGATTAATTCTTTTCTTGCTAATCTTTCGTCATCTACTATTAATGCACGCATTGCTGTGGGGTTTTAATTAGTTTGATAATCTAAGGTAGTGGTTTGTTTCGGGATTTTGATTTCGGTGATTACAAATTCATTGTCGAAATTGGAAATTTTGAAAGATGCCCTATTGCCATAAATCAACTTCAATCGTTGTATGGTATTTGGGATACCATGTCCGCCTCCATCATGATCCTTGGCCGGGATTGATTTCAATTGCCCACTGTTTTTTACCTGGATGTACAAGGATTGGCTCAAGCCCACTGAACATCTAATCTCGACGGTTCCGCCTTTGATCAGATTGGAGATTCCATGTTTGATGGCGTTTTCAACAATGGTCTGAAGCATCATCGGCGGGATTTTATAACCATAAGCTTCTTCTTCTATTTCATAAACAACCTTAAGCCTTTCCTCAAACCTTATCGTTTCCAGATTTAGGTAATCAAAAACGGTGTTGATTTCGTCACCGAAATCTATGGTTCTGTGTTTGTCTATCACCAAGGAATATCTTAAAATATTCGATAGCTGCGTGATCGCGGATTTGGCTTTTTTGGGATCTTCATCTACCAAAGCCCTGACGCTGTTAAGCGCGTTGAAAATAAAATGAGGGTTGAGTTGGTTCCTTAAGTGGTTGAGCTTTATTTCATTAATTGTAGCCTGATACCTCAGAGAGGAATTGTAGTTGTCCAGGAAGTAATAGAGAAAATACATCATAGACCATAGGGCATAGTAGAGAAAACTGATGAACAGGTTCACCAAGATGACTAAGGGCTCAAGATCCTCATACAAATTCAAGGTATTAAAAACCCAATTGATCAATATTTGGGCGACCGTGTTTAAAAAGCTTAGAATAATCAATCCTGCCAGCACGTGAGCCAACAACTTGCTCAGACGAAAGGTAAACCAGTGATGGGTTTTGATGACATACCTAAAAAGATGGGATGAAAGCAGATAAAATGAAGCCAAAGCCAGATAGGCGCCCACCTGTACAGAGGTAATTCCTCTGGCCAGAGAAACAAAAAGTAAATTGATCAGCGCGAAGGCAGACCATCCAAATATTTGAAGTATCCAATATAATCGCGCCTTATCCATCCTCACCTCCATGTGCTTTAATTACCCCAATTCCAGTTTAAGGAACCTCGCCGTATGGCTTTTGGTGCTTTTGGCTACCTTTTCCGGAGTGCCTTGTGCGATAATCTGCCCGCCTTTTTCGCCACCTTCAGGGCCTAGATCGACGAGATGGTCGGCCACCTTGATGACATCTAGGTTATGCTCGATGACCAAGACCGAATTTCCCTTCTCCACCAATCTGTTCAATACTTCAAGCAGGTGCTCAATATCCTTGAAATGTAATCCCGTAGTAGGTTCATCTAAGATGTAAAAAGTCTTTCCCGTATCTTTTTTTGCCAACTCAGTGGCTAATTTTACCCTTTGCGCTTCCCCTCCTGATAGGGTAGTGGCGTGCTGACCCAAGGTAATGTACCCCAAGCCAACATCATTTAAAGTCTGTATTTTTCTCAGGATCTTGGGTTGGTTTTCAAAATATTCCACCCCCTGTTCCACCGTCATGTCCAACACATCGGCAATGGATTTACCTTTAAAGCGCACCTCGAGCGTCTCCCTATTGTACCTTTTCCCTTTGCAGGTTTCGCAGGGGATATGCACATCAGGCAAGAAGTCCATTTCCACCAATTTCATTCCGGCCCCTTCACAATCTTCGCATCTTCCCCCTTTGACATTAAATGAAAACCTTCCCGGTTTATACCCTCTTATTTTGGATTCCGGAAGATCGGTAAAAAGGGCACGTATGTCAGTAAAGGCCCCGGTATAGGTTGCGGGATTGGATCGAGGTGTCCGTCCGATCGGTGACTGATCCACCTCAATCACCTTGTCCAGCTGGTCCAAGCCTTCTATTTTCCCAAAGGGTAAAGGTTCTTTTTTCGAGTTATAAAAGTGCTTGTTAAGTAGTGGATAGAGGGTTTCGTGGATCAAGGAACTCTTCCCACTTCCCGATACCCCTGTGACACATACCATACAACCCAAAGGAATTTCCAATGTGACGTTTTTCAGATTATTTCCCTTGGCTTGTGTTAATTTTAATGTTTGTCCGTTGCCCTTATTCCGTTTTTTGGGGACTGCGATGGCTAGTTCGCCGTTTAGGTACTTTGCAGTTAGACTGCCCTGTCTCAAAAACTCCTCTGGTGTGCCGCTTGCTACAACTTGGCCTCCATGCCTTTCCGCTCCGGGTCCCATATCCACGATAAAATCCGATTCCAGCATCATGTCCTTATCATGTTCCACCACGATCACAGAATTACCCAGGTCTCTGAGTTCTTGCAAAGCTTTTATCAGTTTCACGTTATCTCTCTGGTGAAGCCCGATACTAGGTTCATCCAGAATATATAAAACCCCGACAAGTTGGGTGCCTATCTGGGTAGCCAATCGGATACGTTGTGCTTCTCCGCCGGACAAGCTCCGTAGAGGGCGGTTTAAAGAGAGGTAATTCAAACCGATATCCAATAAAAAGCCAATCCTCTTCCTGATCTCCTTTATTACTTCGGCACCTATGGCTTTTTGTTTTGCGGTCAACTTTCCGTCTACCCCGTCAAACCATTCTCCCAGTTGGGTTATGTCAAGCTGTGCAAGTTCTCCAATATGGTTCCCTGCTATTTTAAAATGAAGTGCTTCTTTCTTAAGTCTAAAGCCATCGCATTCTGGACAGATCCGGGAAGTGGTATAGTCGCTTACCCATTTCTGGATCTTTTCGGAGCCTTCTTCCTGCTGTTTCTGGAGAAAGTTGACAATTCCCTCAAAGGTAGTGTTCCATTTTGTGCCCGGGTATTTCACAGAGTCTATGGCGACTTCAACTTTGTCACCATGCAACAGGACATTCAACACATTTTTGTCGATGTTTTTAATTGGGGTGGAAAGACTCACCTTATAGTGTTTGAGGATGGCTTCGATTTTCTTGAAGATCCAGATATCACGGTATACCCCCAAAGGCGCAATTCCCCCGCGGCTTATACTAAGATTGGGATCGGGGATAATGCTTTCTTGGGTAATTTCTTCTATAATGCCCAAACCGTTACAGGCTGGGCAAGCGCCGTAGGGGCTGTTGAACGAGAAGGAATTCGGTGCGGGCTCATCATACGACAGCCCGGTAGTTGGATCCATCAGGTATTTGGAAAAGTGATGGAGGGTGCCATCTTCCTCTAGAAGCATAATGATCCCTTTTCCATGTTGCAAGGCAGTCTTTAACGATTGGGTAATTCTGTAGCGGTCCTCCTCCTCGGCAACGATCCTGTCCACTATTATCTCAATGTCATGGATCTTATACCGATCCAGCTGCATCTTTGGAACCACGTCCATCACTTCCCCGTCTACCCTTACTTTAGAAAAGCCCATTTTCCGGATTTGCTCAAAAAGCTCCCGATAATGGCCCTTTCGCCCTTTGACCAAAGGAGCCAATATGGACAATTTACTTCCTGAAAAGCTTTCAAACAGTTGCTCGATAATTTGATCCTCCGTCTGCCTCACCATCCGTTCGCCTGAAAGGTAGGAGTAGGCCTCCCCGGCACGGGCGAACAACAACCTCATGAAATCATAGATTTCTGTCACCGTCCCAACCGTTGACCGTGGGTTTTTTGAGGTGGTTTTTTGTTCGATAGAAATCACTGGCGAGAGGCCATTGATTTTGTCCACATCAGGACGTTGCATTCCCCCCAAAAAAGAACGGGCATAAGCGGAAAAACTCTCCATATACCTTCTCTGGCCTTCGGCATAGATGGTGTCAAAAGCCAAAGAGCTTTTTCCGCTTCCGCTCAAACCCGTGATTACCACAAGTTTGTTCCGAGGTATATGTAGGTCTATGTTTTTAAGATTATGTTCTCTGGCACCATATATTTCTACATGGCTATTGAGGCTGGTTGTATTTTCTGACATGAAGGATGATCCCTTGTATGATTAATCAATTGACAAAAATATGGAATAATAGTGGAAAACGGAATCCACCATCCATCATAACTCCATGGAATAGAAATAAGTTTGTTTCCTATAGCCCTGATCAGGGATGCAGTATTAAGACTTCGCAGCCTTTCTTCTTAGGTCCTGTTCGTCGTCTCCCGTGATGGTGGACTTCAGCCCACTTAACACCAGCTCCCACCAATATTTAAAAATGAATTTATGTTGATCTCTTGGGTAATAAACGACTCCTTTTCGCAGTTCTCCTTTCCTGTCAGGATTTTGGGACTTGATGACGAGCTTATTGGCTAAGAACGAGCCAATTCGTTGAAAAACCGTCTGGTCACGGCCAAAGTTTTTGTCCAGAATTTCGATTTCCAGGTTCTGGTATTGTACAATTACCTCTCCGGTGCCTTCGATATCATCGGCTACGATGTTGAAAAATAGGCTGTTTATTCTCCCGTCTTTTAAGGCTACTTTAGTGGAGGGCTCTATAATTTTGTTCAATCCTGATAGGTTCATTGCGCCCAAGCTCCCCTTCATCAGAAATCTTCCTGTGGTGTCATTCAAGAAGTAGGTTACCTCCAGGTTAATTGCGCCTTCGCCGATTAATTTGCCTTTTGCCTTCAAGATCATCTCATCGCTTTCTGTCAGGCGTTCGGTTGAATTGGTCATTCCCTGGATTGTAGCATTGATATCGTCAAAAAATATTTGCCCCGTCCTTGGCGCATCATTTTCAGGCCGCTCTTCATAAGAGACGTAGCCGTCCGTGATTTCCACCTCTTGGATGTCCAGCGGTATTGGTAGCTCACGCAGTACCTCGTGAATCATCAAAGGCCGCCTTTCCATATCGTCGGGCTTTCGTTTGTCACGGAAGATGACCAGTCTCATGTCCTGTACCTGCAGCTTTGCGGCGGAGAGGGAACCATCCCTTAAATAGGAAAGAAAGTCAAGCTGGTCAAAGATCAGACTTCCGTTTTCCAGCTCTATCCAGTCCGTCTCGTATCGGAATTGTTGGGCATAGTCATAGGGTTCCAGCTTGTTCACCATTCTAATCTGGGCTATTTCTGCTTTTTTGTCGGTGGTGTTAAAGGAGAAGTTTTTGGTATAGATGGCGTTTCGGAAGTCGTTCATATGAACCACCGCCTGATCCATATAGCCTTCCACATTCGAAACCTGAAACAAGGCATCGGGATCCTCTAAATCTGCTTTGCTCAAAACAAAATCATCACCGGAGACGAATAAATCCACTATGGCAAGACGGGTGGAATCTGTGTAGCTGTCTCTATTCTCAAACGAAGCCTTGTTCACCCGGATTCTATCGATGGATATCTCATCATAATCTTCGCCCTGCCGATCTGACCGAGTTTCTTTTTTTATCGTCAGCGAATCAAGAGGAGGGGTGATACTCTCTATGGTAAGGTTGGCAATAACAGCTGAGTCCAAGTGGATGGAGTTGTGGAAAAAAAAGTCTGTCCAGCTGAAGCCAGTCAGGCTGGCCTGATCCAAAGTAAGGTTAAATTTGATTTGATTCACGTCTGTGATGGTCTCTCCGGGTTGGATCTTTACGTCAGAAAGATGTAGGAAAGTACCCCTGTAATCATAATCCACCCGAATATTCCCAAACTGGACCTCATGCCCCCCAAAATCATTCGTTCGGGTGATCATGTCGCTTACTATCTCTTCCGCATTGGCATTAAGGTAGTAGTTGATCAAAAGAGGGATTCCCTTCACCACGAAGAGAATCGCAAGAATAACAAGCAGTGCTATTTTGGGCCAAAAGTTTTTTTTCATCCTGATCAATTACAATTAAAATAGTAACAACATAACTATAACGGATAAGGGAAGGTTATGGCCGAATAAATTAAGTCGGTAGCACCAATTGGTAAGACCTGCCCTTGCTAACGGTAAGCTTGGTGGATCTTAACCAAGGATTATAGATCTTCAGTTCTTTGTAATTGCTGTTATGCCTGATGGCCCAATCTGCCAGGTTGTCGATGGTGTTGGTGACAACTATCTCCCTCATCAGAGGCATAGTGTACAGATCCGAGGTTTGAAGTTCAAATCCATATTTGCCCGGGTTTTCAAAGATTTCTTTGACCGCTAAAATTCTGAAAATGTATCTGCTGGTTTCTTCATTTAACAGGAGGCTATAAAAATCAGTCATCTTCTGGCTGTTTTTGCTCCTAGTAAGGCCGGCAATCCCCATATTATAACTCGCGGCAACGCTCGTCCAGTTGCCAAATCTCGCATAGGCATTCTGCAAATATTTGCACGCGGCTTGGGTGGCTTTGATAAAGTGATACCGCTCATCCACCTCCTTGTTGACCTCCAATCCCCGCTCCTTTGCGGTGCCTTCCATGAATTGCCAAAACCCTCTGGCCCCAGCTGGCGAAACCACGTTCATCAATCCTGACTCGATTAAAGCTACATATTTAAAGTCGTCTGGGATGCCATTTTCTGCCAAGATCTTTTCAATGGTAGGTAGGAATTTTCCCCCGCGCTTCATCAGCAAGAGCGTATTGGAATGCCAGTACGCGTTGACATATATTTCCCGCTCAAAGCGTTCCATTACATCGGGTTGATTCATAGGAACGGGTTCGCCTGCAAAATTCAGGCCTTCGGGCAGTTCAAAGATGTTGACTTTAGAAAAGGGTTGATCAGCCGCTTTAAGATAAGTGTTTGGCGTGGAAGTACCTTCCCTCTGGAATTCTACCCGCGGAATTTGATCATGGACGGAGAACAAGTAAAAGAAGCATCCAAACAGAATAACAATGCAGAGGTATAGGGTATATAAATGAGATTTTTGCAAAGCTTAAAAATTGGGTGACAATAAATATTTGTTGTAGAAGTCATCAATGACCTTTACCGCTTCGGTAGGGTCATCTACCAAGGCTATCAAATCCATGTCGTCTAAATGGATGTTTTTGTGGTCGTCAACCATAGTCGTTCTGATCCAGTCGATCAAGCCCTTCCAGTACGACTTCCCCACCAAAACGATGGGAAACCTACCTATCTTTTTGGTCTGGATCAAGGTCAGGGCTTCAAATAGCTCATCCATAGTGCCAAATCCTCCTGGAAGGACAATGAATCCTTGAGCGTATTTGGTAAACATGACTTTTCGGACGAAGAAATAGTCAAAAGTGATTAACTTATCCTGATCTATGTAAATGTTGTTGAATTGCTCGAAGGGAAGATGAATGTTCAGTCCTACCGATTTTCCGTTTTCCGAGTGCGCACCTTTGTTACCGGCTTCCATGATACCTGGCCCTCCGCCGGTGATCACCCCATAGCCATGGCGCACCAGTTTTGCGGCGATTTCCTCGGCCATTTTGTAATAGTGGTGGTCTCTCGGAGTCCTGGCAGAGCCAAAAATAGAGACGCAAGGGCCTATTTTCGCAAGCTTCTCAAATCCGTCCACAAACTCGGACATGATTTTAAAAATGGCCCACGAGTCCGCACTTTTGATTTCGCTCCAATCTTTTTCTTTAAAAGCTCGTCTGATTCTTTCGTCCTCATTATCTGGTATATTCTCTGTTTTTTCTTTCATTCTCCGTTATTTTTTCTTCTGGCCGATAAGTCAAACAGATCATCCGTCGTACTTTATATACATCAACCTGACTAGATAAATTAAATATGTTTTAAAACAGTTCAATAATAATTTATTTAAGGATAAAAAAAAACCGATCCTTTACGATAAATTTGCGCCATATAACACTATATGGACTTATTGGAAAAATCCCTTTTAGTCAGGGGCGTCTTTGATGAATTGCAAGTAGAAACGGATAGTTTCACCTCTCAAAGCAAAGTGACTTGTATCAGTGGCTGTGGCCTCTGTTGTACCAATCCCAAAGTCTCAGCTTCCGTTCTGGAGTTTTTGCCTCTGGCATTCGATCTTTATTTCAAAGGATTAGCGGAAGAATATCTAGAAATCCTGTCTTCAACAACGGATGACAGTTACTGTATCATATTAAAAAAGCTCAGCATATCTGCTGATGCGGGTCATTGTTCTGACTATAAGAATAGGGGGCTGATCTGCAGGTTGTTTGCCAGCTCAGCAAGGAGAAACAGATCAGGGGAAAAGGAGCTCCTTATCTGTAAAAAAATCAAGGAGGAAAAAAAGGAAGCGTATGACACCGCTGCTGTTGCCATTAATAGTGGAATGAATGTCCCCTTGAGTGCGGATTATTATACCCGTCTGTATAACATCGACTTTTTTTTGACACAAGAGCAGCTTCCAATTAATCAAGCTATACGAAAATCAATTGAGGAAGTGCTGCGGTATTTCTTTTATTCGGAGGAAGGGAATGCCGTTTAAAGCTTCGAATTTTTTTGAGCAAGGTTTTTGATATAATATTTACACTATTTTTGAGTGAATCATTAAAAACGCTTTCTCTATGTCCAATATTTCCGAAATCATCAATACGATCAAACAGCTCATCGATGTAAGGATAAATATGATTCAGGAAGGAATCCAAACGAGGATAACCTCCCTAATTACAAGAATCGCCATTTTAGTGTTGATGGGTATCTTTGCCTTATTCCTCCTGCTGTTTGCGAGTTTTTCACTGGCCTTTTACTTGAGCGAAATAACCCGTTCGCCGTTTCAGGGCTTTTTATATGTAGCGGGAATTTATCTTGTTATTGTTATTGTCTTATATTTTATAAGAAATTCGTTACAGCTTCAAGCAAACCTCCGCAGCTCGCTGACCAGGTTTGTTTTTTTAGGGGAAAAAAAGAAAAAGGAAGAACATGAATGAAGTTGATCTAAAAAAACGTGCTGAGGAACTGGAGAAAACCTTACAGCTCCAGCTTGCCCAGCTTAAAGAGAATTCACAGACTTGGTTAAAAGTTGCAGCTGCCATTGTGGCGGTCGGGTTGATTGCAACCGCAGTGGCCAAAAGAGGCCGAAAAAAGAGAAGTAAAAGAGGATATATAAAAGATGCCATACAGGAGCCTGTACATCAAATTCAAAAACGCTCCAAGGCTGCGTCTTTCTTTCCCCCATTGAAAAAAAGGCTTTTGCTGGCCTTATTTTCCTTAGGGCAGGCAAAACTTATGGCGGAATTAAAGAAAAGGAAGGCTGAATGAGAATGGGTTGGGTATCCGAAAAACTAAAACACTTTCATTACTCGGGCCAAAAGTCTGTCGCTTTACTGATTGATCCGGATGCTGTTACCCATGAAGACCTTTTTCAGGATTTAATATCTTTAGCGATCAAAGCACATGTGGACTTTTTTTTTATCGGCGGCAGCTTGGCCGACGCTGAACAGTGTCGACGGTGCGTAGAATTGATCCAGTGCCAAACCAAGCTTATTCCAACGGTCCTCTTTCCGGGAAACGCCATTCAGGTGATAGAAAATGCCGACGGCATATTGTTCCTGTCATTGATATCAGGGAGAAACCCTGAGTTTTTGATTGGTCAGCAGGTGATTGCTGCTCCTATCTTGGCCCGATCCCAACTTGAAGTGCTTCCCACCGGCTATATGCTGGTAGATAGTGGTGAACTCACCAGTGTGAACTACATGAGCCAGACGATCCCGCTGCCCAATAACAAGCCTAGCCTGGCGGTTGCTACCGCGCTGGCGGGGACCCTGTTGGGATTAGGATATCTGTTCTTGGATGCCGGCAGCGGTGCAGCAAGGCCGGTGTCTGGGGGAATTATTTCCGCCGTTAAATCCCATACAGACTGCCCCTTAATCGTCGGCGGGGGAATCAATTCGCCATTGAAAGCCAAAATGGCTTGGGAGGCAGGTGCGGATGTGGTGGTACTGGGTAACGGGGTAGAAAAAAACCCCAACTTGTTAGTTGAGGTTTTAGCCTTGGCACAAACGTACAACTTATCCCTGAACGTTAATTAAGGATTCTCTTCTCCTCATCTTGCCGGCAGGAAGGCCATACATCATTTTAAATCTTCGGCAGAAATAAGCTGTATCCTTATAGCCTACTTCTTTCCCTATGTCGCGTATACTTTTCTTGGTAGTTCTTAATAAGTCCACTGCGGCTTCCATCCGCTGGTATTCAATATAGTCTTGCGGGTTGATGCCGGTAAGCATCTTAAAATATTGTCCTACATAATCTTCGGATACATTGGCGACTTTGGCCAGTACCTTGTTGGAGAGGTCCCCACCGATGCTTTTCTTGATATAATTGAACATGTCGATCAAGCGGGGATCTTTAAAATACGTGCTGTTCGTCGACAGTTCTTCTACAAATAGCCTGTTTTTTAAAATGTGACGTACTATCTCTACGACGAGCAGTTCGGTGTGAATTTTAATTACCCGTTCCTTGCCCGGTACATTCTGCTCCAATTCCTTCACGCAATCTTCAATAATAGACGCGACACGGTCATTGAAGCGGACTACGAAAGGAGGCAAGCCCAAGGAGTGGAAAAAATTCACCACATCGAACACTTTTGCTTCGAAAGTCAATATGGTTACACAATCTTCTTCCGAATTCTTAATGTCTTTAAAGCTTATCGTTTGCAGGAATTTCTTCTTGTTTTCGACAAAATTCTCATTGTTGCTCTCATTTCTTTTGGATACGGTTCCAAAAGAGAGTTTGCAGGAGCGACCTGCGGGGATAAAAAGGATTTCCCCTTCATTAACCGATTCTTGGCCTTCTTCATAGCTCAAGGAGCCATGATGTAAAAGTATTACGGTGTTTTCTACGTCCGTATAATCAGTGATTGTAACGGGGCGTTCTATCTTGTAGTTGTTGCCTTTAGCAAATCGAACTCCCACCGATTCGATGACCTTATTGTAATATTCCATGACCCAGGCTGTCTAAAATGTTCTGTAAAAGTATAGTTTTTTTCTAAATACGTATAACAATAGTAGATAAAAATCCTTTAAAAAGAAAATTAACCCAGATTTACTAACATAATTGGAACAAAAATCGAGTTTATATTTTTTATCTTAAAAGAGCTCGGGATATAACTATTTTTTGAATCTCGGAAGTGCCCTCATAAATTTGGGTGATCTTTGCATCCCGCATCATTCTCTCCACATGGTATTCACGGACATAACCGTATCCTCCATGTATCTGCACCGCTTCGATGGTGACATCCATTGCCACTTGGGAGGCATACAATTTGGCCATTGCACTGGCAGCTGTATAATTTGAGCCTTGGTCCTTAAGCCAGGCGGCTCTGTGGATGAGTGCCCTTGCCGCCTCAATGGAAGTTGCCATGTCTGCAAGCTTGAACTGGATGGCTTGGTGTTCGCTGATCGCTTTTCCAAAAGTCTTCCTCTCCTTAGAATAAGCCAAGGAAAGTTCGTAAGCTCCAGCCGCTATGCCCAAAGCCTGAGCCGCAATACCTAATCTTCCGCCATCCAAGATTTTCATTGCCAAAGAGAACCCAAAGCCCTCTTCCCCTATACGGTTCTCTACCGGAACGGACACATCCGAGAACATCAAAGAATGGGTATCGGAACCCCGTATTCCTAATTTATCCTCTTTCTTCCCAATCGAAAAACCCTCCCAAGCCCGCTCCACCATAAAGGCAGAAATTCCCTTATGGCCTTTTGAAATGTCCGTCTGTGCAAAGACAAGGTAGAGGCCTGCCGTATTGCCGTTCGTAATCCAATTTTTGGTGCCGTTCAACAAATAGTGGCTGCCCTTCATGGTGGCCGAGGTTTTTTGGGAAGTGGCATCGGATCCGGCCTCTGGCTCAGACAAGCAAAATGCACCGATCGTCTTTCCGCCCGCAAGGGGTTTAAGGTATTTTTCCTTTTGTTCTTCTGTGCCGTAATGTTCCAGCGCCCAACACACCAAGGAGTTGTTAACCGACATGCAGACCGCAGCGGAGGCATCTACTTTGGCGATTTCTTCCATTGCCAGCACATAGGACACGCTATCCATCCCTCCCCCGTCATATTTAGGATCTACCATCATTCCCATGAATCCAAGCTCTCCCATCCTTTGAATTTCCTCGTGGGGAAACCTAGCATGAATGTCCCGCTCGATCACTCCAGGGAGTAGATAGGTTTGTGAAAATTCCTTTGCGGCTTCCTTTACAGAACGTTGTTCTTCGGTAAGTTCAAAATTCATTTTTAGGCCGTTAAAATTAAAAATAAAATCAACCCTAGGCACTATTATACCATAGTGAAAATCCCCGAAATAGTAAAGGGTATGCACGCATGGTGCAATGGCTCGAATAGACTTGAAATATATATAAAAAAAAGAAAAGGGACAATATTTTGTCCCTTTACATCGTGTTTTCTTTCCTCGCGGTGCTTAGTCTCTATTCCCGAAGAATATAAATGCATAATAAGCCAAGGTAGCCAAGGAGGCTAAAGCTGCGACCACATAAGTCATTGCAGCCCATTTTAACGCGTCTTTGGACATCCCGTATTCGCTGGTGGTTACAATGTTTCTTTGTTGAACCCAAGCCAGAGCCCTTCTGCTTGCGTCAAATTCTACAGGCAAGGTAACAAAAGAGAAGAGCGTCAGAATCGCATAAGATCCAACAACTATGGCACCCACGGCCTCGTAAGGGAGACCAAACAATGCTATGCCCCCAAAAAGAGCGGCAATCAATACAATATTAAGAATCTTGCCACTGGCATTTTGGATCGGAACAAGAGTAGAGCGTAGAGTAAGCCATGCATAGGAAGTAGCGTGCTGTACCGCATGCCCGCACTCATGGGCTGCAACAGCTGTAGCTGCGGCATTTCTTCCATAGTAAACTTCTGGGCTCAGATTGACCGTTCTGTCCATGGGATTATAATGGTCGCTCAACTGACCTTCCACACAGTTTACCCGCACTTGGGGAATGTTGTGGTCTGCGAGCATCAATTCCGCCACTTCTTTCCCGGAAAGGTTTGCCTGAAGAGAAATTTCGGAATACTTTTTGAATTTGCTCTTCAGCTTACTGCTGACAATGTATCCGAGGATACCAAAACCAACTACAATTAAGATTAAGATCATGTTTTTATTTAACTTTTTATTTAACTAGTGGATTTAACGCAAGGAATTCGTCTTGGGTTCTTCTTTCGTATGATATTTCAAAAATACAATTAAACTTAAGATACCCAAAGCAACAACGGTTAGCATCTGCGTGCTGTGGATAATTACCGCAAAAATTTTCCCCTCTTCGGCGTTCAGGCCATAAAATAATAGAATGTAGGCCACTAAAGCATGAAAAGTGCCGAGGCCCCCCTGAACAGGGGCGATCATCCCGATACTTCCCATCACCATTACCATTAGCACGGAAGTGGCGCCCAACCCCTGCGTACTCGGAATGGCTTTTGCAACGAAGTACATCATCAAAAAATAGATGACCCAGATAATAGTAGAAGAAAGCCAAAAGCCACCTTGGTTCCTCACCTTACCCACGCTTTTCAAGCCTTTCAAGAAGTCCTTGATAAAATGGCGCAGTTTTTTGGCAATGTTCCTGTCCCGATATTTCTTGAATCCCCAATAAACCAAAATTCCCAATACTGCGACTAAACCTAACAATATAGGGAGATGTGTGAGGGAGTTTTGGAGTGTTTCAAGAGAAACCAAGTCGTTGGCAAGTGACAAGAATGCCTGGTTT
>Ga0209075_1001781_pt1 | contig 19870 bp, 13 predicted proteins | sample Stecom2011_FD_187523 | JGI IMG/M metagenome (GOLD analysis project Ga0209075, IMG submission 187523) | Agricultural soil microbial communities from Utah to study Nitrogen management - Steer compost 2011 (SPAdes) (version 2) | ecosystem: Environmental > Terrestrial > Soil > Agricultural land...
TTGCTGCGGTGTCCGTGTCCGTGTCCGTGTCCGTGTCCGTGTCCGTGTCCGTGTCCGTGTCCGTGTCCGTGTCCGTGTCCGTGTCCGTGATGACCATCACCCATCTTGCTTGCTCCATCAAACCTCTTGGCCTGAGCCCCTTTGTGAAGGAATTATGGCCCTTATCCAGCCCACCCGCCACTTTGCCCCAGTTCTCCCGCCGCTTTTAGCCAATGGGTAAATTTAGCCAACTCCTTGTAAATATTTCCCCAAAAGGAGCCGCTGTTTCAGTGTTCCGTGCGGGAATCATGGCTTCCGATGCCTGGCATGGGATTCGCTTAACAACCCAGCCAAGCCTACGCCTCTCCAAGTGACCAATTGTGAAAAGGAGCCTTCCAATGAAGCTGAAGAAACTTTCTGACCAAGTAATCGTCATTACCGGCGCGACAAGCGGCATAGGCCTGACCACCGCACGCCAGGCAGCACAAAAAGGCGCCAGGCTGGTACTGGTTGCCCGTAACGAAGGGGCTCTGAAACCCCTAGTGGAAGAACTGACCAACGAAGGGCATGAAGCGATCTATGTGGTAGCGGACGTAGGCAAGGCGGAAGACGTGAAAAAGGTTGCCAAGGCGGCAACGGACAAGTTCGGCCACGTAGATACCTGGATCAACAACGCGGGCGTAACCATTTTTGGTCGGCTGGAAGAGGTCTCGGAAGAAGACAGCCGCCGCCTGTTCGACACCAATTTCTGGGGAGTGGTGCATGGTTCCCTGCAAGCAGCCAAGCTGATGAAAGGCCGGGGCGGTGCCATTATCAACCTGGGCAGCGAAGTTTCAGATACCGCGATTCCACTGCAAGGGATGTATTCTGCGTCCAAACATGCCATCAAAGGCTTTACCGATGCCCTGCGCATGGAGCTCGACCAAGACAATTCGGGTATTTCTGTCACGCTGGTCAAGCCGGGCTCCATCGACACCATGTATGTGGATCACGCTAAAAACTACCTGGAGGTAGAGCCCAGCCTGCCCCCACCCATCTACAGCCCGGACTTGGTGGCCGACGCCATTCTCTTCGCGGCCGAAAACCCCCGTCGCGACATCTACGTGGGCGCCGCCGCACGACTGATGTCCACCAGTGCCTACTATATGCCCCGTGTGGTCGATAAAGTCATGGAGCGGCTGATGTTCAACCTGCAAATGACCGATCAGCCCAAGGCTGAACACCGCAAGGATGCCCTGCACACTCCCATGGAAGATCTCAAGGAAAGTCATGGCAACGGCCAAAGCCGCAACTCGGGCCTGTACTCCCTGGCCTCCAGTACCCTGAGCACTGCTGGGCATCTGATCAACAACATCTGGGAACAACGTCCCCATATGCGGAAATAAACGCTCCTAGCCCAAAGGTTTGGTATCTGGAAACTGCCTGGTGTCCAACTGGTACTGAGGTGATTCGTAAGGGCGGACCCAAGTGTCCGCCCTTACCATTCAGAAATATGGGAATCTAGCGGAGCCCTTTCCTTTGTTACCACCCCACCAAAAAGGACAGCTCCGAACTGCTTCCCTGTTCAGAAGTAAGAATTAACGCCCCCTAAGGCTAGCAGCCTAACCCCAGGGTGCAACCGAAACCCAATCGTTGGTTGACCTTGGCATAACCGAACCGCCACGTAGCACTAACACAAACGATTAACGCGCTGGATTCCCCGCCCGAACTCCAGGGTTTCCCTTTTCTGGCCCTTGCTGTTCCCTGCGCCTCGTTGTTGGGAATCGTTATCGCTCCTGATATTATCCTGGCTACAGCTTGTTCCCTTGTGCTGGCAACCCTCCTGGAGACCTGATGCGACTTCCCACCCAGATCATCATTGCCTTGTTGATTCTCTCGTCTTCAGCCGCTGCCTGGTTTTTCATGGGCAGTAGCGGACCAGAAGCCGCAACGGAACGATCGGCACGGGCGGCGACGGCCGTTAATGTGGTCAATCCCCGCTTGGGCCTGGTCCGGGATGTGGTGGAAGCGGTAGGTACCGCTAATGCCTGGAGCTCTGTGCAGGTGGTGTCGGAAGTCTCCGGCCGGGTGGTTCGAATCAACTTCCAGGATGGCCAGAAAGTCCAGTCCGGCCAGGTTCTCGTAGAACTGGATGACCGCCAGGCCCGGGCAGACCTGCAAGTGGCCCAGGCCCAGTTAAAAGATGCAGAAGCCAAATACAACCGCGCCCGCCAGCTCCAAACTAGCCGCAGTATCTCCGAATCTGAAGTAGACGAACTCCGCAGCAACCTGGAAGTTGCCAAGGCCAGGGTGACCGCTGCCCGGATCCTGCTGGCCAACCACCATATTGTCGCCCCGTTCAATGGGTTCCTTGGCCTGAGTGATATCAGTATCGGCACCTACCTGACACCTGGGGATACGATCACCACTCTTGATGACCTGGAGCGCATCAAGCTTCGCTTTGCAGTTCCCGAGCGATATTTGGGTTTGCTGCACCGCAACCAGCAGATCTTGGCCCGCAGTGATGCCTTTCCGGACTTGGTGTTCGAAGGTGAAGTCCACCGGATCAACTCCCGGGTGGATCCAGTGACCCGCTCCATCACCGTAGAGTCGGTCATTGATAACAGCCAGGGCTTGATACGACCGGGCCAGTTTATGGGGATCAGCCTGGTTCTCGCAATCCGGGAAGAGGCTTTGCTGATTCCCGAGCAGTCTGTGCTGACCGAGGGGAGTCGCCAGTATGCCTTTGTGGTCCGGGACGGCAAGGCCGAACGGGTCGACCTGGTGCTCGGCCACAGGATGCAGGGCGAAGTGGAAGTCCTCCAGGGGATCAGCCTCACGGACGAAGTGGTGATTACCGGACTGGCACGGCTGCAACATGGCGACAGTGTCATTATCCTGGAAGATCCGGAGGCTATTCTTTCTGCCACAACGCCACTCCGGACGCTTTAGCCCGGTAGGAAACCACGCCGATGATTCTTTCCGACACCTCGATTAAGCGCCCGGTATTCGCCACTGTCATCAACCTGCTGATCATGGTGTTCGGCTTGGCGGCCCTAAACCAACTGCCGGTGCGGGAATATCCGGACATTGACCCGCCCATCGTCTCCGTAGTCGTTAATTACACGGGCGCAGCACCAGAGGTGATCGATAGCCAGATCGTGCAGATTATCGAAGGTGGCGTCAGTGGCGTGGATGGCATTCGGACCATCGAGTCCTCCAGTGAAATCGGCGAAGCCCGTATTAATATCGAGTTTTCTCCGGATCGGGACGTTGATGCCGCCGCCAACGATGTTCGGGATGCGGTATCCCGGGTGACCCGGGACCTGCCCACAGAAGCGGATCCCCCTGAAATCCGCAAGGCCGATTCCAACGCCCGCCCAATGATGTGGATTGCTCTGCGCAGCGACCAGTTGTCACCCGCGGAGCTGACCGACTACGCAGTACGCAACATGGTCGACCGGTTGTCGGTGTTAAGCGGTGTGGCCCAGGTCCGCATTGGCGGAGAGCGCCGGTATGCCATGCGGATTTGGCTGGACCGACAGCAAATGGCTGCCCGCCGGGTGACCGTGGCAGATGTGGAACAGGCCCTGCGGGCCAACAATATCGAACTACCCTCCGGAACCATTGAGTCCACCAACCGGGACTTCACCGTACGTACCGACAGCCGCCTGGCCGATGTGCAGTCCTTTCGGGAACTGGTGATCCGCAAACAAGGGGACTATCCCCTGCGCCTGGGAGACATCGCCCGGGTGGAACTGGGCGTGGAAGACGACACCAGTCGGCTACGCTCCGACGGGACAACCGCCATTGGCCTGGGGATCATCCGCCAGTCCAAGGCGAACACGGTGGAGGTGTCAGACCGGGTCCAGGAAGAGCTGGAACATATCAAGGCTTCACTGCCCGCCGGGATCAGCTTCAAGATCAACTATGACGAGTCTCTTTTTATCCGGGCCTCCATTCAGGAGGTGATCACCACGCTGGGCTTTGCCATCCTGCTGGTAGTCCTGGTGATTTTCGCCTTCTTACGCTCCCTGCGGGCGACAATCATCCCGGCCATTACCATCCCCGTTTCCATTATCGGCTCCTTTATCGCCCTGGCCATGCTTGGCTTTTCCCTCAACGTGCTCACCCTGCTGGCCCTGATCCTGGCCATTGGCCTGGTAGTGGACGATGCCATTGTCATGCTGGAAAACATCCAGCGGCGCATTGAAACTGGCGAGCCTCCCCTGCTGGCCGCCTTCCGGGGCGCGCGCCAGGTTGGGTTTGCCATTGTCGCCACAACCCTCACTCTGGTGGCCGTGTTTGTGCCCATCTCATTCATGGAAGGCAATATCGGCCGGCTGTTCTCCGAATTCGGCATGGCCATGGCCGCCGCCGTGATCGTCTCCAGCATTGTGGCACTCACTCTCACCCCCATGCTCTGTTCCCAGTGGCTGAACGCCAAGAAACGAAAGGGCCCCCTAGAAAATGGACAACCTGACGGCTTCACAGCCGATCCCAGGCAAAGCCTGTATGGCCGCCTGCTCGACAAAGTGCTGGATATCCCTGTGATTGTCTTGGCCATCGGCCTGGTGCTCAGCCTGCTCGCCATTGTCCTCTACAACAAGCTGCCCCAGGAGCTCACACCCACCGAAGACCGGGCGTCCTTCACCATTAGTGCAACAGCCCCCATGGGGTCCACGGCCGCCTATACCGATCACCACATGAAAAAGATCGAGGAGTTGCTGCTGCCCTATCTGGAACAAGGAGTAATCGAAGGCACCATGTCCATTACCGGCTTTCGGGGCGACCCGGACCGGGGCAACATTACCGTCAAGCTGGCCCCCTGGGAGGAGCGTGATTGGAGCCAACAAAGCATGGTGGCAGAACTCACCCCCAAACTGTTACAGATCCCCGGCGTTCGGGCGGTTGCCATCAATCCGCCAGGGCTGGGCCAAAGCGGGTTCAACCAACCCCTGCAAATTGTCGTCAGTGGCCCTGACTATGAGTCCGCCCAGACCTGGAGCGAGCAGCTCTTGCGGGCTTTGGAACAAAACCCCAACCTGATCCGGCTCGACACGGATTTCGAACTGACCCGGCCCCAGATCGGTGTGGAGATTGACCGCCAGCGTGCGGCAGACCTGGGAATCACGGCCGAGGATATTGGCCGCACCCTGCAAACCATGCTCGCCTCCCGCACGGTGACCCGCTACATGGACCGAGGCCGTGAGTATGATGTCATGATCCAGGCGGAAGATGCGGACCGGGTCACCCCGTCAGACATTTCCAATATTTTTCTACGCAGCAGCCAGGGCGAGCTGGTTCCGATTTCGTCCCTGGTTAAACTGAAAGAGTACGGAGCGCCCCCGGAACTGCGCCGGATCGACCGCCTGCCCTCGGTGACTCTGAGTGGCTCCCTGGCCCCCGACTACGACATGGGATCTGCCATCCGCTACATTGAACAGACCGCAGCGGAAGTCCTGCCGTCGGAAGCCCGTCTCAGCTATAAGGGACTGGCCCGTGAGTTTACGGAAACCTCCGGTGCCATCTATCTCACCTTTGTCCTGGCTTTTGTCATTGTCTTTCTGGTTCTGGCCGCCCAGTTCGAAAGTTGGATCCATCCGGCCATTATCATGCTGTCGGTGCCACTGGCCATCACGGGAGCCTTGATTTCACTGCTGCTGACCAACAACTCCCTGAATATCTATAGCCAGATCGGCATGGTAATGCTGTTGGGACTCATGGCCAAAAACGGCATTCTGGTTGTGGAGTTCGCCAACCAGTTGCGAGATCAGGGTAAATCCGTAAGAGAGGCCATTATCGAAGGCTCGGTACTGCGGCTGCGCCCGATCCTGATGACCACCATCTCCACCGTTTTTGGAGTATTGCCCCTGGTTTTGACCAGTGGTGCCGGAGCGGAAAGCCGTACGGCCATCGGCGTGGTAATCCTGGGTGGGTTGCTGTTTGCCACCATCCTCACCCTGTTCATCATTCCCGTGCTCTATAACCTCTTGGCGTCCTTTGCCCGGCCCGCCAAGGCCATTGAACAAAAACTGCAGCAACTCAACCGCCAGCCTGACACAGAACAGCCCGAACCCACTCGCTAATGAGGAGCCTGCCGGGAGCCCTGCCGCTCCTGGCAAGCCGTTAAAAGGCTGGAACTTCGACCCGTTTTCCTAAAATACCCCGCACTGGACGGCACGACTGTCCACGCTAATCACACCAATCACGGCTCCCACAATTTGCTCGGCTTTACGCAGTTGGCTGTCTGTCTGGACACAGCCGAACAAACGGGCCTTGCGTTGCTGTACATCCACCTGTAACGGCAGGGTTGCCAGATCCCGGGTCAGCGCCAACATCACGCCGGCATCAGCATTCAGGCGCTCCCGGCTAAGCACCCGGTCCCTCTGGCCTATTGGAGTGACAGGCAGGTTGTCACAGACTTCCACCTGGGTTTCCACGGCGCTGATTCCCACAGTATCCTGGGCAAGCTGCCGGGCAAAGTCGGTGGCCCGGGCATGGCTAACGCGCCCGGCAATCTTGGCCACATCGTTACAGACGTCCACTTCCAAAAGCTGGTCTACTGTGTAGCGGTTCAGCTGGTATTTCAGACGGATCACCGCACGGGTATTCAAGTCACGCAGGGTTTGGGCCAGCGGATGACGTGGCTGCATCGCAAGCTTTCCATCCACCTGAACCCGATCCCGAACCTGCACCACGCCTGCACTTTGCCGGGCAATATCACACGCCAGCTGTTTCAAGGCCGGATGGTCCACAACACCTTCCAGCGTGGCAAGCCCTTGCTTTACCAGCACCTTCAAATCAAACCGGTTCAACAAGGGGTTCAGTTGCAACAATGTTTCCAGGCGCGCCTGAGCAGCAATATCGTGGGCGCCACGGCTATCATAGAGGCAGTGTTGGCACATGACCCCAAACCTCAATCCGCGAGCTGTTTTACATAATTACTTGGTATTTCCGATTCTGATTACCTGACAAAATCCACAGATTCGGACTACTCCAGCCGTTCGAACGACCACTGCAGACCCGCCGGCCCATGTCCGAAATCATCCAGGCTGGTAAGCTGTGCAACAGATTATCGGCACCCCCAACTAACACAGGCTGTGCCTGGCCTTGCACGGTACTTGGCCTTGAGAAGACGCATCTGTCAGGCAACATTGTTAGGCTGCTATGCAGGGATCAAGCCATTTCCAAGCTGTCGCCAGATACCGCCATTCTCGCGGCACCTAGCGCCCAGGCTGCTTTGGGGGAGGTAGGAATTGCAGGTGTGAATGGCAAAATTTACAGGCCGACCAAGGGCCAGGACCGCCGCCCGGCCCCATCCTGTTTGGTTTATCGCCCTAGCTGCTCATAATCGTTCAAGCGGTTATAAAGTGTTTTCAGGCTGATGCCCAGCTCATCGGCTGTTTTTTGCTTCTCTCCGTTATTCTTTTCCAGCGTGGCCAGGATCAACGCCTTCTCGGCTTCCCCAATGGGCTGCCCCACCTTGACCCGTACGTAGCCACTGGCCGTATCGGACTCGATCCCCTCTCCCAGCAGAAGCAGGTCAGAGGCCTGGATTACATCTTCCGAGACGATATACGCCCGTTCGATAACGTTCTTCAGTTCCCGCACATTTCCTGGCCAGTGGTACTCGCGCAGGCGTTTCAAGGCAGATTCACTCAATACCTTGTAACTTGCATGTTGGGCGTTGGCTATCTCGATGAAATAGTGGGCCAGCAGTTCCACATCCCCTTCCCGCTCCCGTAAGGGCGGTATGCGGATGGGAAACTGGGCCAGGCGGTAGTACAAATCCTCCCGCAGGCGGCCTTCCTTGACGGCCAGCAGGGGATCCCGGTTCGTGGCGGCGACGATCCGGATATTGACCTCAATCTCCTGCTCTCCCCCCACCCGGGTAAACCGGCCATACTCCAGAACCCGCAGCAGCTTGACCTGGAGCTCCACGGGCATTTCGGTCACTTCATCCAGAAACAGGGTGCCGCCATCGGCCCTTTCAAAAATACCCCGGTGTTGACGGCTGGCACTGGTGAAACTGCCCTTCTCATGGCCGAACAGTTCACTTTCCATCAGGTCGTGTTGAATCGCCCCACAGTTGACCGCCACAAAGGCCTTCCCCACCCGGTCGCTCAGATTGTGGATCGATTCCGCCAGCAGCTCCTTACCGGTTCCGCTGTCGCCAATCAACAAGGCCGTGGCAGAAGTCGGCGCCACTTTACGGATCAGCCGATAGAGCTTGCCCATACTGGATGAACGGCCAATCATCCTTCCAAAGGCGGTTTCCTGCCCCGCAATCTGGCCCAGATCCATGCTCACATCCACTGCCAGGTCCCTCGCTACCTCAATCAGCAGCGCCGACAACTCCTCCGAACTATAGGGGCGGGCCTCCCTTTCCCTGGAGCCAATCCGTAAGGCAGTGACAATCCCCTCTTCAGAGTGAATATTCTCCGACAACAGCAGCACTTCAGCAGCCTGGGCAAACCGGGAATCCTGTAGCAAGACCAAGCCATTGCCATCGGGCAAGGTGGGCCGGATCATGGCCAGGTCCGGCAAGCGGCGGCTAATTTCCTCCCGTGCCTGGGCCAAGGAGCGTGAAATGGAAAAGCTATACCCCTGGGACATGAACATGTTCTGCAAGTCGCTGAGATTCCCTACTTCATGAGCCACTACCAACGCATGCGGCATATAAAGCTCTCCTTTTAGGGACTGAGCCCCTTACTGACACTTGATCGGGCAGGAGTAGATAATCGAAGGGCCCAAGCCCCACGGCGTGAGGCCTGCCCGCAATGAGAAATGCCCCGCCAGCGGCATAGCCCTATTATAGGGTTGCGCCCTGCCGATGCTGAGGTGATCGCTTGGCAATAGGAATCTCTGTCAAGACTGGCTCTGACAAAGAGGAAACATGAAAGGCAGGCTCTGTACTGCTCTGATATTCATCGTCGGCTCAATCCATTCCTCCTTTTCTTCAGTGGGAATTAACCGGCCACACCGCCATTAGTGCCACTAATCAGCTTTCGTGCCAACCTGGAATTCTTCCCTTGGGTGCCCTCTTCCCCCCCAAACAAGTGCTCTTTCACTAGCACCCCCCACCCGGCGCCCCTGCTTTTCCAGCAAAAATTACAAGCCTAATTCGAAAAAATTACAGCCGCAACCCATAAAAGCGAATTTGATCTCACGTTCACTTTTCTTTTTTGCGACAAAACTATTGAATAATAATTATCCAGGTGTGTGTTAAGTCATGGATTCCCATGTAAGGAGTCATTTAGGCTTGTCCTCTGTGACAGACAGCTAGACAGGCACTGATAAATCGACAAGCACAAAAGCCTGGCAAAGAGGGTCATAACAACCTGTTCCCGTGTCAGCCCGGTTGGCAATTAACCTGGGAAAACAAGGAAGGAAAGGTACCGGAACAGATGATGGCCATGCCATTCCACGGCGTTATGGAGTGTAGATAGTTGACGCAGCGGACTCAGGATGAATTCGTGGAGCGATAAGAATGATAAATAGTGGCGCTATATTAAAAGGGGTTTTCGTTACATTCGGCAGTTTTGCGTTCAGCTATAGTCTCCTACGGGTACCCCAGGCTCCCCCGCTACAGGAGCCCCACTGGCTGGGTTCGGAGCACGCCAGTCCCTTTACTGTCCATGAGGGTGCCTCTGCCCTGGCCAAGCTTCCGCCTCCGGCCGCCGGGAAATCCCACTGGGAAGACAGGACCACCGTCCTGTCGTTAAGCCATGACCAGATCCTGAACCCCAAGGAGCAAGAGCTTTTTCTCAAGGTCAATGCCCGTCGGGGCGAACCCCTGATGACGCCCGAGGAGTTCCTACAAGCCATCCATACACCCAGTGCCTTCGCTCCCCTGGAGCAAATTCCCCCACAACTGACCATTCCAGCCGGTATCCGACACCAGGTCCAGGAAGTGGTACAAATCTACCGGGACAAGCTGGAAACCCTGTTCCCAGGGGATGAAATGTACCTTTATAGCGATCGCCTGGGCTCCCTGGTGATGGTTGTGGATCACGTAGTCGATCACTTCGATGGCACCCTGACTTGGCAGGGTCACCTAAAAGGATTAGACCGCAACTATCGGATCAGCTTCACCCAGGGGCCTCTTTCCACGCTAGCCTACCTGGCTACACCCCAGGGCCACTATCAGCTGGAAGCCCATGGGAAATACGGCTGGCTGGTACCCACCAGGCCATCGCCCTATGGAATGGATGCCTCCGGCTATGTCGTCCGGGTTCGCAACCTCGCCCCCTGAGCCGGGCTTACCTGGTGGACCAGTGATTGGCGTTTAGCTAGAGCTTTCCAGTTCAGTCCGTCTGGAAAGAGCCAGGCTTTCAGCGGGAAAGTGAACCTGCTATTAATCCTGCCCGGCTGGCACTTCATCCCGGGTAAAGACCCACTCGGACTCTTTGCTCAGCTCCGGGTTAAAACGATAGCCGCCCTGCGTAAAGTCCTTCAGCGCTTCCGCCTGGGTGATCCTGTTGCGGATGATGTAAGCACTCATCATGCCCCGGGCCTTCTTCGCCCAGAAGCTAACAACCTTGTACTTGCCACCCTTAAGATCCAGGAACTGGGGCGTAATCAGCCGACCCTGCAGTTTCTTGGGCTTCACCGCCTTGAAGTATTCGTTGGAGGCCAGATTCACCAGCACAGGCTCTTCCTGGCGAGCCAGCTCCTCGTTTAAAGCCTCGGTTAGCTTATCGCCCCAGAAGCTATAGAGATTGGCACCACGTTCGTTGTTCAGGGGAGTTCCCATTTCCAGACGATAAGGCTGCACCAAGTCCAGCGGCCGCAACAGCCCGTAGAGGCCTGACAGAATCCGTAAGTGCTCCTGGGCGAATTGGAAATCCTCTTCGCTGAAGGTTTCAGCCTCCAGCCCCACATAGACATCGCCTTTGAATGCCAGAACAGCCTGTTTTGCGTTCTCGGGCGTGAAAGGTGTCTGCCAGGTTTGGTAACGGTTGGCATTGAGCACGCCCAGCTGATCGCTGATTTTCATCAGGGAAGACAGGTCTTCCGGTGACATGGTTTTCAGTTGCTCCACCAGAATCCGGGAGTCTTCCAGAAACGCCGGCTGGCTATAGGTTTGGGTGACGGGAGGGGTTTCGTAATCCAGGGTTTTCGCGGGGGAAATGACAGCTATCATCTGAAACTTCTTATCCTACTTCATTATGAATGGCATTGAGCATACCGAGCGCTTGGAGCTCCTTGGGCAAGCGGCCCATCGGCACGCCCATTCAAATTAATAGTTAGGCCGATGCTTAAGTGGCATTGACCAGATTTTGGATGTCGTCCGGGGTAAAAGGCCAGCCGATCTCCTGGGCAATATCCTGACGGCGCAGTACAGGAATCCGTACACCGTAAGCAGTCATCAACTCATCGGAGTTGGCGATTTCCACCAATTCCAGTTCGTAAGTGGAGCCCGGCAGGCAAGACTTGATCATGGCTTCCGCCTGCTCACAGAGATGGCAGCCGAGGGTGGTGTAGAGGGTTAAGTGAGTCATTTGGCAAATACAGCTCTGTTTATTCGGTGGTAGCACTCCCCTCTCCCATCTGGGGAGAGGGGAATTTGCGCTCGGGAGAAACAGGGTTCTCCCTAACTCTTCACCCGGCTGTCGATCAAATCCTGTACCACGGAAGGATCCGCCAGCGTGGAGATATCGCCCAGGGAGTCTATTTCATTGGCTGCGATTTTACGCAAAATCCGCCGCATAATCTTGCCCGAACGGGTTTTCGGCAAGCCTGCGGAATACTGGATCACATCCGGCACCGCAATGGCACCGATATCCTTGCGTACAATTTGCCGCAATTCTTCGGTCAACTCCGGGGACTCATCATAGCCCACCGCCAAGGTCACGTAGGCGAAAATCCCCTGCCCTTTCACCTCATGGGGGCAACCCACCACCGCGGCCTCGGCCACGGCTTCGTGTTCCACCAGGGCACTTTCGATCTCGGCCGTTCCCAGGCGATGGCCAGAAACGTTCAGCACGTCATCCACACGGCCGGTGATCCAATAGTCGCCATCTGCATCTCGACGGGCTCCGTCACCGGTGAAATACATGCCTTCGTAGGTGGCAAAGTAAGTCTGGGCAAAACGTTCATGATCACCGTAGACGGTACGCATCTGACCGGGCCAGCTGTCCAGGATTACCAGGTTACCCTCGGCTACTCCTTCCAGGATTTTCCCGTCGGCATCCACCAGCGCCGGCTTCACGCCAAAGAAAGGCCGGGTGGCTGCTCCTGGCTTCAGCGTAGTTGCTCCGGGCAAGGGACTGATCAGGATGCCACCGGTTTCGGTTTGCCACCAGGTATCCACAATGGGGCAGCGTCTCTCGCCGACTACCCGATGATACCACTCCCAGGCTTCCGGGTTGATGGGCTCACCCACCGTACCCAACAGCTTCAGGGATTTACGGGAGGTTTTCTGAACCGGCCCGTCACCCAGTCGCCTCAGCGCCCGAATCGCCGTGGGAGCGGTATAGAAGATATTGACCTTATGTTTATCCACCACCTCCCAAAACCGCGACGCATCCGGATAATTGGGCACGCCTTCGAACATCAAGGTGGTGGCGCCATTGGCCAGAGGGCCGTACAGGATATAGCTGTGCCCCGTCACCCAGCCCACATCGGCGGTACACCAGTAAATATCCCCCTCCTTGTAGTCGAACACGTACTGATGGGTCATGGAGGCATACACCATATAGCCGCCGGTGGTATGCAACACGCCTTTGGGGGTGCCGGTCGAGCCCGAGGTATACAGAATAAACAGAGGGTCTTCCGCATTCATTTCTTCCGGTGGGCATTCCACCGGCTGGCTTTCAACCACTTCGTGATACCAAAGGTCACGCCCATCCTGCCAATCGATCTGACCACCGGTGTGGCGCACTACAAAAACATGATCCACCCTGTCAGATTCCAGCTGGGCAATGGCTGCATCCACGTTGCGCTTGAGGGGAATGGTCTTGCCCCCGCGCACGCCTTCATCCGCCGTGATCACAATACGGGAGCCGCAGTTACGGATCCGGCCCGCAAGAGCTTCCGGTGAAAAGCCCCCAAATACCACGGAATGAATCGCGCCAATACGGGCACAGGCCAGCATGGCCACCGCAACTTCGGGAATCATGGGCATATAAATAGTGACAACTTCGCCTTTCTTAATGCCTTGGGCCCGTAGGGCGTTGGCAAAGCGACAGACCCGCTCATACAGATCCTGATAGGTGATGTAGGCATCATTCTTGGGATCATCCCCTTCCCAGATGATGGCGGTCTGTTCCGCCCGCTCCGGTAGGTGACGATCCAGGCAGCTGACACTGGCGTTCAAAGTGCCATCGTAGAACCAGCGGATGTGCAGATTATCGCGGCTGAAGTCCACATCCTTGACCTGAGTGTAAGGCTTCATCCAGTCGATGCGGGTGCCATGCTGACGCCAGAACTCCTCGGGATTCTCAATAGATTCCCGGTACATGCGCTCGTAGGTTTCTTGGTTTACCCAGGCTTGGCTGGCAAATTCTGGGCTGACTGGATAGGTGGGTCCGTTGCTCATAATTTTCCCTCTGTTCTTATCATTATTGCATTAGCCTATTGTGATCATACGCCTGTTGCCTGGCTTGGCAACCCTGGAATCCTGCCGGAGGCGTCACCCTTTCTTGAGGCCTTTCGTGCGGTCTCCGTTAGAGTCTCTCCAGACTCTCCGCAACCCCGCGCCAGCCTTTGGCTGTCTGTTTTTCCCAACATTGTCGAAGCTCCTGAAAATTGAGGTTACAGGAAATTGGACTAGAGTTTTCAGGGTCCACTAGACATAATGCCCCCCTTCCCGAACACCGAGGTACTACACACGATGTGGTTTAAGAACATCTATTTTTATCGCTTTACCAAGCCCTTTAACCCCGCCTCTGAAGAACTCGAAGCCAAGCTTGCAGATGCCCGTTTCAGACCTTGTGGCTCCCAAGACCTCACCAAATCCGGTTGGGTGCCTCCCCTCGGCCGCCATGGTGTCCAGTTCGTTCATGAAACCAACGGCTACCGCATGCTGTGCCTGAACCGGGAAGACAAGATCCTGCCCTCCTCAGTCATTAAAGAAATCGTGCAGGAAAAAATCACTGAAATCGAAGAAACCCAGATGCGCAAAGTGGGCCGCAAGGAGCGGGAGGAGCTCAAGGATCAGGTGATGACCGAGCTTTTGCCCCAGGCGTTCAAGCGCTCCCAGACCACCTATGGCTATATTGCCGCCCAGGATGGCTTCCTGATCGTCAACGCTGGCAGTCCGAAAAAGGCAGATGAGTTTTCCTCCCAACTACGGGAAGCTCTGGGCAGCCTGCCCATCCGTATGCCCATGGTCAAACAGAGTCCTTCTGACATCATGACCCAGTGGCTGACGGGTGAGCGCCCGCTACCGGCGGGTTTTGAACTGCAGGATGAATGCGAACTGCGCGAACCCGGCGAAAATGGCGGCATCATTCGTTGCAAAGGCTGCGACCTGCAAAGCGATGAGTTCAAGGCCCACCTGGAAGCCGGCAAACGCGTCGTCAAGTTGGCCCTGAACTGGGAAGAGAAGATTTCCTTCGTCATTGCCGAAGACCTGACCCTCAAACGCCTGCGCTTTGGCGATATCTTGCAGGAACAGGCTCATGACAGTGGCGCGGAAGACGCAGCCGCCCAGTTTGACGCGGATTTCGCTATCCTGTCCATGGAACTGGCCCGCCTGCTGCCGCAGATTCTGGATGCCTTTGGCGGTGAGGATGATTCGGCGTTGTTGAAGGCCAGCTAAGATGCCCTTTCCCAAATTTGGAAAAAGGTAAACAGACTGCTGGTTCATTCGAGCTTGATAACTCAAGCCCTCTCCCCTAACCCCTCTCCCCAGGTGGGAGAGGGGAATTAATCAGGCCCCGCCTCAGCTCTTAAACACCTGCTCCAGTCCACTCCGTTTTGGCGGCATGGACTTGGTCTTGGGCCGCAGGCGCTCGATTTGCCATTCCTTACTGGGCGGATTCAGCTCCAGGCGTAACGCCATCACCTCTTCCTCGGGGTCGTAGCGGATCTCGAAGCCGAGCTTTTCAGCCAGTTTCAGCATGGGTCGGTTATCGGGCAATACGGTGCCCACCATTTCCACGGTTCCCCGGGAGCGGCAATAGTCGATCATCTTCTTCATCAGGATCGTACCCAGCCCTTCGCCCTTCATCTTCTCGCTGACCAGTACGGCAAACTCGGCCTGCAGGTTATCCGCATCGGTCCAGGTCCGTACTGTCCCCAGGGTTTCCTCACCCTTACCGTCTTCCCGGGGTGCGGAAGCGATGAACACCATTTCCCGGTCATAGTCGATTTGCACCATCTGGGCCAGTTCATCGTGGGTAAAGGATTTCCGGTAATGGAAGAAGCGGTAACGGATAGACTCTGGCGACAGATTGGTATGCAACTCCAAGTGGGCAGGCTCATCCTCGCTGCGCACGGGCCGCAGTTCCACCTTTCGCCCGGATCTTGGCAGGATTATGGTCTCCTGCAACTCATCGGGATAGGGCTGAATACACAGCCTTGCCGGCTCGCCCAGGTCCACCGCCACATCCACAGCAATGACTCCTTCCCGGGTAAACAACAGGGGAAGGATCTCAAGCCCCTTGATCTCGGGGTTGTCGACGATGATCTGGGAAAGCTTGACCAGGGTTTCACAAACCTTATGGATATCCTGTTCCGGGTGGTAGCTGTATTCCTTGAGCAGCTTGTACATAAAGGTCTGTCGCAGCAAGTCCTTGGCCAGCACCATGTTCAGGGGCGGCAATGCGACGCGGCGGTCGGTCAGCACGTTCACCGCCGCGCCTCCTGCTCCACACACCACCAGCGGACCAAAGACCGGATCCCGGGTGATGCCGACGCTGAACGCAACTCCCCCCATGGACTTGAAGGATTCCTGCACGGCGAATCCCAGGAAGGTACTGTTCGGATAGTGAAAGTGGAACTGCTCCAGCAGCAGCCTGCAGGACTCACGCAGGGCCTCTTCGCTGTTCAAGCGGCGGAGGGTGCCCCGGTGACGCCCACGCCCGGTGGTCTGCTCCATGAAAGGGTGATAGCTCTGGCGATGCAGCAATGTGATGGTGACCGGTTTGCCGATCTTGTGGAAAGCCTCGACGACTTCGTCTTCATCACCACAATACCAGGTATCCACCGTGGGAATCTGATATTCGCGGATCAGCTGGCGTGCCTCGGCGTTATTCAGATAATTCCGCTGGCGCTCTTTGGCGGTGCGGATCAACTCACGGGCCCGCTCCCGCCCCACCATGATATCAATATGGGATTTCGGGGTTTCCCTCAGCAGCCGCTGACTGCGCTGGTGGTTGATCTGGTGCATAAAGGCCTTGATGGCCTTGTCCGGTGTGAAGAACGTGGGCAGGCCTGCCCGCGCAAAGGCCGCCCGGGCATCCAGTACCGTACTTTGCCCCAGCCAACAGGTGAACACCGTTAACCGGGTGCGGGCCGCTGCCTCAATGACCGCCTCGGCAATCTGCAGGCTGTCTTCCGTCAAGGAAGGCGAATACATCACCAGTACGTTGGAAATTTCCGGATCCTTATTAAGGATCTCCAATGCCTGGGCATAAAGTTGCGGTGTGGCGTCGTAGTTGAGGTCAATGGGGTTCTTGCGGGTCCAGTAGGGAGGCAGCAACTTCGCCAACGCCTCCGTGGTTTCCGGCGACAGCGGCGCCAGCTCGCCCCCCATGCTGGCCAAACGATCCACGGCCAACACCCCTGGCCCCACCCCATTACTGAGAATGGCCAGAGTTTCCTTGCGGACCGGGCGCATCTTGGTCAAGGCCTCGATCCCGTCGAACATCTCGTCGGTGCCATAAACCCGTAATACCCCTGCCCGGCGCAGCACCGCATTATAGATCTGGTCGCCGTCGACAATCCCCGCCGGGATCGTCTGGGGATGCCACTGGGATTCCCGCACCTGGCCGCTTTTGAGGGCAACGACTGGCTTGGTACGGGAGGCTGCCCGCACCGCGGAAATAAAGCTTCGGGGATTTTTGATATTTTCGATGTGAAGCAGAATGGCTTTGGTATCGCGGTCCTGGGTGAAGTAGTCGATCAGGTCGCCAATATCCACGTCGATACCGTCGCCCAGGGTGACCAAGTGGGAAAACCCCACCCCCCGGGCAAATGCCCAGTCAAGAACAGCACTGGCAATGGCGCCGGACTGACCGATAAAGGCCACCTTTCCCGGCAGGGCCCCCATGTGGGCATAGGTCGCGTTCATCTGCCGGGAGGGTGTCATAATCCCGATGGTATTGGGCCCCAATACCCGAATGCCTGTTTCCCGCACGGCCTCTTCAACGGAGTGCATCAAGGGGCGGCCGCTCAAACTGTGGGTCCGGGACAAGCCACCTGTCATTACCATGGCGGCTTTCATGCCCATCAGGCCCAGTTGGCGCAACATACGCGGCACGGTTTCGGGAGGTGTACAAATAATCGCCAGGTCGGGCCGAAACGGCATCCTGTTGACCTTACGCACACAGGGAACCCCGTGCACACTTTCATAGCCGCTCTGGTTTACCACCAGCAATTCACCAGGATAGCCCGATGCCAGCAAGTTGCGCAGCACCATGCCCCCCAAACTCTGTGGCTTTTCAGAAGCGCCGATCACGACAATGGACGCTGGGTTGAACAGGGCTTCGAAATATCTAGTGCTCACGTATTCCGCCTCATGTCGCTTGCTTTGTTCGGGTTTCCCCTCGCATCTGTAAATCTAGATTATTCCAGAGTATGGCCGGGGAGTAAGGGCCCTGAATCAATAAAACCAGTTTTTAACCTCAAATGCCTTTGCCTGGATCAAGGAGAGTACTGCCAATAGCCTGCCATCCAGCAACGATACCCACAAATCTATCAAGGGAATTGCCTTTTTTGATGATACAGCCATTTATTCAGTCCCAAGCCTTGGCTAGACTGTAGGTATCGAGTTCAAAATCAGCTGGTGAGATGTGGCCTGGCGACTCTTCGCCGACCGGGACAGGAAGCCATCGGACACCCGCGCCGGTTCTCATCGGAATGGAGCCGCCAGTTTCAGTTTTGAGCCCATTATCAAGTTACCGGCATGACAAACACATGACAACTGCTTTGATTACCCATCAGGATTGCATGCTCCATAACATGGGCGATGACCATCCTGAGAGCCCGTCCCGCATCAGCGCCATCATGACTCAACTGGAGCAAAGCGGCCTGCTACGGGAGCTGGAAGTCTACCGGGCCGAACCGGCCACCGAGGAACACTTGGCACGGGTCCATACGGCCACCTATCTCGAACAGCTGCATGTGATGGTTCCCAAACAGGGCCGCGTCTATGTTGACCCCGACACAGCCCTCATGCCCCACACCCTGCGGGCCGCCTACCTTTCTGCCGGTGCCGCCGCCCAGGCGGTGGATCTGGTTCTATCGGGCAAGCATCAAACTGCCTTCTGCGCCACGCGCCCGCCCGGACATCATGCCGAACGCAGTAAGGCCATGGGCTTTTCCTTTTTCAATAATGTGGCAGTAGGTGTCCGACATGCCATGCAGCACCATGGCATCCAACGGGTCGCCGTTGTGGACTTCGATGTGCACCAGGGTAACGGCACCGTGGACATTTTCCAGGACGAGCCCAACGTCATGATCTGCTCCAGTTTCCAGCATCCGTTCTATCCCTACAGCCATTACTTCATCCAGAAGCCGAACGTCATCAACAGCCCCCTGGAAGCCGACACCAGCGGCCTCCAATACCGGTGCATCGTGGAAAGGGACTGGCTTAAGCCATTACAGGAACACAAACCGGAGCTCATCTTCATCTCCGCCGGTTTCGACGGCCACAAAGACGACCCCATGGCAGACTTGAACCTGGTGGAAGCGGATTATCGCTGGGTAACGGAGATGGTGATGTCCGTGGCAAAAGAACACGCCCAAGGGCGGGTAATTTCCTGCCTGGAGGGAGGCTATAACCTGAAGGCCCTAGCCTGTAGTGTAGAAGCGCACTTGGAAGCAATGATGGGGAAATAAGGCTAGATCTCCCCTTTTGGGAGAACATTAGGGAGCGCCTGGTCAGAGGGGTGACGGCGAAGCCGCCCAGAACATCATACGTGCCTGCCTCACCCTCTCCCCCGCCCTCTCCCCTCAAGGGAGAGGGAGTAGAGTCTAGCCATAGGCTAAACCAGCCCTTGGGTCACCACCTCTTCCCGAATCCCGTCCCAGCCTTCCTTCACTTCACGGATCAGCCCGGCCACTTCATCGAGGATCTCGATATCGTTCTTGAGGTTGGCCTGCAACAAGCGGCGCTCCATATATTCGTACAGGCTTTCCAACTGCTCGGCGATCTCACCGCCCTTTTCCTTATCCAGGAACCCGCGCAGCCCACCGACGATCTCGATCGTTTTGCTGATCAAACGCCCTTTACCTTCATAATCTTTGGCAAGCATCCGCGCCTTGGCCATGTTGATGCGCTCCAGCGCGCCGTTGTAGAGCAACTGGATGAGCTTGTGACTGTCTGCGTCCACAATACTGGTCTGGGCGTTGACTTGTTGATACTGCCGTAATGCATTCATGATTCACCTCTAATTTCACCTGCCGGCCATGACCATGGCAGGCTTATTTTTTCTGGTTTTGTGGCGCCAGGGCTTCTAGTTGTTGTGTAACGTAGTTCAGCGTCCCATTGAGCATGGAAATCATGCGGTCTGCTGCGGCAAACTGGGCCTGCAGCCTGGCTTGAAAGGCCTCCATCCGCATGTTCAGCCGCTCCTGCTCCTCCGCGATCTTCTCAAGTTCTTTGTTGAGACCATCGGTTCGGTTGGTCAGCATGCCGTCCTGGTCGAGCATCTTGGTCACCAGGTTCACCGTGCGCTCACCGATCCCTTCGATAAAGGTAATATTTCCCCGAGAGCCGGTCGTGCCTCCGGTAATC
>Ga0209075_1001783_pt1 | contig 19866 bp, 10 predicted proteins | sample Stecom2011_FD_187523 | JGI IMG/M metagenome (GOLD analysis project Ga0209075, IMG submission 187523) | Agricultural soil microbial communities from Utah to study Nitrogen management - Steer compost 2011 (SPAdes) (version 2) | ecosystem: Environmental > Terrestrial > Soil > Agricultural land...
TGATCATACTTCTTTTTACTTACAAGACTTACCAGTTCTTCACTTTTTTACAGGACAGCATGAAGATTACCACAAACCATCTGACGACGCAGATAAAATAAATTACGATGGTATTGCTACTATTGGCGAAATGGTAATAAACTTGGTTAAATTAAGTCAAAATGGGGAGAAATTAGAGTTCACAAAAACCAAAGATGAAAGTAGAGAGTCACCTACTTTTTCTGTAACACTTGGTGTAATGCCTGATTATATGTTTCAAGGAGAAGGCATGAGAATTGACGGAGTTTCTGAAGGCCGTACTGCTGATAAGGCCGGTTTGTTAAAAGGTGATGTTGTTATCCAAATAGGAAAGATAAAAGTAGATGGAATGCAAGGGTATATGAAAGCTCTTGGAAAGTATAAAAAAGGAGATACAGTAACAGTAAAAGTAAAAAGAGATGATAAAGTAGTAGAAAAGTCTATTACTTTTTAAACAGTAAGCTGCAACAGCCTTTTTAAAAAATATATTGAATAGCGTTGTCTGAAATTTCAGATAACGCTATTTTTTTGAGCATCACACTTTTATAATAACGATAACTGTTCTAGCTTGCTTTAAAAGAATAAAATTAAATTGTTGGTGAGATTATTAAAGAGATGAAAATTACAGCATAACAAAAAGCATTTTCAATAAACTTAATGAAAGCATTTTTCTATTGTCTTGCCAAAGTGAAAGTATTACCTTTGCACTCCTATAAATAGATATAAAATGAAGCAAACAACACCATATAAACCAAAGCATAAAATAAGAATTGTAACTGCCGCTTCTCTTTTTGATGGACATGATGCTGCCATCAATGTGATGCGTAGAATTATTCAATCCACCGGGGTTGAGGTAATCCACTTGGGACACGACCGTTCGGTACAGGAGGTTGTAGATACAGCTATTCAAGAAGATGCCAACGCAATTGCGATGACTTCCTACCAAGGAGGACACATTGAATATTTCAAATACATGAAAGATTTGTTGGACGAAAATGGTGCTTCTCATATTAAAATATTTGGTGGTGGTGGTGGTGTAATTCTTCCTGAAGAAATTGAAGAGTTGCAAAATTATGGCATCACGAGAATTTATGCGCCAGACGATGGGAGAAGCCTCGGTTTACAAGGAATGATCAATGATTTGGTTGAAAAGAGTGATTTTCCTACAGGTAAAGATTTAAAAGATGAAACAAAAAAGCTAAAAGATAAAAATGCACAGGCAATTGCACGACTAATATCTGCTGCCGAAAACTATCCAGAAGCAGCAAAAAAACAATTGGATGAAGTGCATGAAATGGCTGAAAAGGTGAAAGTGCCAGTTCTGGGAATTACCGGAACAGGTGGAGCCGGAAAATCTTCTTTGGTTGATGAATTGATCCGACGTTTCCTCATTGACTTTCCAGAAAAAACATTGGGTGTAATTTCTGTAGATCCATCTAAAAGGAAAACTGGAGGAGCGCTACTCGGCGACCGTATTCGAATGAACTCTCTGCGAAGTGATCGCGTTTATATGCGTTCATTGGCAACCCGCCAAAGCAATGTTTCCATTTCTAAAAACATAACAGAAGCCGTTTCTATTTTGAAAGCAGCGGAGTTTGATTTGGTTATTTTAGAGACTTCTGGAATAGGACAATCCGACACAGAAATAACCCACCATGCTGATTTGAGCATGTATGTAATGACACCTGAATTTGGTGCTGCTACACAGTTAGAGAAAATTGACATGCTCGATTTTGCAGATGTAGTTGCAGTTAATAAGTTTGACAAAAGAGGAGCCTTGGATGCTGTTCGCGATGTAAGAAAACAATACAAGCGAAACCATCTAATGTTTGAGGCAAATGATGAGGATTTACCAATTTATGGTACCATTGCCTCTCAGTTTAATGATCCTGGAACCAATCGCTTGTACAAACGATTAATGGATTTGATTGTTGAACGAACGAAAGCAGACTTGGTCTCTACTTTTGAGATTACAGATGAAATGTCTGAAAAAGTTTTTATTATTCCTCCAAAGCGCATTCGTTATTTGGCAGAAATTGCTGAAAGCAACCGTTCATATGACCAATGGACTAGAGAGCAAGCTGAGGTAGCGCAGCAACTATACAGTATTCAGAAGTCTATGGACACCATCTCTGAAATGGAGTTGGAAGACAAAGATCGTTTGTTGAAAGATTTGCAAGCATCTTTTGAAATGGTGAAGCTAAACCTAGATCCTAAAAACTTGAAGCTAATAGAAGCTTGGCCAGAAAAAGTAAAAAAATACAGCGACGAAATTTATTCCTTTAAAGTTCGTGGCAAAGAAATTAAAATGGAAACACATACGGAGTCGTTGTCACACACTCAGATTCCTAAAGTTGCCTTGCCAAAATACAAAGCTTGGGGAGATTTACTACAATGGAATTTGCAAGAAAACGTACCGGGTGAGTTCCCTTATACTGCGGGCTTATTCCCTTTTAAACGAAAAGGTGAAGATCCTACGCGAATGTTTGCTGGAGAAGGTGGACCTGAAAGAACAAACCGCCGCTTTCACTATGTGTCTTTAGATTTGCCAGCCAAGCGCTTGTCAACGGCTTTTGACTCGGTAACACTTTATGGACATGATCCTGCTTACCGACCTGATATTTATGGAAAAATTGGCAATGCCGGAGTTTCTATCTGTTGCTTAGATGATGCCAAAAAGCTTTATTCAGGTTTTAATTTGGCAGACCCTATGACTTCTGTTTCTATGACAATTAATGGTCCTGCACCAATGCTGTTGGGTTTCTTCATGAATGCAGCAATTGATCAGCAATGTGAAGTTTACATCAAGGAAAGTGGTTTGGAAAAAGAAGTGGAAGCCAAAATAAAAGAAATTTACAAAAAGAAAGGGGTTGCTCGACCAAAGTATCAAGGAGCGTTACCAGAAGGCAACGACGGATTAGGTCTGATGCTTTTGGGTGTGACTGGCGATCAGGTGTTAGATAAGACTGTCTACGACAAGATTAAAAAAGAAACCATTGCCGTTGTTCGTGGAACCGTACAAGCAGATATTTTAAAAGAAGATCAAGCACAAAACACTTGTATTTTCTCTACTGAGTTTGCTCTTCGATTGATGGGGGATGTGCAAGAGTATTTTATAGAAAATGCCATCCGCAATTTCTACTCAGTTTCTATTTCGGGTTACCATATTGCTGAGGCAGGTGCGAACCCAATTACACAATTGGCGTTTACCTTGGCAAATGGCTTTACTTATGTAGAATACTACTTGAGTAGAGGCATGGACATTGATAAGTTCGGACCGAATTTATCTTTCTTTTTCTCTAATGGAATCGATCCTGAGTATGCTGTAATTGGAAGGGTAGCTAGAAAAGTTTGGGCAAAGGCTTTGCGCTTAAAATACGGCGCAGATGCCAGAGCCCAAAAATTAAAATACCACATTCAAACTTCAGGACGTTCTTTACACGCTCAAGAGATTGATTTTAATGATATTCGTACAACACTTCAAGCCTTATATGCAATTTACGACAACTGCAACTCTTTGCATACCAATGCATATGATGAAGCTATAACCACTCCTACAGAAGAGTCTGTTCGTCGTGCTATGGCCATTCAGTTGATCATCAACCGAGAGTTGGGCTTGGCAAAAAATGAAAATCCAATTCAAGGTTCATTCATTATAGAGGAATTGACAGATTTGGTAGAGGAAGCTGTATTGTTAGAATTTGAAAGAATTACTGAGAGAGGTGGTGTGTTGGGTGCCATGGAAACCATGTATCAGCGCAGCAAGATTCAGGAAGAAAGCTTGTATTATGAGAATCTGAAACACAGCGGAGAGTATCCAATTATTGGGGTAAATACTTTCCTAAGTTCAAAAGGGTCTCCAACAGTTAGACCGGGTGAGGTGATTCGGGCTACCAAAGAAGAGAAAGAGTACCAAATTGAAATGTTAGAACAGTTGCAGAAAGGCAATGAGAAAATAACTTCTGAAGCCTTGTCTAAAATACAACACATTGCCATTGAGAATGGCAATATGTTTGAAGCGCTAATGGAAGCTACAAAATATTGTTCATTAGGACAAATTACCGATGCGCTCTTTGAAGTAGGTGGGCAGTATAGAAGAAGTATGTAGTGAGTGATAATAAATTATAAAGGGAGGTTGTTTTTAGAAATGCCTCCCTTTCTTTTTTATGCAAAATAAGCCTTTTTGAAGTCAATATTATTAGCAGCATTTAGTGTTTGGGAGTTGAAATAGTGCTAATGATAAAGCTAAAAATATAAGCAAAATTGATATTTCCTACTTCCCTAACATGCCTATCATAAGATCCTTATCTGCCGGCTTGTCGCAAAACCAAATGCCAAAAAGTGCTTTTTTAAATTCAAATCCTTTGATTGGAGGCATTTTATTTCCATTTTTTGTAACAACAATACCAACTCCTTTTTCATAGGCAATTAGGAAGTGATCGCCTTTATTAATTTCTGCCTTAAAAAAATCTTTAAAAGTTTCAATCTCTGTTTTAAAAGGGGCAGTATTCCCATTTGTTGAGTTTTGAAAACCCTCGTTTACAGCATCAATCATCTTCTTAGAGGTGATAAATGAGGAGACGATATCTAAAGTAATTGCCATGCTTTCATTGGTGTTTATAATTTCTTTTTGGTCATTGCTTTTGGTCTTTAAATATAGAGCACCAACATACATGTCCATAAAGTACTTTGTGCGCACCCCTGCGCCATTTAGGTTTAAATTGCTATTACCTACAACAATTGTTTTGGCTGGTCTTATGCCTGCAATTTCTTCTTGTGCATAAAAGGGTTGAAACAATAACAGCCCAATTGTAAATGAGATTATCTTTTTCATAGCTCCAATTTTTAGGAAAGTTAAGAAATTAATTCGCTACTTATGAACTTTATTTTTACTCCTCTTCTTACAATAAATTGCTGCAAAAATAAACTGATTGTAAAACAATTTCTCTTTTATACATTCGTAATATGGTGATTTAGAGAGCTTATGGTGATGCAGGATTTGTTTAGATGCTATGGATGTAGTTAATTTCAAGAACATAAACATGAGCGTTTCAATTGCCTTGTGCTGCCACTTTTTAGGAGGCAAGAAGTCTGAAATAAGCCATACTCCTCCAACTTTTAGTTTGTCATCTATAAGCTTGAAAAGTCGCTCTTGTTCACTTTGTTCGAAAATGTCGAAAAAAAACAAACTGAGTATAGCGTCGTAATGGTCAGTTGCTAAATTTGTTAATTCAGTAGTGGAATAATTGACGTTTGGATTGTTACCAATGCGTTTTTGACAAAGTGAAATCATTTTTTTAGAACGCTCTAAATAGGTGATTTTTAATTCAGGTCTTTTGTCAACTATCAATTTTAAAGCCTTGCCGCTGCCACCTCCAATAAAAAGAACATGCCCTTTCTTAGGTAAACATTCAAAGCATTCAATTTGAGCATGAAAAACCGATTGTCCAAAGACAATGCTCACCAATAAATCATAATATGGTGCAATAAAATTGTAGTCGTTTTTCATATAGCGTAGTACAAATCTAATTGATTTGAATGTCTCTTCATATAGCTTAAAGTTAGATTCAATTTTTATATTTACATTTTGCACCAAAAGCATATCATATGATCAACGGTAAAAAAATAGTTGTTGTAATGCCGGCATACAATGCTGTTCAAACTTTGGAAGACACCTACAATGAAATTCCATTTGATATAGTAGATGAGGTAATTGTAGTTGATGACTTTAGCAACGACAATACTGTTGAGAAAGCAAAGCAGTTGGGCATTCAACACATTGTTCGGCATCAGCAAAACAAAGGATATGGAGGCAATCAAAAAACTTGTTATCAAACTGCATTGCAATTGGGTGCAGACATTGTTGTTATGCTTCATCCAGATTATCAGTACACACCAAAGCTTATTCCTTCCATGTGTTATTTAATTGCCAAAGATGTTTTTCAGGTAGTTTTAGGTTCTAGAATTTTGGGAACAGGTGCACTAAAAGGTGGGATGCCTTTGTACAAATACATTGCCAATCGCGCTTTAACTTTTGTGCAAAATATATTCTTGGGCAGTAAACTTTCAGAGTTCCATACAGGTTATCGTGCTTTTTCAAAAGAGGTATTAACTTCCATTAACTATATGGAAAATTCCGACAATTTTGTTTTCGACAATCAAATGTTATCTCAAATCATTTATCAAGGTTATGAGGTTGCTGAAATTACTTGCCCTACCAAGTATTTTGACAAAAGCTCATCCATTAATTTTAAAAATAGTGTTGTTTATGGATTTGGAGTACTTCAAACTTCGGTATTGCATAGGTTGCAAAAGTGGAAGCTGATCAACAATAGCTTGTATAAGAATATAAAAGAGTAAAAAAATTAAAACCTAAATGGCAATTATAGTTTGCAAATCGAAGTTTGAAAAATTAACTTTGTAAGAGAAAAATAGACCTCATGTATCTTTCTTTTACGATATTCAAAACAAATCATACTTGTAAATGGTCTTAATCATTGAATTATAAATAAAAAAATATGTCAAACGCTATTTTCAACCCACCGTATCCTATTAATGAACCGGTATTGTCTTATGCTCCAGGAACTCCAGAAAGAGAAGAGTTGCAGAAAACTGTAGCCAACATGAAGTCTGAGGAAATGGACTTGCCAATGTTTATTGGAGGTAAAGAAGTGCGCACGAACAACAAAGTGAGCATGCATCCTCCATATCAACACAAACATTTGTTGGGGCATTATCACAAAGGAGATGCTTCTCATGTAAAACAAGCCATTAATGCTGCTTTAGCGGCAAGAGAAGCCTGGGCTAACTTGCCTTGGGAGCAAAGAGCATCTGTGTTTTTAAAGGCAGCAGAATTAATTGCAGGACCTTATCGTCAGAAGTTGAATGCTGCAACCATGTTGGCGCAGTCTAAAAATGCTTATCAAGCTGAGATTGATTCTGCTTGCGAGTTGATAGATTTTTTTAGATTTAACGTAGAATATATGCGTCAAATTTATTCAGAGCAACCCGAATCTTCAGAGGGGGTATGGAACCGTTTAGAATACCGTCCTTTAGAAGGTTTTGTTTTCGCCCTTACGCCATTTAACTTTACTGCTATTGCTGGGAATTTGCCAGCGAGCCCTGCCATGATGGGAAATACAGTAGTTTGGAAGCCTGCTAATGCTCAAATATATTCTGCTTGGGTAATTATGGAAGTTTTGCGTGAAGCAGGCTTGCCAGATGGTGTAATTAATTTAATATATGTGAGTGGACCAACTGTAGGGGAGGAGGTTTTTACCCATCCAGAGTTTGCGGGAATTCACTTTACGGGTTCAACTTCAGTTTTTGAAGAAATATGGAAAACAATAGGAAACAACATCAGTACTTATCGTTCTTATCCGAGAATTGTTGGAGAAACAGGAGGTAAAGATTTTATTTTTGCCGATGTGTCAGCTGATCCAAAAGCAGTTGCTACTGCGATAATTAGAGGTGCGTTTGAGTTTCAAGGACAAAAATGTTCAGCAGCAAGCAGGGCCTATATTCCAAAGTCAATTTGGCCACAAATAAAAGATTATGTGAAGGCTGATTTGAAATCTATTAAGATGGGCCCACCTGAAGATTTTGGCAATTTTGTAAATGCTGTAATTGATGAGGCTGCATTTGATAAAATCACCAACTACATCGATAATGCTAAAAGGGCAAACTCTGCTGAAATTATGGCTGGAGGAAACTATGATAAATCTGAAGGTTACTTTATTGAGCCAACAGTTATTGTAGCAACAGATCCTAAATACACAACCATGGTTGAAGAAATCTTTGGACCTGTGATTACCATTTTTGTATACGATGAAAAAGATTTTGAAAAAACCTTAAAGTTGGTTGATGATAGTATGTATGCTTTAACCGGAGGGATTTTTGCCAAAGACAGGCATTTAATTAATCACATTTGTAAAGCATTGGTAAATGCTGCAGGTAACTTCTACATCAATGATAAGCCAACAGGAGCAGTAGTTGGACAGCAGCCATTTGGTGGAGGTAGAAAATCAGGAACCAATGACAAGGCAGGAGCCATGCAAAACTTAATGCGTTGGGTGTCTTCTAGAACAATTAAAGAGACATTTGTTCCCGCTTCGGATTATCGTTATCCTTTTATGGGATAATCAAATAAATAAATTCACTAACAAGAGCCTGTTGATTCCTTTTTGACAGGCTCTTTTTTTATTCAGCTTTTTACACCAATTTTGTCTTGTGAAGTTAAATGTAAAAATACCATCTTACCTTAAGAATCGATATGCACTTACAGCTTTGGCGTTTGTAGTGTGGATTACCTTTTTTGATCAAAACAACTTAATTACACAAGTGCAGTATTGGCTTGAGCTAGGACAGTTGGAAGACGAGAAATCATTTTATGAGGAGGAAATAAAAGTGATACGCGCTGATTTGGATGACCTTCAAAGCAATCCTAAAAGCCTTGAGAAGTTTGCCAGAGAAAAATACCTTATGAAAAAAGACAATGAAGAGATTTTTGTAATTGTTGAGGAAGATTGAATCAAAGAAGATATATACAAACAACTATAGTTGTTGTGTGATTAATAAATAAAAAGCCCTGAATTAGAATTCTAATTCAGGGCTTTTTTAAGCACTTTAATTTAATAAAGTTTTATTTGGCAGGAAGAATTTTGGTGCTTACTTCACCAAATCCAACCCTTACACGATCTTTTTCACAATGACCTCGCATAATAACGGTGTCGTTATCTTGGATAAACTTTCGTTCTGCTCCTTCTTTTAACTTTACAGTCTTGCTTCCTCTCCACGAAAGTTCCAACATAGAACCGTAGGAGTCTTCTGTTGGACCGCTAATGGTTCCCGAAGCATACATATCGCCAGCATTTATGTTGCAGCCGTTTACAGTATGATGGGCCAATTGCTGGCTTTGATTCCAATACATATATTTAAAATTAGAACGACAAACACTACTAGCCTCTTTGTGCCCTTCTGGCTTAATTAGAACTTCTAATTTAAGGTCGATGTTCTGTTCTCCTTCAAACTCTAGGTATGGGAAAACTTTTGGCTCTTGTTCTGGTCCTTTAACTCTAAATGGCTCTAGGGCGTCTAAAGTAACTACCCAAGCAGAAATTGAAGATCCGAAGTTCTTTGCCAAGAACGGTCCAAGTGGAACGTACTCCCACTTTTGAATATCTCTTGCTGACCAATCGTTAAAAAGCACCATTCCAAAAATATAATCGTTGGCTTCTGCAGTTGAAATGCTTTCGCCCAGTGGCTTGCCATCATAAGTAATGAAGGCCATTTCCAATTCAAAGTCTAACAGCTTAGAAGGTCCAAAAACTGGCGGTTCGTTGTCGTTTGGTCTTTGCTGACCTTTTGGGCGGTGAAGTGTTTCTCCTGAAAGAATAATTGAAGAAGCACGGCCATGGTATCCAACAGGAATATGCTTCCAGTTTGGTAGCAATGCATTTTTAGGGTCTCTAAATAAGCTTCCTACATTTGTAGCATGCTCAATACTAGAATAAAAGTCGGTGTAATCTCCTACTTGAACTGGCAGTTCATTTTGAACTTCAGCTATAGGGATTAAAACTTTATCACGATCCTCTTTCTTGTCTTTCAAGCTATTATTTTCACTGTTAAATAGCTCTGAAATGCGATTGCGTAAATTTCGCGTACTTTCTTTCCCTTTTTTTATCATGCTATTAAGCCTGCAGTTGTCAAAATCTGATTTTTGAAAACCCAAGCCATCAAGATAGCCAAGTTCAAATAGCATTAGTAAATCTATGGCATATTCGCCTATTCTACTGGCAACCCTTGAAGACAGTTTTTGATTCTTTATTATCCCAAAAGGTAAATTCTGAATTGGGAAATCGGAGTTGTTGTCAACTGGTAACCAGCTTTTTAATTTAGGATTGTTTGCAGCTATGTTCATGCTTTTCTCTTTATATTATAAGAATATTATTTATTCAGTTTTAAAATGCAAATCTAAGAGTTTCATCATGCATAAAAAAAAATGCAACCAAATTGCTTGACATTACGTCCTTTTATAGCAAAAGGCAAGTAGAATAATTATTTTATGATGAATTACATTGGATTCTATTCATTTCATAATTAAATTAGCAGCCTTATTATTATATTACTTTAACAACGACCTATGAGAAAGTTAATACTCTTTTTTACGCTAACTGTTTTGATTTCACTAGCTGGCAGCTACCAACTAAAGGCACAAACAGTTGATTTGTTCTGTGAAGATTTTAATACTTTACCTTGGAAAATGAGGACTTATGGAACTCCTGCTGTAACAGCTCCATTGTTTGAACCAGACTCTATAGTATACAGAGACAGGGTTCCATACTCAGCAACTGATACTGTTGGAAGAAGAACAATCTCTTATTTGGAGACTCCAGTAATTAATGGATTGTCTAATTATATCTCTGTAGGGGTTCAGTTTTACCATATTGCTTACATCGAGCAATTTGACAACGTCTTTTTAGAAGCTTCTTTTGATGGAGGACAAAACTGGGTTGTTTGTGGTCAAAATACTTATACGGGGCAGTCAGCAATGAAGTCTAATGGAGCGTTTTCTAAGCAAAGTAGAGGGATTGATTGGAGACTTTTCCCGATTAATGATGCAAATTATACTTGGACCAACGCCAATGCAAAGTGGGCTTCGGAGACATTTAACTTAAACCCTTTAATTGCGCAATATCCTCTTTCAGATTCTATAAAGTTGAGAATTGCTTTGGAAGATGCTGGCGCTTCTGTTACAGGTAGAGTAGGGAATCATCGATATTATATCGATAATTTTTGTGTACGTGGGTCTGACTGTGAATTGATTCCACCAACCTTAACACTTGACGACCCTCCTGTAAACTATCCGAGCAGATATGAAGATCGAGTATACTTAGGAGGACCTTATTTGTTTAATGCAAAAGCAGAGGATAATTCAGGGATTGATACTGTTTTTGTTGAGTATATTGTTAAAAGAGATGTAAACTTACTAGGTGTATATGATACTGTAGTTCATGATACTGCAGGAATGAGAGCCGTAGGTTTTGGTTATTATAACGGAGGTATTTCTAGGGGAATTACTCAAGTAGGAGATTCTGTATTTTGGAGAGTGGTTGCCTTGGACGGAAGTCCTTGTCAGAACATGACACAAGATCCACCCCAAGGTTTTACAGGGTTTTTAGTAAAGCCTGATTTACCGATTTCTTGTAATACTCAACCATCCTATCATTTTCCATATTATCAAACTTTTAATGGACCAGACTGGATAGTTAATCCATCGGGTAATTTAGCCGAGAATTGGTTAAATGTAGAAGGAGATTTTCATGATTGGTGGGTTCATTCTGGCCCAACTCCAACTCCAAACACCGGTCCTTCAGATGATATTCCTGGAGGTGGGAAATATCTTTATGTGGAAGCAAGTGGTTATCCTGATAGCTTGGCTTATTTAGTAACGCCATGTTTCGATTTATCTGAAATGGTAAATGCTAAGGTTAAGTTTTATCTAAATCAAAACACTGTTGGAGAAGATACTATTAGAGTTGATATATTTGATGTAAGACCAAGTCCTGGTTATCCAAATGGGAGGTACATTGAAAATGTTATTCCACCAATAGGAGGAAATAAGGGTGATCGATGGTTACCCTATGAGTTTTCTACTTACCCATATAGAAATAGTGTTACACAGATTCGTTTTAGAGCAAAACCGGGGAAACTTAGTGACTTAAGTGATATGGCATTGGATTCATTTCAGTTGTCACCAGCTCCTTTAAATGATTTATTGGCGGAAAGAGTTGTAGTTGGTCCATATTCACCTGAAGCTGAATCTCAAGATGTTGTGATAAATATTCAGAATCAGGGAATAAGTGATGTGACTTCTGCGGAGTTAAGCTATGAAATTATTATGGATAATACAGGTCAAAAGGTTCACACTGAGTATGATATTCCTTGGACAGGAAATATTCCTGCTGGGCAATATAGAGAAGTAACTGTTCCAAACAAACCATATCCTGTTCCACTTGGAGCATATACAATCAAGGCTTGGGTTAAGTCACAAGGAGATGAAATTCCAGGTAATGATACTACACAGCAGCGTACTCGTGGCTTAGCATATCGCTCGGCTTATTACCATGAAACATTTGATGATTTTGGAAGAGATACTCTTTTTACAGCTTTAGCAAAAGCTGATACAGTAGGTAATTTCTGGGAATTAGGAACACCTGATTATGGTAGAACAAACTCTGCTTTTTCTTCTCAATCATTTAACTCTCCATATACACAAGCTAATTCTTGGGATATTTTGCTCGATCGCCCATATACAGGAGATGGAAATACAGTGCAGTTGATAACACCTTTTATAGATTTCTCATCTTCCGCAAATCCATTTTTATCATTCTTTAATAATAGAGATATTGATACAACCAAAGCCGGCGTATATATAGAATACTCCTTGGATAAAGGATTAACTTGGGACTCTGTTAAAGCAAGTGGAGATCCGGATAGAAAAAAGTGGTACAACTCATACTTGGCGGCACCAGGGTTTGGTGGTCAGCCAGTATTTGCAGGAAGAACAAGAGAAATGCCTGGAAACTGGGGAAATTGGGTAGAGTCTGAGCTTAGACTTCCTGCTAATATATTTGCCAATGAACCATATGTGCTTTTCAGGTTTAACTTTTTTGCAGAAGATTATACCAACAATGCAAATGCTTTTAATTCAAATGCTGGAATGAGTATAGATAACTTCACTGTATTTGATGAAAAAGATAATGATATTGAAATGCAGTACATTATAAATCCTCAAAATAAATGCTACATGACTTCTACTGAGAAGTTTAAATTTGTTTTCAAAAATAGAGGAAGAAATGTAGTCAATGGTTTTGATGTTGACTATATTGTAACTCATATCCCAACATCAACTACGGTAACTAAATCAGAATATTTTTCTAAAACAATTGCTCCTCGAGATACTGGAATTCTATTTTCTACTGTTACTTTCGATATGAGAAAGTTAGGAGACTATAAAGTGACTATTATTGGAAGAATGCAAGGAGATGAAGAGGTTAAAAACGATACCCTTGTAAAATATGTTGAGCACATTGACGGTTGTAGTATGATTTTTGAGGCAGTTACAGGATTATACAAGCGCCCTGAAATGGTAGATTCTAGTTTCTGGAGATTTGAGTATATCTCTGATAATGGTAGAGCATACTTCATTACAGATGATTATGTACCATTTAATCCTACAGATACTAATCGACGTGAAATATGTATCCGAAAAAACTCTAGAGTACAATTTACTTTGGGAGATCAAGATACAACGATAATTAGTTATAGCTTGTATGCGTATGATGGTGAGAAAGACACGATTATTGTTGACCAAGCAAAAGGTGGAACAGATACACCGGCGCAGATATTTGACTGGATTTGTCCGCCTGAAATTTCAGCTGCAACTACCGATATCTATATAGATAATAACAAAGAACAACTGCCGATTGCTAAAGATTATGTTCTTGAAATGAGACTTAGAAATAATGGGTTAGATAGCATAGCTTTCCTTACGATAGGAATGAGCATAGATGGCAATATTATTGACGAGCGTAAAGAAACATTTAATCCACCATTAACATATGGTGAAAGTTCATTGCGTTATGGTTTTGGTACAGACAACTATATGGGACCTGGTAGACATGTAATTAAAGCATGGACACATGCTCCGAATGGGAATATTGATGAAGTTCCTTGGGATGATACCTTAACTAGAATATATACAGTTATTGACACCACAACAAAGGGACATGGTACTCGATTAGATAGTAATATGCGAAGAATTGATGTAACAAAAGGAGAGTTTTGTACTGATTTTGAAGACGGAGAACTTGCCCCCTGGGTTTCATTAAATTATCCTGGTTATAGACAGCCGGGTAAGTTTGAACTCGCTACACCATCTACAACAAATTTAAATGGTGCAAGGAGTGGTACCAAAGCATGGGTAACAACTGCTGATGGTAACTACATTAGTTTTGACTCTTCTTCTGTATTGTCACCATTTTTTGAAATGAAAAAAGATTCATGTTATCAGATAGAACTTTACCATAACTACTATTTTGATGATAATTTTAATGATGGTGCTCAAGTATTGATGAGTGGTGATACTAAAGATGGTGTGGGCAATTTTAAAAACTTGAATAATGTTGTTCAAGGAGTTGGCGATACAGCTTTACAGAAGAATTGGTATAACACAAATCACATTTTGGCAATAGAAGATAATAATGTAAATGCTGGATGGTCTGGAAAATCGAATGGGTGGGTTCGCTCTACAACATTTATACCATCATATAGTGATCAATATGTTTTATTCCTTATGCGATTTGCTTCAGATGGAAATAACGAGTCTGAAGGCTGGGCTGTTGATGATGTTTGTGTTAGGTCAATTCCAGCACCAAACTGCTTTGCAGTTGGGTTGAATGAAAAGGAAATGGACTTAAGTAAACTATACTTGGGTCAAAACATTCCAAATCCTGCGCAAGATCGTTTTGAAGTGCCTTATTACTTGCCTAAATCAGGTAAGGTGTATTTTGAAATTAACAATGCTATGGGACAAACAGTACGTCACATGGAGTTTAGTAAGTCAAAAGGAAATCACTTGTTAGAAATGGATATTTCAGATTTGAGTTCAGGTATTTATTACTATTGGATTACATTTGATAACCAAAAAATTAGCAAGAAAATGATTGTGACTAACTAAGTCTCTCTTTACTTCTTAATATTTTGCACAAAAGTTGACTTGAAAAGTCAACTTTTGTGCTTTAATAAAATAGCTAGAACTTTGATGGCTGATAGTCGAAGCTGACTTTAAAATAGAAATTATATCAATAATCTCGAAAGGGTTGATATTCTTCAATACTCCTTAAATCTTCTTTTAGTAAATCTGTTGAGTACTTTTATAAGAAAATATATATATCGAGCTGTTTTTTTGATTAGGATTCAATTAAGAAATCAAATACATAAAACTTGTTAGCATCGGAGTAAGAATAAAATTAAGTCTTATGTACAAAAAAAGCCGAAGAGAAAAGGCTCTTCGGCTTTAGTTAAATCAAATGTTAATGGGCTATTGTTAAGGTGGTTTTGCCCTTAATCTTTTCTCAAAGGGTAAGGAGTCATTAAATCATTTACCTCCTTTTTAATAGCTTTAAAGCTGTCGCTTTCTTCATCTTCAGTTAATGCACGATCAAGTAGTTCAATAATCTTTGGCATATCCTTTTCAACCAATCCTCTACTGGTAATAGCAGCACTTCCAATTCTTATTCCAGAAGTGATAAATGGAGAGCGATCATCAAACGGAACCATGTTTTTGTTTACGGTAATATCGCATAAACCAAGTATGCGCTCTGCTTTCTTACCACTTATGTTCTTGTTTCTTAGATCGATTAAAATACAATGGTTCTCAGTTCCACCTGAAATAACCTGGTAGTCTCTTTTAACCAACTCCTCAGCCATTAGGGAAGCATTTTTAACAACTTGAACTGAGTAGTCCATAAATGACTCTTCTAAAGCTTCTCCAAAAGCAACAGCTTTTGCAGCAATTACATGCTCAAGTGGGCCGCCTTGGGTTCCAGGGAAAACTGCAGCATCTAATAAAGAAGACATCATTCTGATTTCTCCTTTTGGAGTTTTAATGCCCCATGGATTCTCAAAATCTTCACCCATCATAATAATTCCACCTCTTGGTCCACGTAATGTTTTGTGAGTTGTAGAAGTGATAATGTGACAATGTGGGATTGGGTCATTTAAGATTCCTTTTGCAATTAAACCAGCAGGGTGTGCAATGTCGGCCAATAATATTGCGTCAACTTGATCTGCAATTTCTCTAAGTCGTTTGTAATCCCAATCTCTTGCATAAGAAGATGCACCGCAAATAAGCATTTTAGGCTTTACTTCTTTTGCTTTCTTTTCTACTTTGTCGTAATCGATTTTACCTGTTTCTTTTTCTACACCGTAAAAATGAGGGTCGTAGATTCTTCCTGAGAAGTTAACTGGAGAGCCATGAGTAAGGTGTCCGCCATGTGACAGGTCAAAACCTAAAATTGGGTCCCCTGGTTTTAAACATGCAAGCATTACAGCAGCATTTGCTTGAGATCCAGAATGTGGCTGAACGTTTGCCCAGCTTGCATTAAAAAGCTCTTTCAAACGGTCTATTGCCAATTGTTCTACTTTATCTACTACTTCGCATCCGCCATAGTATCGTTTGCCCGGTAGCCCTTCAGCGTATTTATTAGTTAATACAGAGCCCATTGCCTCTAGTACAGAATTGCTGACATAGTTTTCCGAAGCAATTAACTCTATGCCTCTTTTTTGTCTGCTTTCTTCTTCTTTAATTAAATCGGCTATAACCTTATCTTTAATCATAATATATCGTGTAAAAAATTTGTTTCAAATTTAAGCAAATCAAAAGAATTTTAACGTATCCTTGAGATGGATGATATTTTTGAAAATTCAATATGGTCGGCTGTTGATTTAATGGAAAATGTTGACCTTTAGCCTTGAGATTGGTTGTTGCTAAAACTGTCCATTAGCATAATTGTCGATAATTAAATAAAAGTATAAAAACATGAAAAAAATTGCCGTTTTTACCTCAGGGGGAGATGCACCCGGCATGAATGCATGTATTCGTTCTGTTGTTCGAACAGCAAAGTATCATCAAATAGAAGTTCTTGGCGTACTTCGTGGCTTTGAGGGCTTGATTAATAAAGACTTTATCGAGATGAATGCAGCTTCTGTGAGCAATATTATACAAAGAGGGGGGACCATTCTAAAAAGCTCTAGAAGCCCTGAATTTAAAACTGTGGAAGGTAGACAAAAGGCAGCAGACAACTTGAGAAATGAAAGTGTTGATGGCATAGTTTCTATAGGAGGAGATGGCTCTTTCGCTGGGAGTAAAGTATTTTATCAAGAGCATGGTATTCCAACGATTGGAATACCGGGGACGATTGATAATGATCTTTATGGAACAGACTATACTATTGGATATGATACTGCAGTGAATACCGTAGTACAAGCAGTAGATAAAATTAGAGATACTGCAGATGCTCACGATCGCTTGTTTTTTATTGAAGTAATGGGAAGAGACGCGGGCTTTATCGCGCTGCGATCTGGTATTGGTGTTGGCGCTGAAGCTATTTTAGTTCCTGAAACCACAACTTACATTGATCAATTAATTGCCAAGCTACAAAAAGGATGGGAGCGACAAAAAACGTCAAGCATTATTATTGTGGCTGAAGGAGATGATGCTGGTGGTGCTTACGCCATTGCAGATAAGGTAAAAGCAAAGTTTTCAAATTATGAAACTAAAGTAACTGTATTAGGACATGTTCAGAGAGGAGGAAGCCCTTCAGCTGCCGACCGATTGCTGGCTAGCCATCTGGGAAATGCGGCTGTTGAAGCGCTGCTTTCTGGTCGTAAAAATGAAATGGTAGGAATTGTGAATAGAAAAATTGTTTATACTTCTTTTGAAAAAGCAATCAAGCATCATCAAAAGCTAAATCAAGAACTTTTAGATTTGGCTGATGTTCTTTCCATTTAATTGAAACAAATGTCAAACACAGCTTCACAAACTATTTTTGTTGATGTGATTTTGCCTCTGGCATTACCACAGTCTTATACTTACCGATTGCCCAAAGCATGGAATAATGTAATCGCGATTGGACAAAGGGTAATTGTGCAATTTGGACGTGGTAAGAAGCAATATTCTGCTATTGTAGAGAAAATACATGAAAAAGCACCTGAGGCTTATCAGGCAAAATATATTGAAGCAATATTGGATGAGATGCCAATATTAAACCCAGATCAATTGAAATTTTGGTGGTGGATGAGCAATTATTATATGGCCAATATTGGTGAAGTGATGAATGCGGCATTGCCAGGTGGTATGCGATTGGCGAGTGAAACTAGAATTTTATTGCATCCTAACTATAAAGAGGTTGTCGATAGTTTGGAAGATGATGAGTACCTTATTGTAGAAGCTTTAGAGTTGAGAAATGTTTTGGAATTAAAAGATATTGCTGAAATACTTAACATAAAGTTTGTACAACCTAAGATCAAGCAACTAATTGATAAAAAGGCTGTTTTGACTGAAGAGGAAATAAAGAGCCGTTTCAAGCCAAAATTGATTGATTATGTGCGACTAACAAAAGAAGCTCAGAAAGAAGAAAACCTAAAAAAGATATTTGATGACTTAGAGGGTGCGCCGAGACAATTAGAGCTATTAATGACTTATATACAACAGAGCAAACGTTATAGTAAACAAATAGAAGAGGTGAAAAGATTAGCCTTGCAAAAGCGAATAGGGGCAACATCATCTTTGGTAAATGAATTGGTTAAGAAAGAGGTTTTTGAAGTTTATCAAAAGGAAGCTGGCCGAATTGAACTCAAAAAGGCGAATAGCGAGGAGAAAGGCTTAAATGAACATCAAGAGAAAGCTTATCTGGAAATTCAAAAACAATTTGAAGAAAAACAAACCGTCTTGCTGCATGGCGTTACTTCAAGTGGAAAAACAGAAGTTTATATTAAATTGATTCAAGATCAGCTTGACAAAGGGAAGCAAGTGCTTTATCTTTTACCTGAAATTGCGCTTACCACACAAATTGTAATGCGATTACAAGCTATTTTTGGAGAAAAAGTTGGGGTATACCACTCTCGTTTCAATGAAAATGAAAGGGTAGAGGTTTGGCAAAATGTATTGAAATTTGAAGCAGGGGTTTATGAGGATTTTCAAATTATCCTCGGCGCTCGTTCAGCTTTGTTTTTGCCATTTCGCGAATTGGGCTTGGTAGTTGTAGATGAAGAACATGAAAATACATTTAAGCAATATGACCCCGCTCCCCGCTATCAAGCACGAGATGCATCTATTGTTTTGGCGAAAATGCAAAATGCGAATGTACTTTTGGGCTCTGCAACCCCTTCAGTAGAAAGTTATAGGAATGCCCAAGAAGGGAAGTATGGCTTGGTTACTTTAGATAAGCGTTTTGGGAATGTTCAACTTCCTGAAATCTTAGTCGCTAACATTAAAGAAGCAACCAAAAAGCGGAAAATGAAGTCTCATTTCTCTCCAGAACTTCTCAAGATGATGGAAGATTGTTTAGAGGAAGACAAGCAAATTATTCTCTTTCAAAATAGAAGAGGGTATTCACCTTTTATGATTTGTGAAAGCTGTGGGAATTCTCCAAATTGTGTGAATTGTGATGTGAGTTTGACCTATCATAAATTTAAAAAACAATTGAGCTGTCATTATTGCGGCTATCAGATAAAATTACCAAAAGTTTGCCCTTCTTGCGCAGATAGTAACTTACAAGTAAAAGGCTTCGGAACAGAGAAAATTGAAGAAGAATTGGCCATCTTCTTGCCAAAAGCAAGAATTGCCAGAATGGACTTAGACACCACCAGAGCCAAAAGAGCGTATCATCAGATTATTACTTCTTTTCAGGAAAAAGAAATTGACATCTTGGTGGGAACGCAAATGGTTACCAAGGGTTTAGACTTTGATGATGTTGGTTTGGTAGGCGTGTTGAATGCCGATAACATGCTTCATTTTCCTGATTTTAGGGCTTTTGAGCGATCTTATCAATTGATGTCACAAGTAGCAGGACGAGCAGGTAGAAAAGGGAAACGCGGAAAAGTGTTGATTCAAACTTACAATCCCGATCATCAGATTATACGACAGGTGATTGATAGTGATTATCTTGGAATGTATAAAAATGAATTGATTGACCGAAGAAATTATTTTTATCCTCCATTTTATCGTTTAATTCAGTTGACTATACGCCATCGAGATAAGCCAAAATTGCATGCAGCCGCCAA
>Ga0209075_1001785_pt1 | contig 19856 bp, 16 predicted proteins | sample Stecom2011_FD_187523 | JGI IMG/M metagenome (GOLD analysis project Ga0209075, IMG submission 187523) | Agricultural soil microbial communities from Utah to study Nitrogen management - Steer compost 2011 (SPAdes) (version 2) | ecosystem: Environmental > Terrestrial > Soil > Agricultural land...
GAAACCAATTGGAATTTTTTCGGAAGTGTCCAGAAGAAAATTTACCGTTTTCGTCTCGGATTAAACTCTCGATTGAGTTGGTTTGATTATAAGCAAGCGGTTAATGCGGTTTTGTCGGATAATACGAGAACTTCGCAAAGTGTTGGAGTAAACGTAAGGACAGCTTTTAAAAAATGGCCTGCAGTTTATTTCGGGTATAACAAAGGTTTCAATCAGTTCAAGGGATTGTCTTCGACAAAGTTTGAGACCGATTCGTATGATGCAAGTATCGAGTACGGATTTTTACCGTCTTGGGTTTTTAAAGCAGATTATAATTATTTCCAAAACAATAACATCACTCTGAATCAAAAGAATGATTATCAGATTGCCAACCTTTCTTTAGATTACCAAAAAGAAAACAATCCTTGGGGATTCAATTTTGCAGTAAACAACGTCTTAAATAACAAAACAAAAATCAATAATTCCATTTCCGATTTTTTGATTCAAGAGCAAATAACCTATATACTTCCGAGAGTTTTTATGTTTTCTGTGAGATATAAACTTTGATGAATTCGTAATTTAAAATCTATTTGACTAACTTTGTTTTTTTAAAAAATAAAGCCATAAATGTCGAGTATAATTCAGTTACTTCCTGATCACGTAGCCAATCAAATCGCTGCTGGAGAGGTTGTTCAAAGACCTGCTTCGGTTGTTAAAGAACTCTTAGAGAATGCCATAGATGCAAAAGCTAATGATATTAAACTGATTGTAAAAGACGGAGGCAAAACCCTTGTTCAGGTTATTGATAATGGAGTGGGAATGAGTGTAACCGATGCACGACTTTGTTTTGAACGTCACGCTACTTCAAAAATCAGAATTGCAGAAGATTTATTTAACCTACACACCAAAGGCTTTAGAGGAGAAGCCTTAGCTTCGATTGCAGCTATTGCTCATGTAGAACTCAAGACCAGACAAGAACAAGACGAACTAGGAACACATCTAATCATAGAAGGAAGCAAAACTATTTCACAAGAAGCAACTGTTACTCCTCGAGGCACTTCTTTTTCGGTTAAAAACTTATTTTATAATATTCCTGCCCGTCGAAATTTTTTAAAATCTGACTCAGTTGAGATGCGTCATATCATTGACGAATTTCAAAGGGTAGCATTAGCACATCCTAAAATTTCATTTTCACTTTACTCTAACGGAAGTGAATTATTCAACTTGCCAGTTTCGAATTTAAGACAGCGTATTGTTAATATTTTTGGAGGAAAAACCAACGAAAAGCTAGTTCCGGTTAATGAAGAAACCGAAATCGTAAATATTACCGGATTTGTCGGAAAACCTGAATTTGGAAAGAAAAATAGGGGAGAACAATTCTTTTTTGTAAATGATCGTTTTATTAAAAACGGATATTTGCATCACGCTATTATGAATGCGTACGAAGGTCTTTTGAAAGAAGGAGTTCAGCCCTCTTATTTTATTTACCTTCAAGTTCCACCTCATTCGCTGGATATTAATATTCATCCGACCAAAACAGAAGTCAAATTTGATGACGAACAGGCTCTTTATGCTATTTTGCGCTCAACTGTTAAACATAGTTTAGGACAGTTTAACGTAGCACCGGTTCTTGATTTCGAAAAAGATGCTACGCTCGAAGTACCGTACGAATTTAGGAATAAAGAATCAGCTACTCCTACTATCGAGGTGCGTTCTGACTTTAATCCGTTTAAAGACGAAATGACTCAAAAATCCTCGAATTCGGGTACGAGTTCATACAAAAAGAAAACTCCACCATCGTCTTGGGAAAGTTTGTATATAGGCTTAAAAGAAGAAACTTCTATAAGTTCGATAGGAGAAATAGAGTCAGACCAAATTATAGGTTCGCTTTTTGACGAAAAATCTGATGAAAAGGCTGAAGAAAACTCCGTAAAAACTTATCAAATTCACCGAAAATACATCGTAAGTCCGATTAAATCAGGTATTATAGTTATCAATCAGCAACGAGCTCATGAGAGAATTTTGTATGAAGAGTTTCTTAAAAATATAACTATTTCTAAATCCATGACTCAAAAACTACTGTTTCCTCTCGAAATGGTGTATTCGGACTACGAGGTCGCCTTGCTGAAAGAATTGCAACCTTCATTAGAACAAGTTGGGTTCGAATTTGAAAGTATTGGGCAAGGAAAAGTTATTTTATCAGGACTTCCGATAAACGTAAATGAAATCGAAGCCAAAAAAGTTTTAGAACAGCTTGTTTATGATTTAAAAGAAGGAATACCAGAGAGTAGCTTTTCTCAAAATGATAGCATCGCTAAGTCTATCGCAAAAAGTCTGTCCGTAAAAACCGGAATCTCACTTTCAGAAAAAGAGCAATCTAACATTGTAGATTCTCTTTTTGCTTGTAAAGAGCCTGACATCTCTCCGCAAGGTAAAACAACTTTTATTACGATGAATCTGGAGGAATTAGACAAGAGATTTTAAATTGGAATTCCTTGAGACATTCAACTTGCATCTAACGAAAAAAATGTATTTTTGCCTTTATGAATAAAACAGATATCAAGCTCGCAGCTGAACTTTTAGATAAAAAGAAAAAAATTGTTATTATTCCACATCGAAATCCAGATGGCGATGCCATGGGTTCGACTTTAGGCTTATATATATATCTAAAAAAACTTGGTCACCAAGTAACTGTTGTTTCACCCAATGAATTTCCTGATTTTTTAGCTTGGTTACCCGAAAGTGAAACGGTTCAGATTTTTGAAAAAACAGTTAATCAATCAACAGAAACCTTACAACAAGCCGAACTCATCTTTACATTAGATTTTAATGCATTGCACCGAACAGGAACGGCTATGGAAGGAGTTTTAAGCCAGCTTAAGGTTCCGTTTTTGATGATAGATCATCACGAAAAGCCGGATGATTATGCTACCTACATGTTTTCGGATATAAGTTTTGGTTCGACTTGCGAAATGGTATATCACTTTATTGATAAATTAGGGGATTTAAATAAAATTGACCAGCAGATTGCCACTTGTCTTTATACAGGAATTGTTACCGATTCGGGTTCGTTTAAATATCCTAATACAAATAGCACCACTCATAGAGTTGTAGCAGATTTATTAGACAAAGGAGTAGAAAACACTAAAGTTCACAATCTTCTTTACGATAATAATTCTTATAATAGGCTTAAGCTTTTGGGTAGAGCCTTAGAAAAATTGGTCGTTATACCACAGTTTAAAACAGGTTATATTTCTCTTTCTCAAGCTGATTTGGATGAATTTAATTTTGAAAGGGGAGATACCGAAGGAATTGTAAATTATCCGCTTACAATAAAAGGAATTGATTTTTCAGTTATCTTTATCGAAAATTCACAAGAAGGAATTATTAAAATGTCACTTCGTTCGCAAGGAAATTTTGACGTAAATGTTTTTGCTCGTAATTATTTTAACGGAGGAGGACATAAAAATGCTTCTGGTGGACGTTCAGAGAAAAGTTTAGAAGAAACAATTCAAGAATTTTTACAAATTATAGAACGAGATAATCCTGCAAAAATATAAGTTATATGAAAAAAATATCTTTAATTACTCTACTTTCAATTTCGATGTTGAGTTGTGCTGATAGAGAAGAGGCCAGACGTCCGGTTAGTCACGGTTCCGGATCGTTTTTAAAACAATCTATCGAAATTGGAAAAGAATTGGTCTCAGAAGAAGAACAAATCTTTGACTCTATCATCCAAGCCAATCCAGACAAAGAGTACTTTTTATCTCAAAAAGGATATTGGTATACCATTTTGGAAGAATCAGAAACCAACGATCATTTACCCAAAGCAGGAGATTTAGTATATTTTGATTCGGAAATTTATAGTGTGACAGGTGATACTATATACAGAAAAGGCGAACTCAAAACTCGAGAGTATATGGTAGATAAGGAAGAAATCATTATCGGACTACGAGACGGTTTAAAACGCCTAAAAAAAGGTGACAAAGCAGAGTTTTTGTTTCCTTCGCACGTAGCATACGGATATATAGGAGATAAACAACGTATTGGTATGAATGTTCCGATTGTGTATACCGTTACCATTTTAGATATTAAATATAAAGAAGAATAATTTTTGACAAACTGAACTAATTAAAAACTAAATGAAAAAGATGACAAATTTATTATTAGGTGCGATGGCACTATTGTTTTCGTGTACAGATAGTCAGTCGAATCAGGTAGAAGGAATTTTTGCTGATATTCAGACTAACAAAGGAACGATTACGGTTGAATTAGAATACGAAAAAACTCCGATTACCGTAGCAAATTTTATCTCATTGGCAGAAGGTACTAATCCGTTTGTAAAACCAGAACTTAAAGGAAAAAGATATTACGATGGGTTAAAATTTCATAGAGTAATTGCAGATTTTATGATTCAAGGAGGCTGTCCTGAAGGAACCGGGAGAGGAGAACCAGGTTATAAATTTATTGATGAAATCACAGATTTAAAACATCATAGAGCAGGAACTCTTTCGATGGCTAACTCAGGTCCGACAACTAACGGAAGTCAATTTTTTATTACTCATAAAGATACTCCATGGCTTGACGGAAAGCATACGGTTTTTGGGTATGTAACTCAAGGGCAAGACATCGTAAACAAAATTCAACAGAATGATGTAATCGAAAAGATAACTATTGTCAGAAAAGGTAAAAAAGCTGAAAAATTTGATGCTGTTAAAGTTTTTTCAGACTACTTTAAAAAAGAAGCAGAAGCTCAAAAAGAATTAAAGGCAAAGTCAGCGAAACAAAAAGCCGAAAAACAAGCTTTCTTAGAATTAAATAAATCAAAAGCCATTAAAACCAAATCGGGCTTATCATACATAATTATCGAAAAAGGAAGCAAAATAAAACCTACACAAGACCAAACTGTTTTTGTGAATTATTCAGGATTTTTAGAAGATGGTACTTTGTTTGATTCTACCGATCCAGAAGTAGCTAAAGCTTTCGGAATGTTTAATCCACAAAGACCCTATCAACCGTTTCCTTATCAATTAAGTAACAAAACCGGACTTATACCAGGGTTTTTAGAAGGATTAGAACAATTAAATTTCGGAGACAAAGCACTATTGTATATTCCTGCTTATTTAGGATATGGCGAAAGAGGACAAGGACCAATTCCACCTAACTCTAATCTAATTTTTGAAGTACAATTATTAGAGAAACAACAATAAAAATATTCTAAAAGAGTAAAAATCGGTATAGAGTAAATTCTATACCGATTTTTTAATGGTTTTTAAGGCGAAAATAATTATTTTTGCGGTTTTTTATCAGTAGTAAAATGCAAAAGGAAATAGTTCTTCTAATAGGAGGTCCTGGAACGGGAAAATCAACATTAATAGATGTTTTATCTAAAAGAGGATATGTGTGTTATCCAGAAATTTCCAGACAAGTTATAGTAGAAGCACAACAACAAGGAATAGACCAATTGTTTTTAGAAGAGCCTCTTTTGTTTAGCCAGAAATTATTAGAAGGAAGAATCAAACAATATCAGAGTGCTTTAGACGAAAAAGAAAACATCGTTTTTATAGATAGAGGAATTCCTGACGTATTGGCTTATATGCATTATATAGGAGACAAGAATTATCCAGAAAGCTTCGATGCGGCTTGTAAAGAACATAAATACACTAAGCTTTTTATACTTCCGATATGGGAAGAAATATACGAATCTGATAACGAACGATACGAAAACTTAGAGCAAGCTAAACAGATTCAAGAATATTTAATCCGTACGTATCAGGATTTAGGATACGAACTCATTGAGGTTCCTAAAGATACACCACAAAAGAGAGCTGATTTTGTTTTGAGCTTTTTTTAATCATTTCGATTGCTTTTAATTCTTTTTAATTATATTTGTAGAAATCATTAGAATATGAAATACTATAGACACTTTTATTGGGCCTATTTAATTTTGGCAATATTGTTTGCTTATGATGGGTACGAAAAGCTTACAGGAGAAGAAGGAAATCCTTATATAAGTTTTGCTATTGCCGGTTTAGCAGTTTTTATGTTTTTTTTCAGAAGAAACTTTGTAAAAAAGATGGAAAGCAGAATGAAAAAATAATTTATTTATTTAATATATAAAAAATCCAACTCTTAGGAGTTGGATTTTTGTTTTTATGCTATTTATAGGATGATTATTTTTTAGAAATTCCTCTAGAGATAACAATCTTTTGAATCTCAGAAGTTCCTTCATAAATTTGAGTAATTTTTGCATCACGCATCATACGCTCTACATGATATTCTCTTACATAACCATTTCCTCCGTGAATTTGAACAGCTTCGGTCGTAACTTCCATAGCAGTTGTTGATGCATAAAGTTTTGCCATCGCTCCTGAAATAGAAATATCTTTTCCTTCGTCTTTTTCGGAAGCAGCTTTATAACATAACATACGTGCAGCTGTAATTTGAGTAGCCATATCTGCTAATTTAAACGCTATGGCTTGATGATGAATAATTTCTTTACCAAATGCTTTACGCTCTTGAGCATACTTGAGAGCCAATTCATACGCTCCTTGTGCAATTCCAAGTGCTTGTGAAGCAATTCCGATACGTCCTCCGTTAAGTACAGCCATAGCAAAGTTGAAACCAAAACCATCTTCTCCGATACGGTTTTCTTTCGGAACTTTTACGTCAGTAAACATAAGCGAATGTGTGTCTGACCCACGGATTCCCATTTTTTGCTCCTTTGGGCCGATTTCAAATCCTTCCCAACCTTTTTCAACTATAAAAGCATTAATACCTTTATGTCCTTTTTCTGGATGTGTATGAGCAATAACAATATAAGTTGAAGCTGTAGAACCGTTGGTAATCCAGTTTTTAGTTCCGTTCAAAAGATAATAATCTCCCATATCTTTGGCAGTAGTTTTTTGCGAAGTTGCATCACTTCCTGCTTCTGGTTCGGAAAGACAAAAAGCTCCGATAACTTGTCCAGAAGCTAGAGGAACTAAGTATTTTTGTTTTTGTTCTTCGCTACAATACTTTTCCATTCCTGCACACACCAAAGAGTTGTTTACAGACATCACCACAGCAGCAGAAGCATCTACTTTTGCGATTTCTTCCATAGCTAAAACATACGAAACGCTGTCTAATCCGCTTCCTCCGTATTTTGGGTCAACCATCATCCCTAAAAATCCAAGTTCAGCCATCTTTTTTACTTGCTCGGTTGGAAAAGTTGAATGCTCATCACGCTCGATAACTCCAGGTAACAGTTCTTGCTGTGCAAAATCACGAGCAGCCTGCTGTATCATTTGCTGTTCTTCTGTAAGATTAAAATTCATAATTGTTTTTTTTATATATTTTGTATTGTGTAATGCTATCTTGAAAAACTATACAGATATTTTTTAGCTCCCAAAAGTAAGGTTTTGAGAATGAAAATCAAAAGAAAACTTTATTTAAAAGCTCTAAAAATATCATTACCATTAGCGAATAATAATAATGCGATTAGAATAAAGAAACCTACCATTTGAGCTTTTTCCATAAAATTTTCGCTTGGTTTTCTTCGAGTAATCATTTCGTAGAGCAAAAACATCACGTGTCCTCCGTCAAGAGCCGGAATCGGAAGCAGATTCATGATTCCTAACATAACCGAAAGAAAACCTGTTACACTCCAAAAAACTTCCCAACTCCACACATCCGGAAAAATGTTATAAATCCCGTAAAAACCTCCCACACCTTTATAAGCCCCAGTGCTAGGATTAATCATTTTTTTGAGTTGTTTCCCGATACTTGTAAATTGATCCGTTGCTTTTTGTATTCCTAAAGGAATAGATTCAGCAAAGCTATATTGATTTTTATAAACCTTGTAAATGTTTAATTTTTCTAAATCTGAGATTCCAATCATAGAAGCATAGGCAATACCTATTTTTCCGTCATTATCCACCTGTAATTCGACGTTTTCTTCTTTTTCGTTACGTAAAACTTTAGCAGTAACGGTTTGTCCTTTCATGTTTTGCAACATCGCAGGTAATTGATCTACGTATGGGATTTTTTGTCCGTTGATTTCCTTAACAATATCTTTAGGTTGTAGTTTATTAAGGTTTTGAGAATCTTCAGGAACTGCAGCTACTACAAAAGGGATTCTAAGCGATAACATTGTTTTTTTGTTCTCATCAACAATTTGACCGATAAGATTTTTGGGCAAATCAATTGTTGTTTGAACTCCATTTCTCTCTATTTCTACTTTTTCACCTAGCAAGATTTTTTCAGGCATTTTGAAAAAACTCTCTATTTCTTCTCCGTCAACCGCAATAATTTTGTCTCCGGTCTGTAGTCCGGCTTGTTCTAAAACAGTATTGGTAACCCATATTCCATCTTTGAGCTCAGAATTTTTAATATCCAAATTTCCGTAAAACCAAACTACTCCAATATAGATTATAAAAGCCAAGATAAAGTTTACTATAACTCCTCCCAACATAATAATAAGTCGTTGCCAGGCGGGTTTAGAACGAAACTCCCAAGGTTGTGGTTCTTGTTTAAGTTGTTCGGTATCCATACTTTCGTCTACCATTCCGGCAATTTTAACATATCCTCCGAGTGGTAACCATCCGATTCCATAAACAGTTTCACCTATTTTCTTTTTAAATAAGGAGAATTTTATATCAAAAAAAAGATAAAACTTTTCAACTTTAGTTTTGAATAATTTAGCAGGAATAAAATGCCCTAGTTCGTGAAGTACTATAAGAAGTGATAAGCTTAATAAAAACTGAGAAAGCTTTATTATAATTTCCATTTTTTGTTTTTAGATAAATAAGGTGCAAATTTAGTTTTTTTAACCCAAAGAACAATACTTTTGTTTTAAACCTACGAGGAGTTGTAGTTTTTAAATTTTTGACAATGTCAAAATGTCATTTTTTTAATAATTGGCAGCTATTTTGCTTTAGCAAAGGCATATTGAAATAATTTTATTCGAATTATGAGCACAGTAAATCAAAACGAAGAGCAGCAAGAATTAGAAAATCAAATTGAAAATCAAGAGAATACTTCTGATTTATCGGTTGAAGAACAACTAAAAGAAGAGTTGGCAAAAGAAAAAGATAAATTTATAAGATTATTTGCTGAGTTCGAAAACTATAAAAAACGTACGACAAAAGAGCGCATCGAACTATTCAAAACTGCCAATCAAGATGTTTTACAGTCAATGTTACCTATTTTAGATGATTTTGACAGAGCAATGGTTGAGATTTCTAAATCTGAAGAAAAAGCTCTTTTAGAAGGAGTCCAACTCATTCAGACTAAATTAAAGGATACATTGGCTTCAAAAGGATTAGAATTGGTTGAAGTAAAAGTAGGCGATGTGTTTGACGCTGATTTTGCAGAAGCAGTAACGCAAATTCCTGCTCCAAGTGAAGATTTGAAAGGAAAAATAGTTGATGTAATAGAAAAAGGTTACAAATTAGGAGATAAAATTATCCGTTATCCAAAAGTGGTAACCGGATTCTAATAAAGTATTGAAGTGTGTATTGAAGTATTATCTTTTATCAATACTCACATCTCAATTCTCAAATCTATATTAAATGAAAAAAGATTTTTACGAAATATTAGGAGTAAGCAAAAGTGCAACTCCCGATGAGATTAAAAAAGCATACCGAAAAAAAGCTATCGAATATCACCCTGATAAAAATCCAGGAGATGCTACTGCAGAAGAAAACTTTAAATTAGCAGCCGAAGCTTATGAAGTGTTGAGTGATCCTCAAAAGAAAGCTCGTTATGATCAATTCGGACATGATGCTTATACAAGTCAAGGAGGAGGTTTCGGAGGAGGAGGCATGAATATGGATGATATTTTCAGCCAATTTGGAGATATTTTCGGAAGTGCCTTCGGAGGAGCTTTCTCTGGTTTTGGTGGTGGAGGAGGAGTTCGCAGAACCAAAGGAGGTAGTTTGCGTATTAAAGTAAAACTTACTCTAGAAGAAATTGCGAATGGAGTTGAGAAAAAAATAAAAGTAAAACGTAAAGTTCAAGCCAAAGGAGTAACTTATAAAACTTGTACCACCTGTGGAGGTAGAGGACAAGTTAATCGTATAGCAAATACCGTTTTCGGACAAATGCAAACCTCAATGCCATGTAACGCTTGTGGTGGTTCAGGTCAAATTCTTGATTATAAGCCAGCCAATGCTGACAATCAAGGTATGGTTCTGGAAGACGAAACCGTGTCGATTAAAATTCCTGCCGGAGTAGTTGATGGAATGCAACTTAAAGTTTCAGGAAAAGGAAATGAAGCTCCGGGAGCTAATAGTATTCCGGGAGATCTTATAGTGGCTATCGAAGAAATTGAACACGAATTCCTAAAAAGAGAAGGAGAAAACTTACATTATGACCTCTATATCAGCTTTGCAGAAGCTGCTTTAGGTGTTTCTAAAGAAATCGAAACCGTATCCGGAAAAGTACGAATCAAAATCGAAGAAGGAACACAATCCGGAAAAATACTGCGTTTGCGTTCGAAAGGAATTCCGAATATAAATGGTTACGGACACGGAGATTTACTAGTTCATGTAAATGTTTGGACTCCGAAAAAACTTTCTAAAGAACAAAAACAATTTTTTGAAGAGAATATAAATCACGAAAACTTTATGCCAAAACCCGAAAAATCCGATAAGTCATTTTTTGAGAAGGTTAAGGATATGTTTTCGTAAGATCAACTACATTTATTGCAAACCACGAATTGCACAAATTAGCACAAGTTTTAGTTATTTATTTGTATTAATTTGTATAATTCGTGGTTAATAATTTTATCTTTGCCCACAAAATCAAAAATCAAAAATGCCAAACATACTTGAAGTAAAAAACGTAGTAAAAAGATACGGAAACTACACTGCGCTGAACAATGTTTCTATAACTGTTCCGAAAGGAAGTATTTACGGACTTTTAGGTCCTAACGGAGCAGGAAAAACTTCGCTTATCCGAATTATCAATCAAATCACGATGCCCGACTCAGGAGAAGTGTTTTTGGATGGAGAAAAACTAGCTCCTCATCACGTACAACACATCGGATATATGCCTGAAGAAAGAGGACTTTATAAAACGATGAAAGTAGGAGAGCAGGCATTATATTTAGCACAACTCAAAGGACTTTCGAAGGCAGAAGCTAAAAAACAACTTGATTATTGGTTCGAACGATTCGGAATTCAGGAGTGGTGGAACAAGAAAATTCAGGAGCTTTCTAAAGGAATGGCACAAAAAGTACAGTTTATCGTAACAGTACTTCACAAACCCAAATTATTGATTTTTGACGAACCGTTCTCTGGTTTTGACCCAGTAAACGCCAATATTATCAAAGACGAAATTTTAGAGCTCAAAAAACAAGGAGCAACTGTTATTTTTTCTACGCATAGAATGGAAAGCGTTGAAGAATTATGTGACGAAATCGCCCTTATCAATAAATCTCAAAAACTTATAGAAGGTAACCTTATAGATGTAAAACGTCAGTATAGAACCAATACGTTTCAGGTAGGAGTACTTACAGACAATGTAGAAGGATTGATGTATGACCTAACCCAAAAATTTAATATAACCCAAACCGATTTTAAATCGTTGAATAACGAACTTAAATTGGACATTTCGTTAGGAGATTTTACTTCGAATGAACTTTTAAGAACGCTCTCAGAAAAAGGAAATGTAACCCACTTTACAGAAAAAATACCGAGTGTAAACGAAATTTTTATCAGAACCGTAAAAGGAGAATAAATTCAGTTTACAAGAAGCGTAAAAAAACTTTAGAATATACAGAAATACAATATATAATGAGTATACTTTCATTAATCATAAAAAGAGAATTTATAGCAAAGGTTCGTAACAAGTCTTTTATTGTTATGACATTTTTGAGTCCGTTATTATTTGTAGCAATGGCTGTTTTAATCGGCTATTTGGCTAATATCAACCAAGGAGAAGTCAAAAAGATTGCTGTTTTTGATCAAGGAAATTTCTTTACAAAAGACGAGTTAGTAAGCGATAAAAAATACGAATATCAATATTTGTCAGACATGGATTTTGACAATGCAAAGAAAATTGCTTCGGAGAGTTATGAAGCACTTTTGTATGTGCCTGATAATGTAGCTAAAAAAGACCTGACTACTAAAATAGAATACCTTTCGGATAATAGTCCGAGCATGGAGTTTATCTATAAATTAGAAAATATTATCGAAGACAAAATCACGAAGTTGAACATCGAAAATTCTGGAATTGATTATGCTGTAATCGAAAACTCTAAAGTAGATGCTAATATTCATTTAGCAAAATTCTCAGGAGAAGACAGTATCAAAGGATTAAACGGAATTAAAGTTGCTATTGGTTCGATTTTCGGTTATCTAATCATGATGTTTATCATGATTTATGGAAATTTCGTAATGCGAAGCGTAATCGAAGAAAAAACCAATCGCATCATCGAAATCATCGTTTCTTCGGTAAAACCTTTTCAGTTAATGATGGGGAAAATTCTAGGAAATTCACTAGCCGGATTATTACAGTTTTTTATTTGGGCTGTAGTAGGAGTGGTGTTGTATTTTGCAGCTGCTAGCTTCTTAGGTCTTAATATGGGAGGAAGTACTTCTGCTTTAAACGAAATGAGTACACAAGTATCCGATTCAGATAAAACTCAAATTTTACAAACCGTACAAATTTATTTTCAGACGATTATCAGTGATTTACCTTGGATAACTATTATACTTTCGTTTTTTGTATTTTTTGCAGGAGGATATTTTTTATACAGTTCAATTTATGCAGCTATCGGAGCAGCTGTAGATAACGAAACTGATTCGCAACAGTTCTTAATGCCTATTATTATGCCACTGATGTTGGCTGTTTATATCGGATTTTTTACGGTGATGGACGATCCGCATGGTTCGGTAGCTGTAGTTTTCTCGCTAATTCCGCTTACTTCTCCGATTGTGATGTTGATGAGAATTCCGTTTGGTGTACCGATATGGCAAATTGTTTTAAGTGTAGTTTTACTTTATGCGACTTTCTTTTTTATCGTATGGAGTGCCGCTAAAATCTATAGAGTCGGAATCTTGATGTATGGTAAAAAACCAACTTGGAAAGAACTCTACAAATGGTTACGATATTAAAATTTAATCGCAGTCTTTAATACATTAAAAACTGCGATTTTTTTTATAAATTTCTTATTGCTTTTCGTTGAGATATTGCCAATATCGCTTCGGTACGTGTTGCAAATGTAGTTTAGTATTTTTCCGTTCCACTATATTGGTGCTTTTAAAATAATCTTTCCACAACTGATCATACAAAGCTTCTTTTTCATCATTTATTTGTAGTGTAGGTAAATTAGAATCAGAGTTTTTGGTCATCGGATTAAAAGTCAGATTTACAATCTCAACCGTTTCTGTATCGTAATAAATTCCGTATTTTCTAGCCTTGTCATAAATCAGCCAAGGTTGATCAGCATACCGGTTTTTAAAATGCCTTTGGATTAGTGGTAATACATTAAAATCCGGATTTACGATGGCATAAAAAAGTCCGTCAGCTGCTTTTTTGAACCGTATAAAAGCTTCCATCCGATGTTTTTCTCTGCTTACACTTTTTGCCATTTGAGCCACTGCTAAAACATCCGGATGCCCGTAGTTGTGAGCTACATTATTTTTATGCTGAAAAACATATACAGCCATATCAAAAAGATGCTGAAATGTTTGCGAATTTTCAGACAAATAGGCAAAATAGAACCTTTTTTTAGCAATGGAATCCGTACGTTTTATAAATCCGTTCCAAACACGTTGAGCCTTTTCTTGGTCTGAATAAATTACTCTGTTTTGATCAAAGGCTGTGGGTTGATACGTTTTATCCCAAAAAATTCGAATGTTTTTTTCCTTCATTTCGAAAGCTTCAAAAACACAGCAGAGCAATCCTGTAAAACTTCCGTCAAAAACATAATGTATCATTATACGAATAAAGTAAGTTGTTGAGGGTCTTGTTTTAAAAATTTAGAACTACTTTGAGTGAGAATATTTCGTCTGATGATTTCAGGTTCAGGCTCTTTCATAGAATGAGGCGTATCGGCACAAATCATAAAATACTTAGCCCGATTATAGGCAATACCTAATTTTTGTAATTGATAGGTATATATTTTTCCGAACTTTCGAGCTTGTACAATTTTTTTGGCTGATTTTACTCCAATTCCGGGAATTCTAAGAATCATTTTATAATCGGCCGAATTGATATCAATAGGGAAGAAGTCAGGATTTCGTAAAGCCCAACTCAGTTTAGGATCTACTTGTGTATCTAAATTCGGATGTTTATCATTGACAATTTCGTGAACTTCAAATCCATAAAACCGCATCAACCAATCGGTTTGATACAACCTATTTTCTCGTAATAGAGGAGGTTGAGAGCCTAAAGCCGGCATACGAGTATCTTCGCTAATCGGGATATATCCAGAATAATATACTCGCTTAAGGTTGAATCCTTTGTAATAAGCATCGGCTGTATAAAGTATGTCTTTGTCGGTTTCGGGAGTGGCGCCAATTACCATTTGTGTACTTTGTCCAGCCGGAACAAATTTTGGAGTACTTTTGATGATTTTTTTTGTATTCCGATATTCTGTTAACTTGTTGTTGATAGTGCCGAGCCCTTCTGCTACTTCTTGATGTGATTTTTCGGGAGCCAATAATTTAAGTCCTTCATCGGTAGGCATTTCTAAATTGATACTCATTCTATCTGCATATAAGCCAGCCTCGTGTAATAATTCTTGGCTTGCTCCAGGAATAGACTTTAGATGAATATATCCATTAAAACGATGTTCTGTACGGAGTTTTTTGGCTATTTTAACCATACGTTCCATAGTGTAATCAGCATTTTTAAAAATACCGGAACTCAAAAATAAACCTTCAATATAATTGCGTCTGTAAAAATTTAAGGTAAGTTCTACCACTTCGTCAACAGTAAAAGCAGCTCGTTTTAAATCATTACTTCTACGTGAAACACAGTACGCACAATCATAAATACAAACATTTGTTAAAAGAATTTTCAACAGCGATACACATCGACCATCTTCGGTATAAGTATGGCAAATTCCTGAGCCTGTATCTCCTAAACCTTTGTTGGTGTTTTTACGGTTGCTTCCGCTCGAAGAGCACGATACATCGTACTTAGCAGCATCGCTTAAAATTTGAAGTTTTTCTCTAATTCTATCCCAAGACATCATCGTGAATTTCTCCAAAAATACAGCGAAACAAAAGAAGCTAAAAGTTAATTAACGGATAGGGAAGTGTTAAATTATAGCACAAGAATTAACAAGATGCACTGTAGTGTATTTAGTATAACCACATCACACGGAATTTTTTATTTTCCAGCATAAAAAAATATCTATTTCAGCAATATTACAACTACCCAATTACATCTAGTTTGGCAAATCTCAATAATAATTTTTTGATTCCTCCTACGTCAAATTTTATTTCGGCTTTTTTGTCAGCTCCAACACCTTCGATATTCAGGATTTGTCCTTTTCCGAAACGTTCGTGCAGTACTATATTTCCTACTGCTAGTTTGCTATCGTTTACAGGGGTTGAACTTTGACTTTGGCTCGAGGTGGGTTTTAATTTGCGTAAATTTCTAACCGTATCGGGTTTTTGCATATCGCTTTGTGCCCATTTGGGTGGAGTTCCACCTACGGGTTTTGTCTGACGAAGTTTTGATTTATCTACATCTCCAAAAATATCAATATTAAAGCTTGGCTTATATCGGTAACCTTTATTAAAGTCCGGATTGCTGTATTCTAAATATTTATCATCGATTTCTTCGATAAATCTCGAAGGTTCACAATCCACTAATTTTCCCCATTTGTATCGGCTTTGTGAATATGATAAATATGCTTGTTGTTCGGCTCGAGTTAAGGCAACGTAAAATAATCTTCTTTCTTCTTCGAGTTCGGTTCTAGAGTTCAAACTCATAGCATTCGGAAACAAGTCTTCTTCTAATCCGACGATGAACACTTGCGGAAACTCTAATCCTTTTGCTAGGTGAATGGTCATCATAGCTACTCGGTCATCATCACCAGTATCTTTATCTAAATCTGTGGCTAAGGCTACGTCTTCTAGGAATTCTGAAAGATTTCCGGTAGCTCCGTCCACTTCTTTTTGTCCTTCGATAAAATCTTTAATACCGTTCAATAATTCTTCAACGTTTTCCATTCGTGCGACATCTTCGGGAGTAGTAGCTTCTTTTTTAAGCTCCTGAAAGAGTCCTGATTTTTTGGTTACGTAATCAGCTGTAAAAAAGGCATCGTTACTTTGGCTTATAACCTGAAAACTTTTAATCATAGTTACAAAATCCTGCAGACGTTGTTTGGTAGGTCCGTTGAGTTTTAAATCAATTTTATCGATGTTTTCCATCACTTCAAAAATCGATCGCTTGTAATGATTGGCAGCAACGGTAAGTTTCTCTAAGGTTGTTCCTCCGATTCCACGAGCCGGATAATTGATAACCCTAACTAGAGCTTCTTCGTCTTTAGGATTGATAACCAGTCTTAAATAAGCTAAAACATCTTTGATTTCTTTGCGTTGATAAAACGATAAGCCTCCATAAATTCTATACGGAATATCTCGTTTTCTGAGTGCATCCTCTATGGCTCTAGATTGTGCATTGGTACGATACAAAACAGCAAACTCTCCGTTAAGGAGTTGATTTTGCATTTTTTGCTCAAAAATAGTCGAAGCTACAAAACGTCCTTCTTCAGCATCAGTTAGACTTCTGTGAACTTTGATTTTAGCTCCGTCTTCGTTATCTGTCCATACGGTTTTCTCTAATTTGGTTTTATTTTTATCTATTACAGAGTTAGCGGCTTCGACAATGTTGCGAGTAGAGCGGTAATTTTGCTCCAAGCGATACATCTGTACATTTGGATAATCTCTTTGAAAGTTCAAGATATTGTTGATATTAGCTCCTCTAAAGGCATATATACTTTGCGCATCATCACCCACCACACATATATTGTGGAAACGATCTGAGAGAGCCTTTACTATCAAGTACTGCGAATGGTTGGTATCTTGATACTCATCCACTAAAATATATCGGAAACGATCTTGATATTTAGCCAAAACATCCGGATGAACATTAAGTAGTTCGTTAGTTTTGAGTAATAAATCATCAAAATCCATGGCTCCGGATTTAAAGCAACGTTCTACGTAATTTTGATAGATTTCTCCCATACGTGGCTTTTTACTCATCGCATCGGCTTCCATCAATTCCGGATTGTTAAAGTAAGCTTTAACCGTTATCAGGTTATTTTTATAAGACGAAATTCGGTTGAGTACTTGTTTGGGTTTATAGACATCTCTATCGAGTTGCATTTCTTTGATAATAGCTCCGATAAGGCGTTGTGAATCTTGAGTATCGTAAATCGTAAAATTTGACGGATAACCAAGTTTATCGCTTTCTGCTCTAAGAATTCGTGCAAAAACGGAGTGAAAGGTTCCCATCCACAAGTTTTTGGCTTCGTTGCTTCCTACAATTTGAGCGATACGATTTTTCATCTCGCGAGCTGCTTTGTTGGTAAAAGTTAAGGCCAAAATATTAAAGGCATCAACTCCTTGACTCATCAAGTTGGCAATTCTTACGGTGAGCACTCTAGTTTTTCCGGATCCTGCACCTGCAATTACAATCATGGCTCCGTCTTTTTGTAATACAGGAGCTCTTTGGGCTTCATTGAGTTGAGCTATATATTGTTGGATGTTGTTTGACATTTCTTCTAGTTTAGGCAAATTGCAAATTTAAGTATTTTTAAACCATAAGCCTATAGACTTAGTAAATCAAATTCAAAACACCTTATCTAAACCCGAATGTAGTTTAAATAAGGTGTTTTATTTATACTTTTAGCTAAACTATTCTGTTTCGAAAATAGTAAGTCCTACTCTGAATTTAGGCTCGATATAAGTGCTTTTAGGAGGCATAATAAGTCCTAAATCGGCTATTTGTTTGATTTCTGAAATATCGGTTTTATGCATCAAAAAAGCCACTTCGAATTCTTCATTATCTACTTTGTTTTTAAGTTCGGTCACAGATTGTTTGCCTGATAAATACTCGATGCGTTGGTCGGTACGTAAATCTCCGATACCTAATATAGGGTTCAGTACAAAGTCGTATAAAATTTGAGTGTCTAAACTTTGCAAAATATTGGTTTTATCAACCTTGTTATCTTTAAGTTGTAATTTATAAAACTCTCCGTCGAGATACATCCCGAAAGTAAATTTTTCTTTTGGAGTATATAAGGTTTGTCTTTTGTTTTCGATTAAAAAATGTTGTTTTAATAGTCTGACAAACTCTGTTTTGCTATGTCCGTTTAAATCTTTGATCACTCGATTGTATTCATTGATTTTTAAGCTACTTTCGGCTATGAGATAGCTCATAAAAAACGGATTTTTGCCTGTTTCTTCATGCAGTTTTGTAGCTGATTCGGTACGATGATGTCCGTCAGCGATATATAAACAATCCATTTCTGCAAAAGTTTGCTGGATGAATTGAATATCGTTATCATTATCAATTTTCCACAAATAATGAATTTCTTTTTTATTGGTGGCAAACTCAAAATGAGGTCTTTTATTTTTTTGGTTTTTTATCCAATGGTTTAATTTATCTGAATCCGGATAGGTAATCAGAACCGGTTCGGTATAAAATCCGGCATACTTCATATAATCGCGAAATAAATCAACGCGATAACCAAAGGTATCTTCGTGTTTTTTGATTTTGTTTTGTTTGTATTCTTCGATAGATAGGCCTCCAACAATTCCGACAAAAGTATTGGTTTTAGTAACAATTTTATGCAAAAAAAAGCTTTCAGAGGTTTCTTTCTGGATTACTTTTTCTGCTTTAAACTCTTTGTATTTACTATTTACTTGTCGTAATCTCTTTTCGTTATCAACTTTTTGTTGGTTCAGATAAAACGGATTGACCACATGTAAAAACGAGTAGGGGTTATAATCGAGTTGAGAAGCCAATTCGGCTACAGAGTAATCTTCGTAAGCACGAGAAGTTACTAAAGCAACCTTATCTTTGGTCGGGAGTGCGGCTTTAAAAGGAATTATCTTCATGTAAAATATGAATTTCAAATTACGAATCAGGATTCAGAAGCAGTCTGATTTCCTCTATCTTTTCTTCAAATAAATTTTTGTAATCTTTATCTAAACCTTGTGTTGATATTTTAATGGTTGTCGTGGGTGATATTATTTGGTATTCATCAAATACTTTTTTGATTTCTGTAATATCCTTGATTTTAATTTCTTTTGATGGAAATTGATAGAGTTTTATAGTGTCCTGGCTGATTTCAAAGTATCCTTTTTTAGTTCCGTATATATATTGAAACCCAAAAAAAAGAGAAAAAATAATTTTAAAAAAAGTAAACCAAGATACGTTATCAATAAAAAAGTCTATACCAGACATCACCAACCATAAAATACTCATAGTTAGGTTAAATCGGTTAGTAAATTTTTTATACGGAAACTTCACAATGATTTAATTAGGTTAAAGAACTATCATTAGGTTCAATAGGGTTAATTCCCAGTGCTTTATTGTCATCAAATTCACCTTCCCATTTAGCAATTACTACTGATGCAAGACAGTTACCAATTACGTTAACCGAGGTTCGCCCCATATCCATCAGTTCGTCAATTCCGAGAATAGCTGCAATAATAAAAGTCGGAAGTCCGAATTGGTCAGCCGTTGCAATCAGAATGATAAGCGAAGCTCTTGGAATGGCAGCTACTCCTTTACTGGTCACCATTAGCGTTAAACAAATTAGAAGCTGTTCTCCAATAGATAAATTCATTCCAGCCGCTTGTGCTACGAAAATAGAAGCTAGTGACAAATAAAGTGTGGTTCCGTCTAGATTAAAACTATATCCG
>Ga0209075_1001786_pt1 | contig 19852 bp, 16 predicted proteins | sample Stecom2011_FD_187523 | JGI IMG/M metagenome (GOLD analysis project Ga0209075, IMG submission 187523) | Agricultural soil microbial communities from Utah to study Nitrogen management - Steer compost 2011 (SPAdes) (version 2) | ecosystem: Environmental > Terrestrial > Soil > Agricultural land...
CTTATAATTCGGAAGAGTACATAAAGAAATAAGCTTTTGATTGGCGAACAGAAATCAACAAACTAATGTCCGGAGCTTCGAGTAGCTCAGCTACCGAACATTAGTTGGAATTGTTTTATAATTAGAACGACAACGATTTATTTAAAAATAGACTAATCGAGGGTTTGTTCTCCACCTCCATTAACAAATATAACTTGACCGCTTGTCCACTTGGAAATTGGTGCTGCAAAATACAATACAGCTCCAGCGATATCCTCAGGTTCTCCCAATCTTTTCAGTGGTGTATGTTTCAACATTCTTTCTTCAATCTCTGGAGTAAGCACTGTGCTCAATGCATGTGTTCTTACAGCTCCAGGTCCTATTGCATTGATACGAATATCATCTGGTCCATAATCAAAAGCTAAATTACGTGTCATGTGGTTAATTGCAGCTTTTGAAGAAGCGTACGCACTAATGGCAGGACTCTTATTAATTGAAGCCATTGAGGACATGTTAATGATACTTCCGTACTTTCCTTTCTTCATATGTGGTGCAACCAACTGACATAAGCGCCACATACTAAAAACGTTCATTTCGTAGACCTTTTTAAACTGTTCTACTTTTATGTCATACGGACTTTCTTTTCCAGCACCGCCTCCACCTACATTGTTGACGAGAATATGAATTCCTCCGAATTTCTCCAGTGTTTTATCTACAAGATTCACCAATGCTTCATCTTTGGTTACATCACAATCAATTGCGATTGCTGTCCCTCCATTGTCATTGATTTCTTTTGCTGTAGCTTTAGCTGCTTCGAGATTATAATCTGAAACAACCACGTTAGCTCCATGATTTGCAAGCATAACACAACTTGCTTTACCAATTCCCATGGCTCCACCAGTGATTATTGCAGTCTTGCCTTTTAAATCAAATAATTTATTATCCATCTATTTTCTTTTGTTTTAATGCTATACCTCTTCATCTCTTGGAAGATCTGCTTCTTGTGATGCTGTTGATAAATCTCTATCCATATCGTAAAGATTAGTGTTTCCACCTTTCCCTTCACCTGAGGCTAAATTATATTTATCTATAATTTCATTTACCAGTGTTTCTTCTTCTATTTGTTCTTCAACAAACCATTGTCCGAAGTTAAACGTTGGCCAATCTTTTTCTTCGTGTGCAAGGTCAACAATTTTATCAATTTCCTTAGAGTTATCCATTTCATGTTTTAAAAGTTTTTTAAAACAATCACCTAAGTCTTTTGGATTAGCAGGTGCCGCATCAATAGCTTCAATTTTTGCTTCTCCACCTCTATCGTTAATGTACTTTAAAAACTTGAACATGTGTTCACGTTCTTCTTGCATGTGTCCGTATAAGAAAGTTGCTACCCCTGGGAATCCATTTACTTCCCCCATGATGCATACGACAAGTAAACCTGTGCTTGGTATGCTTCACGTGTCATTTGAGTGTTCAACAACTTTTCCATTTTATCTGATATTCTTTTTTTGCCCATGATATTTTAATTTTTAGGTATGAACTTATAAATTATTTATTTTTTCTTGAAGAGCGTAGAATATTTTAGAATTTTTGTGAATTCTTTTCGTCAGAATATCAAGCTGTTCTGATCAATAAAACAAAATGAATGTGATTTTCTAATGGCTACCAACAACGAGATGGAATCTTCCAAGGCCACGAGAAGGCTCCGCCAAATCTCGCGGCAGTTTGGGGGAAATAGTGTTTTGGAAGAAGCGGGAAAGTATTTTACTAACACCATAAGAGACTTAACTTTTAAACACATATCTTAAATTCAGTAAAAACTATGGTATTAAGAAACGTCAAATTTCCTATTTAATCTTTTTTGAGAACATGACGATTTCATTGTCGCTATTGATTGAAATATCATAGCTTGTACATGTATTCAATGTAATTGTCTCAGTTTTCTCTACTCCTTCTATTTTATACTTAAAGGAAGTAGCACCTGGAGAATATTCTTTCAGCGAAGAAACGCTTCCTGAAGCTAAATCTGAAATTGATACTATATTTCCATCTGTAGATTTAATTTGAACATCTACACTTCCTGTGCCTTTATTCAAAACCCGTGCTTTAGGGTCATCATCTTTGCACTTAGCACAACTTGTGAAAATGAATATAAGGATTGAGAAAATTAAGATGGTGTTTTTCATGATGCGTTTTTAATAATGATTTGATATAAAGTTAATGAATATGAGTAAAACTCAGAAGAAAAAAAGATAGGTTGTGATTTTTTGGGAGATTAAAGAGGGAGAGAAACTGAAAACACGGGATTATAGATCCCCAAAGAATTCGAATTCCGAGTATAGCTTCCACGTTCTTTTAGAACGATAGGCCTTTCTCATTTTATATCCGCTTGAAAGTTTTGAAAACTTTCAGACTTCTATAAAATGAGAAAAGCCTTCCCTACGGGAAAGCTTTTACTCTTAGTGACTCCGGAGGGATTCTAACCCCCGACCGCTGGAGCCGAAATCCAGTGCTCTATACAGCTGAGCTACGGAGCCATTTATAATTGGATTAGTGAAGAAACTATACACCTCAGGATATTAATCTAACATCGTCCATTTTTTATATACTCTTTGTAAGAGACTGCAAATTTAAAATAATATTCAATTGCATGTGTATTAAATGAATAATTTATAACTTTGTGCTACACACTTCAAAAACAATATTTTAGCTATGAAATCATTACTACTATTTTTAATCTTCATCATTTTTCAAGTTACAGTTACAGCACAAGACTGTATGAGCTCTGAATATCTTAAGAAAGGAACCAAATGGGAGGTCACTAATCTCAATAAAAAAGGGAAAGCTACAAGCACTGCAAAATATGAGGTATTAAACACCAATCACGATAGTAATCAAAAGCTTTGGGAGATAAATGTAGTTGTTCTTGATAAAAAGAACAATCCTGTGAATGAAGGTTCTACTGAAATAACTTGTGAAAACGGGATTTATAAAATGGATATGAGTCAAGCATTATCTGCTGAAACAATGCAGTCTATTCAAAGTATCGAAGCCGAAATAGAAAGTTCGCCGATCAATTACCCTACAAATAAAGATGTAAATGCCGTATTAGAAGATGCTACTATAATCATCGCTACTTCAGCAGGAATGGGAGTAATGGATTTAAAACTGTCCATTACAAATAGAAAAATACAAGGATTGGAAACAATTACCACAGAAGCAGGAACTTTTGAATGTCTTAAAATTACGGAAGACACAAAAATTGAAAACAAATTCTTCAACAGAAAGTACTCAACAGTGTCATGGTTTTTACCTTCTTTTGGAGTTGTAAAATCAGAGTCTTACAATCACAAAGATCAACTAATGGGTGGATCTGTATTGAGCTCTTTAACCCGTTAGAAGATAGTTTTATTCTATTCCTTTCTCATCGGCTATTCGCTTTATTTCTAAAATCCACTCGTCGGATTAGATTTAAAAAACATATTGATTCAGTTTCACGAAACTTTAAAACAAACCTAAAGTACTGATTATCTTAAGATAAGAGGTGAAATACTATCCGTTTTCGGTAATATGGATAAGCTTAGCTTAATCAATAGTTATACACTTTGCTTATTTTAGATAATTAAAGCATCTTTAGAACTTAGGTTTAAAGTGTTGTCAATTATTGTCAGGAAAATCCATAACAGTAATTTATCTCACGAAGATGCATGATTTTAATGTAATACTGAAAAACGTAATGGGCAAAATTTCATCTTTCTTTATTTACTTGGGTTCATTATTTTCAGAATATTCATTCTTAGAAAAAGCTGCAATATTTTTAATCACTCTTTTAGTTATTAAATATAGCATTGTACTTATTAAGATTTTTATTTCTGTATATAAAAACAAAAGTACAGCTTCATTTTGCGAAAATGATATTGAACAGTGATACCTTGAATAAAAAAAACGTTCCTTCTTTTATTCAAAATAGATAAAACGGAACTGAAGGAGCTTTAAATTAATCTTTCACACTTAATTTAAACCCTATTCCATGTACATTCTCAATTGAAACCCTTGGGTCTCCAGAAAGGTATTTTCTCAATTTGGTAATAAAGACATCTAAACTTCTGCCTACAAAGTAATCGTCTTTTCCCCAAACAGCATTAAGAACCAGTTCTCTTTGCACGACTTGATTTTCAAACTTGCCGAGCATTTTTAAAATCTGAGCTTCTTTTTTGGTCAATTTTTTCTCAAAACCAGGTCCTTTCAAGGTGTAATTCAGTAAATCATATACAAAATGTCCTATTTTAATTTCATCAGCATCTTCTTCTCCTACAGAAATATCAACACGGCGCAGTAGAGCACGAACTCGTGCCTTGAGCTCTGCTGAACTAAAAGGCTTCGTTAGATAATCATCGCCACCAACATTGAACCCTTTGACCTTATCCTCTACCATTGTCTTTGCAGTGAGAAATAGAATTGGAATTGTTTTGTTAACTTTTCTAACATCTTCAGCTAAACTAAAGCCATCCTTCTTGGGCATCATTACATCAAAAATGCAAAGGTGATAATTAGACTCGTTGAATCTTTTAAACCCTTCCATTCCATCAGAAGCTAAGGTTACATCATATCCTTCCATCTTAAGTTGGTCTGATATGACAAATCCTAAACTGGTATCGTCTTCTACAAGTAAAATATTTGGTTTCATAATGTTGTGTTTTTAATTGATTGTGGAAGCCAAATGGTAAATATACTGCCTTCTCCAAGTTTACTTTGTACGTTTATTTTCCCTCCGTGTTTATCGATAATCAATTTGACATAATACAGACCTAAACCAAAACCTTTGACATCGTGCTGATCGCCTGTTGACACCCTATAAAATTGATCAAATATATGTTTTACTTCATCTTTAGCAATACCTATCCCATTGTCTTGAATACTTATAGAAACACCCATTTTTCGGTTTTCGGTTTTCACAACAACATGAGGTGCTTCTTCAGAATACTTTACTGCATTGTCCAGCAAGTTAAATAATATGTTGGTAATATGCACCTCATCTGCATTAACAATAGGTTCATCTGCAGTTAAATCGAGTCTGATTTCCCCACCCAATAATGATTGATTGAACCTGAAGTTTTCAGCTGTGTTTTCTATTAAATCATGAATATTTATGGATGAAATTTGCAATTCCATTTCATTGCGGTCTAACTTCGCCATATTCAACACACGCTCTACCTGTTGCTCTAAACGTTTGTTTTCTTTATAAATTACTTCAGCATATTTTTTAAGCCGAACGGGATCTTGTGAAAAATCAGCACTCATTAATAATTCACTTGACAAGCCTATGGTTGAAATTGGTGTTTTCAACTCATGCGTCATGTTATTGACAAAATCTGTTTTAACTTCAGAAATTCGTTTTTGCCTAATAATGACTGAAACTGAAAAAGCAAAGAAAACCAGCAACATTCCTACGATAAATGCGAGGTACAACCAAGGTGATTTCTCCTCAATGATACTTTGACTTGGCTGAGAGAGTAGGCCCGGGAAGTAAACTGTAAAATAATGCCCATCTCTTTGCCATGTCAATTCTGGAGAAGTTATTCCAATGGAAGTATCAGAAGTTGGGGCATAAAGTGAATCTCTTGTAAATCGAATTAGATTTCCATAAACGATGTTGTCATTGTAACAATCATAAATTCCATATTGGAAATTTTGGGTAATGTTATGATCGTAAAAGTTCCGCTTAAGTAATTGCTCTAAGTAGTATGGATGTAGGTTTTCATTGATGTCAACCAGAAAATAATTTGAACTTTTTTGTTTAACAGCTCCATAAAGATCTGAGCTGTCCACATGGTAAGAACCAATCTCTTCAACCGTGTTTCTAAGGGCAACACGAACAGATTCTTCGAATTGTCGGACATTTAGACTGTCTTGACGTTCTTGCAGAACCACAGTATCTTTTTGGGCACGAATGGTTCGCTTAATCCAAAACACTTGCACCATCAGAATGCTTATAATCGACAAAACTCCGATTATAACAACAGCGTTAATGGTTCTTCTATTCATGGTTTAAAAATACTGAGATTTACACTAAAACAATGTAAATCTCAGTAAAAAGTATTGTTAATCAATCACTTTTAATTCTTTACCTACTTTTATAAAGGCAGCAATTGCTTTATCTAAATGTGCTTTAGTATGTGCTGCAGAAATTTGAGTACGAATTCTTGCTTTTCCTTTTGGAACAACTGGGAAAAAGAATCCAATTGCATAAACCCCCTCTTCTAATAATTTGTCAGCAAACTTTTGCGACAATGCTGCATCATACAACATAATAGGTACAATTGGAGAGTCTCCCTTTACAATATCAAAACCAGCTTTTACAACTGCATCTTTAAAGTACTTGGTGTTCTCTTCTAACCTATCTCTCAATTCTGTATTCGTACTTAAAATATCGAATACTTTAATTGAAGCACCAACTAATGATGGAGCAAGCGAGTTAGAGAATAAATAAGGACGCGAACGTTGACGTAACATATCGATTACTTCTTGATTGGCTACAGTATAACCTCCCATTGCTCCACCCAATGCTTTACCAAGTGTTCCTGTAATTATATCAACACGATCCATTACATTATAATGCTCAGGCACTCCTCTTCCTGTCTTTCCAATAAACCCAGCTGAGTGACACTCATCACTCATTACAAGTGCATCATATTTATCTGCTAAATCACAAATTTCATCCATTTTAGCGAAATCACCATCCATAGAGAAAACTCCATCTGTTACGATAATTCTATGGCGTTGATCTTGAGCTTTTATTAATTGTGCTTCTAAATCAGCCATATCACTGTGCTTAAAACGGTAACGTTGTGCTTTACACAAACGCACTCCATCAATAATAGAAGCGTGATTCAACTCATCTGAAATAATTGCATCTTCTGCACCAAATAAAGGTTCGAAAACCCCAGCATTTGCATCAAAAGCCGCAGCATATAAAATAGTATCTTCTTTTCCGTAAAAATCAGCGATTTTCTTCTCTAATTCCTTGTGAATATCTTGTGTTCCACAAATGAAACGTACTGAAGACATCCCGAAACCATGAGAATCCAATGTGTCTTTAGAAGCTTGTATTACTTCTGGGTGAGAAGATAAACCAAGATAGTTGTTTGCACACATAATTACTACCTCATCTTCTTTCCCATTTCTAACTTTCACCTCTGCACCTTGAGGAGTGATGATAACACGTTCTTTTTTATAAACGCCATCAGCCTTAATTTGCTCTAATTCTTTTGCTAAATGATCTTTAATATTTCCGTACATCTGCTTTATTTTATTTTCAAACAAAGCTAATCATTTTACCTGTATTTATAGCTTTTTATCAAGATAATAGCACGAAAATGGTAGTATTTACAGCTGAACATGAATCTGTAAATCATTAACGCAGGAGGTTGACATGTCCAACAAGTTCGTTATTTTTCAACTCGGCATCCGTATAAACGATTTTCCAAACATAAGTTCCGTCGGGACAATCATTCCCCTTATAAGTTCCATCCCATCCTTCTTCCATAGAATCTCCTTCATAAACCACCTCACCCCAACGATTAAATATCTGAATATGAAAACTTACAACATTTCCACCTTCAACCCGAAACACATCATTATGTCCATTATTATTGGGTGTAAATGTATTGGGAATATAAATTAAAGATTCATATATAATCGTCACTTCATCACTCACTTTACAACCATTTTCATCAATAAAAGTCACAGTATACACAGTTGCCCAAGGAGGATTAGCATATGGATTTGAGCAATTCACACACGATAAATATTCAGTTGGAGACCACATATAAACTCCACCTGAACTGCTTCCTGTAGCAGAAAGTGGAACTAAATCACCTGTAAATCCGAAATAGTCTGAACTCACCTTAAGGAATGGAGTAGGAAAATGATCTATTTTCACATCCGCTGTTTCTGAACATCCGTATTCATCCGTAACGTTTACAGTATATACTGTTGGTGTCAATGGCTGCGCAGTGGTTATAGAATCAAAAGGTGAAGATACGTTTTGTGACGGAGACCATTCATACTGAACCCCACCGCTGGCCGAAAGATAAACAACTTCTCCAGGACAAACAATCGTATCGTTTTTTGCAAAAGGAAAAACTTCTTGTACTTCTAAATAAATACTATCGGGAATTGTTCCACAGACATTTGTAAAATCAATAAAATACCATCTGTTTTCTGTTGGTGTAATTATCACATCAGGATTTGTAATTGAACTGATTTCCAAATTGGGCGACCATTCATATGACGATGCTCCAGTCACTACAACATTAACCGATTCTCCCTTGCAAAGACGAGCCGTATCTTCTACAAATGGTTGAGGAACATCTTGAACAACCTCAACATAGACAGCCTCAGTTAAAACACACCCTTCAATTGTCGTGATTTCCACTGTAAAATCCATATCAACTTCTGGCGCAATACGAATGGTGTCTGCCGCTATAGAACCAACAATTGCGTCAGGTTCGGTCGCTGCCCACTGATATCCAACTCCACCACTCGCCCAAAGCTGAATAGTATCTCCTTTACATATTTCCAAACTATCAATAACTTCACTGATTACATCATACACCTCTAAAGTCAGTGAAAGTGTATCTGAACCACAAGAATCTGTTACTACAACCGTAAACTCAGTCGTAACATCCACTACTGCATAGGGATTTTGACTTGTTGAGTCATCTAAAAACTCTGCTGGTGACCATTCATAAGTAGTTCCTCCAGAAGCTTCTAATTGATATGCTTCCCCTGGACATACCGAAGCAACAGGTCGAGTTACTGCTCCATTAAAATCACCTATCTCCAACTGTAAGTAGCTCGTATCGGAATCAAAACATCCTTCAACATCACTTACTACGAACATCACCTCATAACTTCCTGTATTGGGGTAAAAGTGAGTTGGCTCAAAATCAGTACTTGTTGTTCCGTCTCCAAAATCCCAAAAATAAGCACTTCCATTTTCTGAATCATTCGAAAACACAGCTAAATCAGGCAAACAGATATATGTATCAGGAACTGATGTCGCAGAATAAATCGCACCTAAATCAAATTTCCAAGCCGCCAAATTACAATTGAAACTATTATTTGTTTCAGAGTAAGCGCCAGGCGTAGTAGTAAAACCATTAGGATTCCCAGCACATGCACCACAAACAGCATGATAAATTCGTCCGTGCTTATCAAAACGACTTGTTCCACCGTCTACATGGTTTGAACTACTCGCGACACCTCCCATATATGTTCCATAATTTAAAGCTGTCGCATTCTCAGCCAATACTCCTATGTAAAAATTATTCCCATTTGTATTCGCTTGATAAGCATCTGGCGTAATAGGAAAACCGCGAGATGTGCTACCATACGCTTGAACCAATTGGTTTGTTTGGCCTCCCCAGCCTGTGTAATAAATTTCATTACAGTTCGACACCAAAAAGGCCGTTGGTGAAATTTCCACTACTCCGTTTCCTCCCCCAACAATTGTTGACCAATTCAAGGTTGATAAATCAGAAGAATACTGTCGAATAAACTGACCTGAGTTTGGATTACTATACACACCAGAAGTTATGGGCATAGCACCAGCAGTTTGACCAAAAACATAAACGCGATCCGATTGATCCAGTTGAACAAAGAATGTTTGGTCATAATTATCTGTACCGATATAACTTCCGTTTAATATTGCAGATGTTCCACCATCAATTTCAACCACAAATCCGTCGGCTGCACCTCCTTGAAAAGTCGAAGTATGTCCACTTGCAAAAGGTAAACCTGTTGACTTCGTTCCTCCACTCACAAAAATATTATTACTTGATGAAACTTGAAGAGAGTAACCAGCGTCGTCTTGACTCCCTCCAAGATAGGTTGACCATATTAAAGTCGTTAAATCAGGAGACATTTTAGCCACAATAGCATCTTGATTTCCTCCTAATGTTGTATTCGATCCATTTACAATTGGAAAGTCATCAGATTGAGTAGAGCTTGTTATTAAAACATCTCCTGCTTTATCTAAAATAATCTCACCCCTAAAAACATCTCCATAGTTATAATTTAAAGTGCTTACATTTAATCCATCATTCTTAGTTCCACCGAGTAGCGTACTGTTCAACAAAACGGTTCCATCGGCACTTAATTTAGAAATAACGATATCTGTCCCTCGAAATTGAACCGCAATCTGGGTGGTTGTAGTTCCTCCATTAAAACTTGTTTGATAAGCATTCGATGAAACGGGATAGTTTGGGGAAGAAGTTACCCCAAGAATATAGAGTTCATCTTGCCCATTCGTAATAATAGAATTCGGCGTTTCATTTCCACTCCCTCCGATATAAGTTGAATAAAGTAAGTTTGATCCATCACTTGAGAATTTACTGATACCCATGTCTATTTTATAGAGACCATCTCCCCCACTAAAAACTCCATCATAAGCTCCATTTGAAATTGGATACCCTGTCCCAAATACAATTCCACCGGCATAAAGATTCCCATCATCATCTGGCGCAGCAGTAAACCCCCAATTATCAGCTGTGGAACCGGAAAAAGTAGAAAATGTTAAACTTGGATCTATCATCAGAGAAGATGTATTATCGTACCCATTGGGGAAAGAATAAGTGACCGTATCATTGTGAACAACAAATTCTGCCTTCACTTCTATAGTCTCACCTTCATAACCTTCATTCCACACCTTCAAGTCCTTTTCAAAGATAGAGCCAAATCTAGTTTGAATTTCAATTTGATTTGGTTCTACTTTCAAATGTGACATTCCTTCGTAATACAACTGAATAATCGAAGGATCAACACCAGGAGAAACCCTAAAGGAATATTTAATGTCTGTGGGTGAAGTTTGCAGAATTAAATCTATCCCTGGATAGAACTCTAACAATTCTAAAGTTTGATAAGCGTGTATATTAGACCTCCATGAAGTGTTGTCGTTTCCAAGGAAATAATTTTTATAAAATGCAGAAGAATCACTTTCTATCACTGCACCTTGCCATGAAGAGTTTACAAAGTGACTATGAATTGTGTGGTGCTTTACTAAATCGACAGAATCCCCAGTATGCGCGGCGTGATAAACATCACCTAAATCAGAAAGTGCATAAGTAAATTTATCTTTTTCAACAATAAAATCTCCTTTGGCAAGACTCACTTTATATAAAATCTGATGGTCCCATTGCCCTCTATTGGGTTCAAACCACACTTCTTCCTGCTGGGCTAACATACCATTGGACAGAATAGAAAAAAGTGCAAATATGAATATCAATCGACTCATCTTTCAAATATACAAATACCATAAGTTAAAACTATGAGATACTGTTAAATATCACAACTTCAAGCTTTAGTACAACTGTTTTCATTAGTGATTCGTTGCCTATTTTTAAGATAATCAAACACTATATGAGAATTATGCGGTAGAAAGGGATTAAAAAACTACTTTTGTACAAGAAAAACAACAATTCCATGAGTGACGCGATTAAGCATGAGTGCGGGATAGCACTTCTTCGTTTAAAAAAACCTTTAGAATATTATATTGATAAATATGGGACAGCTTTTTACGGCTTGAACAAAATGTATTTATTAATGGAAAAACAGCATAACCGTGGACAAGACGGCGCTGGTCTAGCCAATATAAAGTTAGACATGAGTCCAGGTGAACGGTACATTTCGAGAAGTCGGTCTGTTAGTCAAAAGCCAATTCAAGACATCTTTACTTCAATTAATAAACGTTTTGAAGAAATTGGAGAAGAAAATCCTGAAAACCTAAAAGACGTTGACTATTTAAAGAAAAACGCTGGTTTTACTGGAGAATTGTTTTTAGGTCATTTAAGATACGGAACATCTGGTACCAACAACCTTGAAAGTTGCCATCCTTTTTTGCGTCAGAACAATTGGATGACCAGAAATCTTGTAGTAGCGGGGAACTTTAACCTAACGAATGTAGACGAGCTTTTTGATGTTCTTTTGAATTTAGGACAGCATCCAAAAGAAAAATCTGATACAGTAACAGTTTTAGAGAAAATCGGTCACTTTTTAGATGTTGAAAACGAACAGCTTTTCCGTCAATACAAGACCCAAGGATACAACAATAGAGAAATCACCTCAAAAATTGCTGAAAGCTTAGATATTCAAAAAATATTGAAACGCGCTTCAGAAGATTGGGATGGTGGATATACAATGTCGGGGCTTTTAGGCCATGGAGATGCATGGGTTTTAAGAGACCCTGCAGGAATACGCCCATGTTTTTGGTACGAAGATGATGAGATTTGTGTAGTCACTTCAGAGCGTCCAGTTATTCAAACTGCCTTTGATCTTAAGAAAGACGACATCAAAGAATTAAAGCCTGGAAACGCTTTAATCATTAAGAAAAATGGAAAAACAAGTGAAGTAGAAATCAATACGCCAACACCGAGAGCTGCCTGTTCATTTGAACGTATCTACTTCTCTCGTGGTAATGATTATGATATATATAATGAAAGAAAATTACTGGGTCAACTCTTGATTCCACAAATCATTAAAAGTATAAACAACGAATTAGATGATGCTGTATTCTCCTTTATTCCAAACACTGCAGAAATGTCGTTTTATGGAATGATGAAAGGCCTTGAAGACTTCCTTAATGTCGAAAAGATGGCGGCCATCAAAGCTTTAGGAGCGGACATGACGGATGAAAAGTTAAGTCAAATTCTAACCCGTAAAACACGTTTCGAAAAGATTGCAATTAAAGATGCAAAACTAAGGACCTTTATCACACAAGAGGATTCAAGAGATGACATGGTTGCTCACGTTTATGACATTACTTATGGTACTGTTAAGCGACATGTAGATAACCTTGTAGTCATCGACGATTCTATTGTTCGTGGAACTACTTTAAAGCAAAGTATTTTAAAAATATTAGACCGTTTAGAGCCTAAAAAGATTGTTGTCGTTTCTTCTGCTCCCCAAATTCGTTATCCTGATTGCTATGGAATTGATATGGCAAGAATGAGTGAATTCATTGCATTTGAAGCAGCCATTGAATTACTAAAAGAAAGAGGTAAAGCCTACATCATCGATGATGTTTACAAGAAATGTAAAGAGCAAGTACTTTATCCGAAAGAGCAAATTAGAAATTACGTAAAAGAGATTTACAATCCTTTTACAGCAGATGAAATTTCGAAAAAAATCGCGGAACTACTAACTCCTGTTGACATGAAATCAGAAGTAGAGATTATTTATCAAACCATTGAAAATCTTCACCTCGCTTGTCCTGACAACAAAGGAGATTGGTATTTTACAGGAAATTATCCAACTCCAGGAGGAAACAAAGTGGTCAACAGAGCGTTTATGAACTATGTTGAAGGGAGTAATAAAAGAGCTTATTAAATAGATTATGAAAAAGCAAACAGCAATATTTTTCTATGTATTAGGAGCATATGTTGTTCTGCAGTTTGCCTGGTGGGGTTATCACTTAATTGAACTTTCATCAGAAATAAACACACACGACTCTCACAAGAAAAGGATTGTAATGATCACCGGTGAGGGTTTAGTGTTTTTCTTGATTTTACTTTTGGGGCTTTGGAAGATCAGAAGTTCAATACAAAAAGAAATGCGTTTATCTAAACAGCAAAACAATTTCTTATTGTCTGTAACCCATGAGTTAAAAACTCCACTCACATCAAATAAGCTTTATCTGCAAACTTTACTCAAAAGAAAAACTTTAGATAGGGACCAACAAGAAGATCTTCTTAAACAAGCCATCTCTGAAAGCAATAGACTCGAAGATATGATTGAGAATATTCTTACGGCCACCCGTATTGAAAATCACCGCCTTCAATTAAACTTTGAAGTATATAACCTCAGTGATGAAATTACCCGGATCGTAAACAAATGGGCACAAAATAGAACCACGGTAAAACTCAATATACAAGAAGACATTACTTGCAAGGTAGATTTGTTCATTATTGAAACTGTGCTTCACAACCTCATGGAGAACGCATTAAAATATGCGGGGGAAAATCCGAACATAGAAGTATATTTAAAGAAAGATAAAGAAATTATTACTTGGGGCGTAAAGGACGAAGGAAATGGAATTCCTATGAAATTTAAAAATGAAGTCTTTAGTAAATTTGTGCGAATAGGAAATGAAGAAACACGAGATCAGAAAGGAACGGGTCTCGGATTATTTATAGTGAAGAATCTTGTTTTGTTTCATGGTGATACGATTACCTATCTTCCCAACAAACCACAAGGCTCTCATTTTAAAATCACACGAGATGAAAAACAATAAAAAAGTTGGTTTAATTATTCTTGATGGATGGGGAATTGGTGATAAAAGCCAATCTGATGCAATTTATAATGCCAACACTCCTGTCATGGATAATTTACTTAAATCATATCCTCACGCACAGCTACTGACCTCAGGAGGCAATGTGGGTTTACCAGAAGGACAAATGGGAAATTCAGAAGTTGGTCATTTAAATATTGGCGCAGGAAGAGTTGTCTATCAAGAACTTACGAGAATCAATAAATCGATTCAAGACCAAGAGTTTTTTTCTATTGACATTCTTCAAAACGCATTTAAAAAAGCCAAAGAGAACAATCAAAAAGTACATTTTATAGGGCTCGTCTCAGAAGGAGGCGTTCACAGTTCACAAGGGCACCTACATGCCTTGTGCGACCTGGCAAATCATTTCGATTTAAAAGAAGTTTACATTCACGGTTATACTGACGGAAGGGATTGTGATCCTAAAAGCGGTAAAACATTTTACAAAAATTTAGAAAAACACATTCAAAATACACCAATAAAAATCGCGAGTATCATTGGAAGATATTTTGCGATGGACAGAGACAAACGATGGGAACGTGTAGAACAAGCTTATGATTTGATGACCGCAGGTAAAGGCCAACATTTCAATACTGTCGATGCAGCTTTTGAATATTGGTACAACGAGAACATTACAGACGAATTCATTCAAGCTTCTGTAATTAACAATAGCGATAAAAATACAAATATTGAAAATGGAGATTTAGTCATAAGCTTTAACTTCAGAACTGATCGTCCACGAGAAATCATCACTGTATTGAATCAACAAAAGATTGATGGCTACGCTATGCAACCGTTATCTATCGACCTTCTAACAATGACATCTTACGATGATACATTTAAAAATGTGGGTGTAATTTTCAAAAAAGACAACTTGATAAATACAATCGGAGAAGTAATAGAAGCTGCCGGAAAAACTCAAGTTAGAATTGCTGAAACAGAAAAATATCCACACGTAACCTTCTTCTTTTCAGGAGGTCGAGAGGTTGTATTCAATGGAGAAAAACGAATATTAGTAAACTCTCCTAAAGTGGCTACTTATGATTTACAACCCGAAATGAGCGCTGTTGAAGTTACAGAAAGAATCACTGAAGAAATTAGCAGCCACGCACCTGACTTTTTCTGTCTGAATTTCGCCAACCCTGATATGGTAGGACACACTGGCGTTTACGATGCGATAATTAAAGCTGTTGAAACAGTAGATACTTGCTTAGATAAGGTAGTAAAAACGGCACAAGAAAATGGATATGAGTTAATGGTCATTGCAGATCATGGAAATGCTGATATGGTAATCAATCCTGACGGTTCTCCAAATACAGCGCACTCACTAAACCCTGTTCCTGTAGTTTATGTAACAAATGACTTACTAACTTTACAAAACGGAATTTTGGCAGATGTTGCTCCTACTCTACTCTATAGAATGGGATTAGATGCACCTCACGAAATGAATGGTAAAAATTTACTTTCCTGATTTACTTAAAATCTATCATTAATCTTTGTTCGTTTACCTACAATCGTTATGTGACCTAATCCGTTATGTGATCAGTAGAACAAGTGCAATGAGGAACAAAACCAAGCATGCATTGTTAGTACTATTCATGATACCCATCCTTTTAGGATAATTTTTTAACTTTACGAAAAAAGAATTTCAATGAAAAAGACACAAGACTTTATAGCCAATAATCAACAACGATTTTTAGACGAACTTTTCGAATTACTGCGCATCCCATCAGTTTCTGCTGATCCAGCAAACAAGGGTGATGTAAAAACAGCAGCAAATTTAGTTGCCCAACACCTTACTGAAGCAGGAGCTGATAAAGTTGAAGTATGTGAAACTGCAGGTCATCCTATTGTTTATGGTGAGAAAATTATTGATCCTAAGTTACCAACAGTATTGGTTTACGGACACTACGATGTTCAACCAGCAGACCCAATAGAGCTATGGGATTCTCCAGCATTTGAACCGATTATAAAAAAAACAGACATTCATCCTGATGGTGCCATCTTTGCAAGAGGAGCTTGTGATGACAAGGGCCAAGTTTTTATGCACATCAAGGCATTTGAAGCGATGAGTAAAAACAATGAACTTCCTTGTAACGTGAAGTTTATGATTGAAGGTGAAGAAGAAGTAGGAAGTCCTAACTTGGCGATTTTTATAAAAGAACACACTCAGCGTCTTGCTGCTGACATCATTTTAGTTTCAGACACAGGTATTATTTCAAACGAAGATCCGTCAATTACAACTGGATTGAGAGGATTGAGCTACATTGAAGTAGAGGTAACTGGACCAAACAGAGATTTACATTCAGGTTTATACGGTGGAGCGGTTGCAAATCCAATCAACGTACTTTCAGATATGATTGCTCAACTTCAAGACGATAAATATAAAGTTACAATTCCTCATTTTTATGATAAAGTAGAGGTGATTTCAGAAGAGGAAAGAGCAGAAATGGAACGTGCACCCTATGATGAAGAAGAATATAAGGCTGCTATAAACATTAAAAATGTTCAAGGAGAAGAAGGATACACAACACGTGAAAGAAGTTCTATTCGTCCAACGCTTGATGTAAACGGTATTTGGGGAGGATATATTGGGGAAGGAGCAAAAACTGTTCTGCCATCAAAAGCATTTGCTAAAATCTCTATGCGTTTAGTACCTCATCAAGATCCAGAGGAAATTACAGAATTGTTTACAAAGTATTTTGAAAGTATAGCACCCAATTCAGTTACAGTAAAAGTAAACCCACACCACGGAGGTTTGCCAGCAGTAACACCCATTGATTCTAACGGATACATCGCAGCAAGTAACGCTATGGAAAAAACTTTTGGAAAGAAGCCAATTCCATTGCGCAGTGGTGGAAGTATTCCAATTGTTGCATTATTTGAGCAAGTTTTAGGATTGAAAACTGTATTAATGGGCTTCGGTTTAAACAGTGACGCCATTCATTCTCCAAATGAGCACTATGGTTTGTTTAACTTCTATAAAGGAATTGAAACAATACCTTACTTTTTTGAAGAGTTCACAAAACTAAATAAGCAGTAATGAGAAGATCCATGTACCTTTTCACTTTATTGTCTGTGCTTTTCATGACATCAAGTTGTATTGAAAATCCAGAATATAAAGGCGTATCTAACTTTAAGATAGATGAAATCAACAAAGACAAGATTTCATTTAACATAGATGTCTCTGCATACAACCCTAATGGATACAAGCTTAAAGTAAGGAAATCACATTTCAAACTGTACCTCAACGATGAGTATATTGGAAATGCTCACCTGCTTCAGAAGTATAAAATGAAAAAGAAGACCACGACATTAGACAATGTTCCAGTAGAGGTGTTTTTAGAAAAAGGGATGCTTTTTTCTTTAATGAAAATAGCTTCGAGAGGATCTGTGAAAGTGAGAATTGAAGGGATATTGAAGGCTTCCGTAATTGGACTTCCAGTAAGAACCCACATTGATCAAACAAAGAACATTAATATGAAAGACTTAAACATCAATTTAGGTCAGTTCTTAAAACTTTAATGAAATGAAAAAGTACACCAACGATTTAATCAATTCAAGTAGTCCATACCTTTTACAACACGCTCATAATCCTGTCAACTGGGTAGAGTGGAGTGAAGAAGCTTTTACAAAGGCAAAGGAAGAAGGGAAACTTGTATTGATTAGCGTTGGTTATTCAGCTTGTCACTGGTGCCATGTTATGGAACATGAAAGCTTTGAAAGTGAAGAAGTCGCTGAATTAATGAATAAACACTTGGTCTGCATAAAAGTGGATAGAGAAGAGCGTCCAGACGTTGATCAAATTTATATGAATGCTGTTCAACTTATGACACAACAAGGTGGCTGGCCTTTAAATTGTTTTGCACTTCCAGATGGTCGACCAATATTTGGGGGAACATACTTTCCAAAAGAGAGTTGGATGGACATCATTCAAAAGCTCTGGAAAACTTATCAAGAAGACTTTCCACGCGTTGAAGAATATGCAAGACAGCTGACAGAAGGCGTAATAAATTCAGAACTTGTGGAAGCAGTAACCCCAAGTAAAGATTTCGATCCTGACACAATTACATTGATGGTTCAAAAATGGAAACAAATTTTCGATTTTGAAGATGGAGGAAATGATAGGGCACCTAAATTTCCGTTGCCTAACAATTATGAATTCTTACTGCGTTACGGGCATCAATATGATGATAAAACAGTATTGAACCACACCCATAAAACACTTCAAAAAATGGCTTTTGGAGGCATTTACGATCAATTGGGAGGAGGTTTCTCAAGGTACTCTGTCGATCACCTTTGGAAAGTCCCTCATTTCGAAAAAATGCTCTACGACAATGGACAGCTATTGTCTATTTATGCCAAAGCGTATCTGCATGAAAACAAATTGCTTTACAAAAACACCATTGACCAAACAATAGAATGGATGTTGCGAGAGATGCGTCATAAAGACAATGGCTTTTTCTCTGCATTAGATGCCGATTCGGAAGGAGTTGAAGGAAAATATTATACCTGGACAAAAGCTGAGCTGAAAGAAATTCTAAACGATGACTTTGATTGGTTTAAGGATTTTTATAACATCAATGATTTAGGATATTGGGAGGACAATCAATACATTCTTATGCGTACACAAACCAAAGAAGAATGGTGTGCTAAAAGCAATGTTTCCCTTTCAGATTTCGAAGCACATCTTCAAAGAGCAAGGGAAAAACTAAATAGAGTCAGAAACAAACGTGTTCGCCCTGGACTAGATGACAAACAGCTTACTTCCTGGAATGCGATGGCAATAAAAGGACTTGCTGAAGCTGGTTTGGCTTTACAAAACAATAAATATATTGAAGAGGCGAAAAAAACAGCACAATGGTTAATTAACAACCAATTGAATTCAGAAAACGGGCACCTTTATAGGACGCGAAAAGATGGACATTCAAAAATAAATGGTTTTCTTGAAGATTACGCCAATGTTATTGATGCTTTTATCGTTTTATACGAGGTAACATTCGAGAAGCAATGGATAGATGAAGCCAAAAGTTTAATGGACTTTACAATTGATCATTTCTTTGACGTACAATCTAAAATGTTCTTCTTTACGGATAAAGATACAGATTTACTGACCAGAAAATTAGAAATAAACGATAACGTAATCCCGGCATCCAACAGTATAATGGCCAATAATTTATTCAAACTAGGTAAATTATTCCATTCTTCAGAATACGAAGCAATGGCCAAACAAATGTTATCTAACTTATATGCACAACTTCCGAGTTATGGTTCGGGTTACTCTAACTGGGGTTTACTTGCACTCGCATTGACAGACAGGTTTTATGAAATAGCCATAACTGGTGAAGATGCTAAAGACGTTCGTTTTGAAATGGGTGAGCAATACATCCCAAATGCTATTTACTCAGGTGGAAGAGAAATCAACACACCATTTTTACAAGACAAAGCATTCACTAAAGACAGTACAATATATATTTGTGAAGATTATGCTTGTCAAGCACCAACACAGTCTTTGTCTGAAGCATTACTAAAGTTAGCCGAATAAAAAAG
>Ga0209075_1001787_pt1 | contig 19843 bp, 19 predicted proteins | sample Stecom2011_FD_187523 | JGI IMG/M metagenome (GOLD analysis project Ga0209075, IMG submission 187523) | Agricultural soil microbial communities from Utah to study Nitrogen management - Steer compost 2011 (SPAdes) (version 2) | ecosystem: Environmental > Terrestrial > Soil > Agricultural land...
GGGTGATAATGGCTCACCCATTTAACAGGATGCTTAACGTGCAGTACGCTTTCCCACTGTTGGCAGTATTATTTTGGTCAGCCAATACCGTGGTTAATAAAATGACTGTTGGTGTGATTTTTCCTGCCGAGGTCGGATTTTATCGCTGGTTGTTTGCTGGTGTGTTGTTTACGCCGTTTATATTGCGTTCGGTAATCCGTAACTGGACTAATATTCGTCCGCATCTGCTGAAAATATGTGTGCTGGGTGTGTTGGGTATGGCGATTTATCAAAGCCTTGCCTACTTTGCTGCGCCAAAAACCTCGGCGACTAATATGGGCATTATTTTGTCGCTGATGCCGATTATGTCTTTAGGTATGGCCATTATTGCTTTAGGGCAACGCCTAACCATGGGGGCAATAGTTGGCGCAATATGTTCGTTTTTAGGCGTGCTGTTGGTGGTTAGTCATGGCAATTTGGCCAGTCTCCTGCAACAAGGCATTAACATGGGCGATGCGATGATGTTGATAGCGACCCTAGCCTATGCGCTGTACAGCACTTTGTTGAAGTACTGGCAGATGGAAATTCCTGCGTTGCAGCTACTCTATTTACAGATATTAGTGGCGATTGTCGTATTGTTTCCGCTGTTCTATTTTTCGGAAAAAACGGGTTTAAACAGTGCAAATCTACCGCTGGTGTTATTTGCTTGCGTTTTTGCTTCAATCGCAGCGCCTTTGGCGTGGATGCGTGCGGTGCGTTCCTTAGGGCCGAGTCGCACGGCAGTGTTTTTTAATTTGATGCCGATCCTTACAATCATCATTGCCGCGTTAGTGCTGTCTGAGCAACTTGCCCTTTACCATGCCTTGGGTGGCGGTTTGACCTTATTTGGGGTGCTTCTCTCTGAGCGCTGGACACGGCCGCTGAGAAAATGAAGCGTAACGATAAGTGAGTAATTGTTGCGCTTATCGATGCTTCTTAGTGTTTTGCGGGTGTTGATTATTGGCCTGTAATCTATTGCAAACCATATCAGCATTCGCGAGGCCTGGCGGATCAGCCACTTATTTATACATCATAGAATATCTCTCGCAGGGCGCGTATTTTTAAAATTTGCCGAGCTAGATAGTGCTTACATACTTACAGAAACAAAAAAGCCGCCTTATGAGAAAGCGGCTTAAGTGCTTGATTCTATTGGTGGGCCCACACGGACTTGAACCGTGGACCAAGGGATTATGAGTCCCCTGCTCTAACCAACTGAGCTATGGGCCCCAGTTGCAGCGGCTGATTATACCGATGTGTTATCAAGACGCAAACAAAAACCCCCGAATTATCGGGGGTTGTTGGTTTTACTCATCTAGGAATGAGCGCAAGTGCTCACTGCGTGATGGGTGGCGCAATTTACGCAGCGCCTTGGCTTCGATTTGACGAATCCGCTCACGGGTTACATCAAACTGTTTGCCGACTTCTTCAAGAGTATGGTCAGTATTCATATCAATACCGAAACGCATACGTAGCACCTTGGCTTCGCGCTCGGTGAGACCACCAAGTACGTCGCGCGTGGCTTCTTTGAGGCTCTCTACTGTGGCGATATCGATTGGCGACTGCATCGTCGAGTCTTCGATAAAATCACCTAAATGCGAGTCTTCATCATCACCAATTGGCGTCTCCATAGAGATTGGCTCTTTGGCGATTTTCAGTACCTTGCGCACGCGATCTTCGGACATTTCCATGCGTTCGCCAAGCTCTTCAGGGGTAGGCTCACGGCCCATCTCTTGGAGCATTTGACGAGAGATGCGATTGAGTTTGTTGATGGTCTCAATCATGTGCACAGGAATACGGATGGTGCGTGCTTGGTCAGCAATCGAACGGGTAATCGCCTGACGAATCCACCAAGTTGCATAGGTTGAGAACTTGTAACCACGACGGTATTCAAACTTGTCAACGGCCTTCATCAAACCAATGTTGCCTTCTTGGATTAAGTCGAGGAACTGCAAACCACGGTTGGTGTACTTTTTCGCAATCGAGATCACTAAGCGCAGGTTGGCTTCGACCATTTCTTTTTTGGCGCGGCCGGCTTTTGCTTCACCGATCGACATGCGACGGTTGATGTCTTTGATTTCTGCGATGGTTAGAGAAGTCGATTCTTCTAAATCAATCAAAATCTGCTGATTGCGCTGAATTTCTTCAACCAATGGCGCAAGTGCTGCGGCGTAACGAGCTTTGCCTTCGCTGAGTTTGGTTGCCCACTCGAGGTTTATTTCATTACCCGGGAAGTGCTTTAAAAAGTCAGCACGAGGCATGCGCGCATCACGAACGCAGAGTTGCATGATCGCGCGCTCTTGTGCACGTACACGCTGTAATGCATCACGCACATGCAGAACCAGTGCATCATACTGCTTGGGCACGAGCTTAATTGGCATAAACAGTTCAGCCAATTCTTGCTGTGCGGCAATCGCTTGTTTGCTATTGCGCTTGTGCTTGAGCAAAATCTTTTCGACTTTAGCCAGCTGTTCAGCGACAGCACCGAAGCGTTGCTTAGCAACTTCAGGATCAGGTCCGCCGTCGCCAGCTTCTTCTTCCTCTTCGGCTTCTTCAGTTTCTTCTTCGTCATCATCATCGGCTGCTTTTTTAGCATCGGCTGCTGTAGCTTTTACTGCAGGCGGGGCAGGTTGCTCAGCAATGCCGTCATCAGGATCGATGTAACCATTAAAAATGTCGGTTAAACGAGTGCCGTCAGTGATAGCACGATCGAAACTAGTGAGAATGTCAGCCACAGTACCTGGGAAGTGAGCAATGGCGCCCATTACTTCACGGATACCTTCTTCGATACGCTTGGCGATTTCAATTTCGCCTTCACGGGTCAACAGCTCAACTGTACCCATTTCACGCATATACATGCGCACTGGGTCAGTGGTGCGGCCAATGTCAGTTTCGACTGCAGCTAATGCAGCAGCAGCTTCTTCAGCGACGGACTCATCAGTGTCTGAGCCTGCCAATAGCAGTGCGTCAGCATCTGGGGCTGCTTCGGAGACATTAATTCCCATGTCATTGATCATGCGAATAATATCTTCGACCTGTTCTGGGTCAGAAATATCTTCAGGAAGGTGGTCGTTGACCTCGGCGTAAGTCAGGTATCCCTGCTCGCGGCCGAGGGCGATTAATTCTTTTAAACGAGATTGTTGTGCTTTTGCGGACATATCACCCTATCCATGAAAGGTCTGGGCCGAACGGCAAGAAAGAGGCATATTATACTGCATATAATAGCTTAATTGCCAGTTTCGGCGGTACTTGGTGCATTGTTATGCTGTTCAAACAATTCACGCAAGCGTTGTTTTTCTTCGCTAGAAAGTTGGTCAGAGCGAGCCTTGTTGAGTAATTGTTCAATCAAGCGCTCACGTTGACGCGATGCTAAACGAGTTATGGTGTCGAAAAATTGCTGTTCAAGGTTATCAGCATCAATAAGCCATTCTTTTTCAGCCAACGCACGTAAAAGGAGGCCCTGTTCGGTGCCATGCCATCGTGCAATCAATTGTAGTGGGCTGAGGTTGGGGCTTTTTTGTAAGGCTTCGAGTAATGAGACGAGCAATTGTGCATAGAGGTCATCTTCTGCAGCAAGTTTACTTGCGGTGTCAACTTTTAGAGCTAAGTGTGGATGATGCAACAAGGTGCGCAGAGCGGCCAAGTGCGGGGTTTCTACAGCAGTTTTAGCACGGTTTGATTGACGTGCTGGAGCGCTTTTAGGTTGCCACGAGTTTTTACTGTGGCTGTTTTTCTTAAACGATTGAGAGGTTGCCTGATGTGAAGGCTCTGGATAATCGTTTGCGTGAAATGGGTTGTAAGAGTCAAAGTCGGCTGGCTCGCGATCATAGTCACTGCTTGCTGCCCAGTCATGAGCGGGCGGCACATTGCTGTCTGCGCTTGGAGTGTTGGCCAGTCCTGTCATTTGTGTAAGCTTTTGACGCATTAAGGCGCGTAAATTTGCACCAGGAATGCGTTCGATCAGCGGCGCTGCTAAGGTCGCCATGTGCGCTTTGCCTTCCAGTGACTCAAGATTTACTTCTTCAGCCAAGTGGGTAAAGAAGTATTCAGTTAGCGGCACCGCCTGTTGGGTCATGCGCGCCTGAAAAGCTTCTAAGCCTTCGCTACGAATCAAGCTGTCAGGATCTTCGCCATCCGGTACAAACAGGAAGCGCGCTTGCTGGCCGTCTTTTAAATTACTGAGGGTCGCTTCCAGTGCGCGCCAAGCCGCTTTACGGCCGGCGTTATCGCCGTCAAAGCAAAACAAAATCGAAGGCACTACGCGAAATAAACGCTTGATGTGTTCTTCGCTGGTGGCGGTGCCTAAGGTTGCAACAGCGTTACGCAGGCCTTGCTGGGCGAGGGCAATCACATCCATATAACCTTCAACAACAATAATTTCATTGAGTTGTCGGTTGTATTTGCGCGCCTCATATAAGCCGTATAGTTCTTGGCCTTTGTGGAAAACGGGAGTTTCCGGCGAGTTCAAATATTTGGGTTTGTCATCACCTAAAACGCGCCCACCAAAACCAATAATACGCCCGCGCGAGTCATGGATGGGGAAAATAATCCGATCACGAAAACGGTCATAACGACGCTGGCTTTCAGCATTTTCAACCAGCAGGCCAGCATCAATCAGTGCTTTTTGCTGCAAGCTGTCGCCGCCTAGGTGTTTGCTTAAATTATCCCAACCGGGTGGAGCGAAACCTAAAGCGAAATCGCGTGCAATCACGCCAGAAACGCCGCGTTTTTTTAAGTAACTTACAGCTGCATCACGTTGCGGATGGCTTTTCAGAGCGCTGCGGTAATAATCACTGGCGGCGGTTAGTAATGCATACAGTGGTGAGTCAACCGCTTGGCGCGGCTTTTGTGGAGCGTTGCTGGCTTCGCGTTCGACTTCGACACCTGCACGCTTGGCCAGCTCTTCGATGGCTTCAGGAAAATCAAGATGATCGTGATCCATGATAAAGCCAAGAGCGTTACCGCCTGCGCCACAGCCAAAACAGTAATAGAACTGTTTTTCATGGTTGACGCTGAAAGAGGGGGTTTTCTCTTGGTGAAAAGGGCAGCAAGCAGTGTAGTTCTTTCCGGACTTTTTTAATTGCACGCGCGAACTGACCACTTCGACAATGTCGGTGCGGTTCAGTAAGTCATCAATAAAGCCTTGCGCAATTAATCCGGCCATGGAGCCTCGAAAAAGACTGTGATCATGCAGGGCGGCAGAGTCTGCCAGCGACTGCGTTGAAGAGCACTTATCCATGTGACTGTTGACTGCGCTGCAAGTTTTATCGCATTTTTGTGCAATCTTGCGGCAGTGCACGCTGGTGTGCTTGATTCCGTGAATCTATGTGTTATTTAACGCATATTTCATCGGGAAAAATAGGGTGTTGGAATTATTGTGGTAAAACGACAAAACCCGGACGAATCCGGGCTTTGTTATGCACTAAACCTGTGGAACTTAATACAGGCGTTCGTGACGACGTTGTTCGCGTTGAACTTTTTTTGCATGACGCTTTACTGCAGCTGCGGCTTTACGCTTACGCTCAGCAGTAGGCTTTTCATAAAATTCGCGACTGCGTACATCAGCAAGAACACCGGCTTTTTCGCAGGAGCGCTTGAAGCGACGCAGAGCAACGTCAAATGGTTCGTTGTCTTTAAGTTTGACAGTTGGCATCCGATTCGTACCTTCATCAATGACCGGGTGGTTTGATATGTATTCAACAAAAATACATATCGGTTTTCAAGGGTTGCGGATATTACCTGCTTTTTTTAGTAAAAGCAAAGGCGTTGCTATAAAAGCATAGAACATCGCAACCAAGCCGCTTATGATGCGTGCATATTCTTTTATTGTAAAGTTGGACGGACAGATTAAATGCTGGTCTTAGGTTTAGAAACATCGTGCGATGAAACAGGCGTGGCCTTATACGACAGTGAGCGCGGTCTTTTGGCGGATGCATTATTTAGTCAAATTGAGCTGCATCGTCTGTATGGCGGCGTTGTGCCTGAATTGGCTTCGCGTGATCATATCAAACGTATGCTGCCACTGATTGAGCAGGTGCTCGCTGATGCGCAATGCAAGCCAAGTGACATAGAAGGGATTGCCTACACGGCAGGCCCAGGCTTGGTGGGCGCCTTGTTGGTAGGGGCGTCTTGTGCGCAAGCTTTAGCCTTTGCTTGGGATATTCCTTCGATTGGCGTGCATCATATGGAAGGCCATTTGTTGGCACCAATGCTGGAAGATAATCCTCCACAATTTCCTTTTGTCGCGCTCTTGGTCTCTGGTGGTCACACTCAGTTGGTGCGTGTCGATGGTATTGGGCAGTACTGTTTGCTCGGTGAGTCGATTGATGACGCAGCAGGAGAGGCGTTTGATAAAACTGCGAAGTTAATGGGCCTGAGGTACCCAGGTGGTCCTGAAATCGCACGTATTGCTGAGCAAGGACAGGCCGGTCGTTTTGTTTTGCCTAAGCCAATGACTGATCGACCGGGGTTGCAGTTTAGCTTCAGTGGTTTAAAAACCGCAACGCTAACGGCGTGGCAGAAATGCGTTGCCGCAGGTGATGACGGCGAGCAAACCCGTGCCGATCTAGCCCATGCCTTTCAGCTTGCAGTCGTGGCCACGCTGACGATTAAATGCCAGCGCGCGCTTGAGCAAGAAAATTTAAAAACGTTAGTGATCGCCGGTGGGGTGAGTGCCAACCAAGCCTTGCGTCGCTCGCTGGAAAGTATGCTAGCGAAACGCCAGGGGCAGGTGTTTTATGCGCGGCCAGAATTTTGTACAGATAATGGCGCAATGATTGCCTATGCCGGTTGTCAGCGCTTAATGGCTGGGCAAAAAGAAGGTGATGCGATCAATGCGCGAGCCCGCTGGCCAATGGAAGAGCTGCCAGCGCTGGTCTAATAATCTAATCTTTAAAGCTGCGCTCATTACCCGCCAGTAAGTCTTTAAGGTTACGGCGGTGACGCCAGACCAAGAGTAAGCTGAGCACGCTAACGGGTAGTAAGACGTGGGGTTGCTGCCAAGCCAAGAGTGGCAAACATAAAGGCACGCTGGCTAATGCGGCCAGAGAGCTGATGCGGGTAAGGCTAAAGGTTAGCAGCCACACAGCCACTGCTAAGAGTGCCGCGGGTGGATATAAACCGATCAACATGCCAGCCGTAGTGGCAACGCCTTTGCCGCCGCGAAAATTAAAATACAGCGGATAAAGATGACCAATCACGGCTGCTAAACCGATCCAAGCTTGCTGCTGTTTCCCAAAACCTAGGTAGCCGGCTAATAAAATTGGCAGTAAACCTTTGCTCAGATCGCCGAGCAGGGTCAGAATAGCCAGACGTTTACCAGCAACACGCAGCATATTGGTGGCGCCGGGATTGCCAGAGCCTTGCGAGCGCGGGTCGCTATTGCCGTAATAACGGCTCAACATTATGGCAAATGAGAGCGAGCCAAGCAGATAAGCGCACACCAGTAATAACTCAAACATTTGCATGATCCAAGGCAAGCGAGTCTTGATTCTAACGAGGCAGGAGCAAAGTGGACACGGTATTTATCGAAAGTCTAGAAGTGGGCACTGTTATTGGTGCCTATGACTGGGAGCGCACGATTCGCCAAAACTTATTGGTGGATGTGCAAATGGGCTGGGATAACCGCCCTTGTGCTGCAGATGATGCACTGCATTTAGCGTTAGATTACGCGGCTGTGTCGGAAAAAATTCATGATTTTGCACAAAACAGTAACTTTGAGTTGGTCGAAACTTTTGCTGAGCGCTTGGCCGCTTTGTTAATGGCTGATTTCAATATTCCTTGGCTGCGTTTAAGAATCACTAAGCCTGGAGCCGTCGCCAGTGCGCGCGGGGTTGGTGTGGAGATTGAACGCGGATGCCGTTAATTGATGTGTATTTAGGTTTAGGCAGCAATATTGAGCGAGAAGCGCATTTGTGTGCTGGTCTTGATGCTTTGTATGAGCTGTTTGGCGATCTAAACTGCTCGCCAGTGTTTGAAAGCGAGCCGGTTGGTATTCGCAGTGATTGTTTCTTTAATATGGTGGTGCAGGTTAAAACCAGTATGCCGCTGCAAGAGTTGGATCAACGCCTTAAGCAGATTGAAGGGCTCAATGGTCGTTATGCGTTGCCGCGTAAAGGTCTGCCGCTGGATATTGATGTGTTGCTCTACGGTCAGCAAGTAGGCGTGTATGGCAGTATCACCTTGCCGCGTGCAGAAATCTTAAAAAATGCTTTTGTGCTGTGGCCGCTCGCCTTATTGGCCGGACAGGTTCTGCATCCTGTGGCGCAGCTTTCCTTTGCAGAGTTATGGCAGCAGGCGCACATTTCTCAGCAGTTGTGGCCGACAGCCTTTAGCTGGCATGGGCAGGCACTTACGCCACCTGCTTTGTTAAAAGCTAGTGCGGTGTAATGCTGAGTTATTTGCCAATTAACCAAGACTAATCAAACAGCCACCAGTGGGGGCAATATGCGGGTTCTAGTGTTAGGTGCAGGCGTAGTAGGGGTGACAACGGCCTATTATTTAGCGCGGCAAGGTTATGAAGTGGTGGTGGTTGATCGACAGCCCAATGTGGCCGAAGAGACCAGTTTTGCCAATGCGGGACAGGTTTCTCCTGGTATCGCTTCACCTTGGGCTGCACCTGGTATACCGCTAAAAGCCGCGAAGTGGTTGCTGCAGCGTCACTCGCCTTTTTCCTTGCGCTTTACTACTGATCCTCGTCAGTACAGCTGGATGTTGCAGATGCTGCGCAATTGTCGCGCCGCGCCTTATGCTGTAAATAAAGAACGCATGGTACGCATGGCCGAATATAGTCGCGATTGCCTCGATGCGTTGCGCCTAGAAACTGGCGTTGAGTATGAAGGCCGACAAAAAGGCACCACGCAATTGTTTCGTACCCAGCAGCAGTTTGATAACGCTGCGCAAGACATTGCAGTTTTAGAGCGCAGTGGCGTGCCGTACTTGCTATTGGAGTCGGCAGGCATTGCTAGCGTAGAACCTGCTTTGGCGGCCGTTGCTGATACCTTGGTGGGTGCTTTGCATTTGCCTAATGATCAAACCGGCGACTGCAATATGTTTACCCGCAATTTAGCGCGTATGGCCCAAGATCTTGGGGTTGAGTTTCGCTTTGGCAGTACGGTTCATCATTTGCAAAGCAGTGCCGATCAAATCACCGGTGTACAGATTGACGGGCAATTGGAAACCGCCGATTACTATGTGATGGCGATGGGCAGTTATTCCACCAATATGCTGGCGCCGCTGGGGATTAAAATACCTGTCTATCCTTTAAAAGGTTACTCGCTGACAGTGCCGATCACTGAGCCGAGTATGGCGCCGCAATCAACCATTCTTGATGAAAGCTACAAAGTAGCGATTACTCGCTTGGATCAACGCATTCGTGTCGCCGGCATGGCCGAGATTGGTGGTTTTAATCTTGATCTGAATCCACGTCGTCGTGAAACGCTTGAGTATGTGGCGAACTTGCTTTATCCCGAAGGTGGCGATCTCAGTCAGGCACAATTTTGGACGGGATTGCGCCCGGCAACTCCAGACGGCACGCCTATCGTTGGTAAAACAGCCTACCGGAATTTATTTTTAAACACGGGGCACGGCACTTTAGGTTGGACCATGTCTTGTGGTTCTGCGAGTTATTTGGCCGATATTATCAGTCAAAAAACGCCGCAAATTAGCACTGAAGGTTTCGATGTGTTTCGTTACGCTTGATCTGTTTCAGGGTGTTGCTGTTAAGTCGTGAATAAGCGGTATGCGGGGCAAAACCTAGAGGTTTTGCGTCAATGGTTTTTTAGAAGAGTAATAGGTCATGCGTCCAGCGCGCGCGTTAATTGATTTGCAAGCATTGCGACATAACTATCAAGTTGCCAAACAACTCAGTGCCGATAAAGCCTTGGCTGTGGTGAAGGCGGATGCCTATGGGCATGGTGCAGTGGCGTGTGCTAAGGCATTAGTGGATTTGGCTGATGGTTTTGCTGTGGCCTGCTTAGAGGAAGCGCTTGAATTGCGCATGGCAGGCATTGCGCAGCCGATTGTTTTGCTTGAAGGTTTTTTTAGTGCTGATGAGTTGGCGCTGATTGAAGCGAATGATTTGTGGTGCGTGGTACATGCAGAGTGGCAGTTGGCAATTATCGAGCAAGCTCATTTAACTCGACCGCTAACGGTATGGTTGAAAATGGACTCAGGAATGCACCGCGTCGGTTTCTTTGCACATGAGTACCGCGCCGCTTGGCAGCGTTTACAGGACAGTAACAATGTCGCCTCGATCGTCTTGATGAGCCATTTTGCACGCGCTGATGAACTCGATTGCACAAGTACTGATGAGCAGTATCAGTTGTTTCAAGACGCCTCTGCGGGTATTGATGCACCGATTAGCATTTGTAATTCTCCAGCATTGGTGGCCTGGCCGCATATTCGCAGCGATTGGTCGCGGCCTGGAATTATTTTATACGGCAGTCAGCCCGTGTCTGGCAGTGAGCAGCAGTTTTTACCGGTGATGAGTCTGCAATCAAAAATTATTGCGGTGCGAGAATTGCCGCCAGGTGAGGCGATTGGCTATGGCGCGCAATGTGTGACCAGTCGTGCGACTCGAGTTGGAATTGTTGCGATGGGCTATGCCGATGGCTATCCGCGACATGCTCCTACGGGCACTCCGGTCTCGGTAGAGGGTTGTAGAACTCAGTTGCTGGGGCGTGTGTCGATGGATATGTTAGCGGTTGATCTAACTGATTTGCCGCATGCGGACGTTGGCAGTGCAGTTGAGTTATGGGGGCAAAGCGTCTCGATTGATGAGGTTGCCGCCTGTGCAGGAACCATTTCTTATCAACTGCTGTGCAATGTAAAGCGCGTTGTGCGCGAATATTCACCATATTAATGCAGAAAAACCTTGCTGCGACATGTTGTGCTGTTTGCGTGAGGGCAGGGAGTGGTTATACTGTGCTGAGCTCGCTAAAGATCGCATGCGAGAATGAATTGTAATGATAATAGAGGGTGTACCGTGAACCTGATTAAAAAAATTCTGCTGGCTCAAGCAACGGTTTTAGCCTTATGGGCAGCCAGCGCACAAGCTACGACTGATGAAGATATTGCACAACGCATCAAGCCTGTTGGTGAAGTTTGTGTACAAGGCCAAGAATGTGCGAATGCACCAGCTCCAGCGGCGGTTGCCGATGTTGCCGATGCGGGTGCTGCAGCGACTGCTTCTGCAGGCCGTAGTGGTGATGAAATTTACAGCAAATATTGCACAGTCTGTCATGGCACAGGATTAATGAACGCGCCTAAAACAGGCGACTCTGCTGATTGGCAAGCCCGTGCCGATGCTAAAGGCGGCCTCGATGGTATCCTGAAAACCGCTATCAGCGGTATCAATGCAATGCCGCCAAAAGGCACTTGCAGTGATTGCACCGATGACGAGTTGCTGGGCGCAATCAAGTCTATGTCTGGCTTGTAATTCCCCCGCTTGTTTAAAAAAACCGCCGTACGGCGGTTTTTTTATCGCTACAGCGAATACTTAATTATCTTGGAGATGAGTACGTGCTGCACAGTTACGGTAATGGTTTAGTTATTGCACTTGGCCTAATTATGGCTATTGGTGCACAAAATGCATTTGTACTGTCGCAAGCGCTACGCCGCGAACATCATCTGTGGGTTGCCGGCGTTTGTGTGTTCTTTGATGTGCTACTGGTTGCTTGCGGCGTTTATGGGCTCGCGCAGCTATTAATCAGCAGTCCCGTGCTGCTATTGATTGCACGCTGGGGTGGTGTGCTGTTTTTATCTTGTTATGGTGCTTTAGCACTGCGCCGTGCTTTTCGTAAAAACACATTAGAGGCAGCAGCAATACGACCTGCTCAGTCATTGCAAGCGGTAGTTATGACCACTTTGGCTGTGACCCTGCTTAACCCGCATGTGTATTTAGATACTGTTTTGCTGATTGGCTCTTTGGGTGCCCAGCAAGATTATCCTGGCGCTTATGTGCTTGGTGCTGCGAGCAGTTCAGTGTTGTGGTTTTTTAGTTTAGCGCTTGGTGCAGCAAAGCTCGCACCCTGGTTGGCGCGGCCTATTACTTGGCGTGTGATTGATTTTTTAGTGGCGCTGATGATGTTTAGTGTTGCACTGCAATTACTGCTCAATGGCTAAAGCCTTATAGATACTGCGTGGATAAGCCGCACTTTGAATGCTATGATGAATGACTTAAAGCAAGTCGGAATCGCTGGCAATTGAATCAGCTGTCCGTTAATAGGCTTGCTGATTGTGCCTCGTCTGATGTAATTGGAGAATAATCATGGCTTTTGAATTACCTGCACTTCCTTACGAAAAAAATGCCCTAGAACCGCATATCTCTGCAGAAACCCTAGATTTTCACCATGGCAAGCACCACAACGCTTATGTCGTGAACTTGAATAACTTGGTTCCAGGTACTGAGTTTGAAGGTAAAAGCTTAGAAGAAATCATTAAAACTTCAAGCGGCGGCGTATTTAACAACGCTGCACAAGTTTGGAACCATACATTTTACTGGAATTGCTTGGCAGCTAATGCCGGCGGAGCACCGACTGGCGCTTTAGCTGATGCAATCAATGCAAAGTTTGGTTCATTTGACGCATTTAAAGAAGAGTTCACCAAAACTGCAATCGGTACATTCGGTTCAGGTTGGGCTTGGTTAGTGAAAAAAGCTGACGGCTCTTTAGCGTTAGCAAGCACCATTGGTGCTGGCTGCCCACTGACCAGCAACGATAAGCCATTGTTGACTTGTGATGTTTGGGAGCACGCTTACTACATTGATTACCGTAATGCGCGTCCTAAGTACGTTGAAGCGTTCTGGAATCTAGTTAACTGGGACTTCGTTGCGAAAAATTTCGCAGGCTAAGTTTCTAAGATTTTAGCAATTGCTTCACAAAAGCCCCCTATCTTGATAGCTAAGATAGGGGGCTTTTTGTTTGTACAGATTTGATTTTTGACAAGGCTTTTTTTTTATGGTTTATGGAGCGTGTGAACAGCTAATTAAGATATAGTCTTAACTTAAGATGGTTGCCCTCAAGAATAAATTAAAGGCAGATGGTTTGAGCATAGAACGTAAATACAGTTTATCTTTCAAATTGCTACGCTGGGTGCTGGGTGCGGCTTTGTTGGTTGGTATTGTTTTAAGTTTTACTCAGATTGCCTATGACGTACGTATCACACGTCAGTTAATTGATAGCGATGCAAAGCTTATCTTAGCCATGTTTAGAGACCCTTCTACGCAAGCGCTCTACAGTCTAGATCAAGATATGGGGCAGCAAGTCGTCGAAGGCTTGCTACAGCATGAGGCTGTACGTGAGGCTTTGATTGGCCATCCAGGGGAGCCAGTGCTAGCCTCTGGCATGCGTGAGTTTCATGATCTTTTCTGTCGGAATTTAACCGATATGATTTTCTCTTCAGAGCGCACCTACCAAATTCCACTGATGGGGGGCAGTCAATCTGACGAGTATTATGGTGATCTGCGTATTGTTTTAGATACTGCAACCTATGGCGAGCGGTTTTTAAAGAATGCCGTAGTGATCCTGATATCGGGTATCTTGCGCGCATTGATTCTCGGCCTTGTGCTTTACTTAATTTATCATGCGTTTCTGACTCGGCCACTGGCTAAAATTATTCGTCATTTAGGACGGATTAATCCTGACCGCCCGGGCGAATATCAATTACCTATACCGTCTGGACATGAACAAAATGAGCTGGGTGTATGGGCGCGTAAGGTAAATCAACTGCTGGCCTCTATTGAGCGTAATACTCATTTGCGCAGAGAGGCAGAAGACAGCTTATTACTGATGTCGCAAGTTGATTTTTTGACCGGTTTGCCCAACCGGCAAGAACTGCAATTGCAATTAGATAAAATTATTGACGATGCTAGTGACAAGCAACAAGGCGTTGCTGTGCTTTGTTTGGGCTTGGATGATTTTAAAAATATTAATGAACAGCATAACTATCAGGTAGGCGATTGGTTGCTGCAAGGCGTTGCCATGCGCTTACGAGCCAATACTGGACGCGATGGCTGCTTAGCCCGTTTAGGCGGAGATCAGTTTGTCATTGTGCAGGCAGGCATCCATGATCCAGAGCAGGCGGCAGCACTAGCGCAAAATATACTTGATAGTCTAAAAGAGCCATTAGTGATGGCTCAGGCGTTTAATTCAGAAGCTTTATCAGTGCGCTTAAATGCCACCATAGGTATTACCTTGTACCCTGACGATGGTGATAATACTGAACTCCTGTTGCAACATGCTGAACAAACCATGCAGTTGGCTAAAAAAGGCGCGCGCAACCGTTATCAGTTTTTTATTGCCAGTATTGATTTGGAAATGCGTAAACGCAGACGTCTTAAGCAAGAGTTGAAAGACGCTATTAGTAATAACCAATTGTACTTAGTGTATCAACCGCAGATTAATTACAGCACTCATAAAATTATTGGCGTAGAGGCTCTGTTGCGCTGGAAACATCCTGAGTTGGGGATGATCGCGCCGGATGTGTTTATTCCGCTAGCCGAACAAAGCAGTAATATTATTGAGATTGGTGAGTGGGTTTTAGATCAAGCCTGCCGGCAGTTGCGAGCTTGGATTGATGACGGAATTAGCGATTTAAGAATGGCGGTGAACTTGTCAGCAATGCAGTTACACCATGCTGATTTATTGCGTGTTGTGCAAGAAAAACTGGTCGCCTACAACTTGGAAGCAGGTAGTTTAGAGTTGGAAGTGACTGAAACAGGTCTGATGGAAGATATTAAAGCCGCGGCAAACAACTTGCGCGGCTTACGTCGTATTGGTGTCTTGATTGCGATTGATGATTTCGGTACCGGTTACTCTTCGTTGAGTTATTTAAAAACTCTGTCACTGGATAAAATTAAAATTGATAAAAGTTTTGTGCAGGACATGCTCGACAGTGAAGATAACGCCATTATTGTAAAAACCATTATCCAGTTGAGTAAAAGCTTAGGCATGCAAGTGATTGCTGAGGGGGTTGAAACTCTTGAGCAGGAGCAATTCATTATTGAACTGGGCTGTGACGAGGGGCAAGGCTACTTCTACAGTAAACCCGCCTCAGCTGCTGATATTAGCACTTTGATACGCAGCGCTAAGTACAGTAACTGAGTTGTGGTTATTAAAAATCCAACCAATTTTTAAGTTTATCTGAAGAGTTTTGAAACCATTCAGGATAGACAGGTTTAAGGCTGTTGAGATAATGGCTACCGCCGAGTTGGCGTACTTGCTGACCGATCCAGCGTGCACGTTGCTGGGTTGCTGTAGAAGGCTTGCTTGCACTGCGTTGCAACGGATTTGGCAAGACTGCAGCGAGTAGATAAGCCTGCTGATTGCTTAGGTAAGCAGCACTTGTATTGAAATGGTATTGCGCCGCTGCCTGCGCTCCAAAAATTCCAGGCCCCCATTCTGCGCTGTTTAAATACACTTCAAGAATCCGCTCTTTACTCCATAGCAACTCAATCCACAAAGTGAACCACGCTTCTAGTGCTTTGCGCGGCCAGCTACGCGAGGACCATAAGAATGTGTTCTTGGCCACCTGCTGTGAAATTGTACTGGCGCCTCGTATACTGTTGCCTTGCTGGTTAAAGGCTAAAGCCGCACGAATAGCTTCGATATCAAAGCCGTAATGGTTAGAGAACTGTTGGTCTTCTGCGGCAATCACGGCCATTTTTAAATGGTCGGGTAAGATGTTCCAGGGTTGCCAGATGCGTTTAGCACTGTAATCCTCTCCTGCGAAATGAGCTTCGAGTTGTCTTTCTAACATGAGCGCGCTGTAAGGTACATTCACCCAGCGCATGATCAATACTAGAAAGATACTTAACGCCATCGCGCAGATTAGCGTGAGTAATAGAGTACGAAATAGTTTACGTAGCATCATGTGAGCCTGCAAATATGTAAACAGCAGTATAACCAGCGTTTTAATTTTGTGGAGTGTTGATCGTGCGCTATGGGATATTGATCGCAGCAGTTTTTGGTTGTTTAGCAGTATTACTCGGCGCATTTGCTGCGCATGGTTTAAAAAGCACGCTTAGTACCGAGCACTTAGCTGTTTTACAGACGGGAGTGCATTATCAATTTATTCATGCCTTGGCTTTGTTGCTAGTTGCGGTATTGGCTCAAGGCCGTCCTTCGCGGTCGTTATTGCTCGCCACTGTTTTTTTCACTCTAGGCGTGGTTTTATTTTCAGGCAGTTTATATGTGCTGGTTTTAACGCCCTTTAAGCCTGGCTTGATTACGCCTGTGGGTGGTAGTTTGCTGGTGTTGGGCTGGGTCTGTTTGGCTTGCTCAGCTTGGCGTAAAGGGTAAAACTTGGTTATTGCGGGGTGAACCCGTTAAAATAATAGTCCTTCGGAATTTCACGGTTGTGTTATGCATATTCAGTTGAATGGTGAGACCTACACATTAAGCGAAACGCTCAGTGTCGCAGGTTTGCTTGAGCATCTGCAGTTAGCAGGGCGCCGCGTTGCCGTCGAGTTAAACTTCGAAATTGTGCCACGCAGCCAGTACGAGACAACGCATCTTAAAGATGGTGATGCGCTTGAAGTCGTACATGCGATTGGCGGCGGTTAGTCAAAGCTGATCGTCTTTACTTAACTAAGAGAGACTTTAGATGAATCTTGCGCGTACAGACCACCCCTTTACTATTGCGGGAAAGACCTACTCATCGCGTTTGCTCGTGGGTACGGGTAAATACAAAGACATGGAAGAAACTCGTTTAGCGATCGAAGCATCGGGTGCTGAAATTGTCACTGTGGCGGTGCGCCGTACCAATATTGGCCAGAATAAAGATGAGCCCAACTTATTAGACGTCATCAGCCCTGATCGCTATACCATTTTACCGAATACAGCAGGTTGCTATGATGCCGAATCAGCCATTCGTACCTGCCGTTTAGCACGAGAGCTGCTGGGTGATCACACTCTGGTGAAGTTGGAGATTCTCGCTGACCAAAAAACCCTATTCCCCAATGTTGTGGAAACCCTAAAGGCCGCTAAAGTGTTGGTCGATGAAGGTTTTGACGTGATGGTCTACACCAGTGATGATCCAATTATTGCGCGTGAGCTGGAGGCCATTGGTTGCATCGCAGTGATGCCGTTAGCGGGATTGATTGGTACAGGCTTGGGGATTTGTAATCCATATAATCTGCGCATTATTTTGGAAGAAGCTAAGATTCCAGTGCTGGTCGATGCCGGTGTCGGCACAGCCTCTGATGCCACTATTGCGATGGAAATGGGCTGTGCTGCAGTCTTGATGAACAGTGCCATTGCTAATGCGCAACAACCGATTTTAATGGCGCAAGCGATGCGTCATGCCATTGAGGCAGGTCGTTTAGCCTACTTGGCTGGGCGTATGCCGAAAAAACTTTATGCCAGCGCTTCTTCGCCACTTGATGGCATGATTGGTTAAATACAATATTTCAGTCAATGGTGCTGCGGGTTGCAGTGCCATTGTGCATATTTAAATAGGATTCCCATGACAGACGATCTGATCACAGGTGAAGCATTGCCTGTGCGCCGCCGTGAAATTAAAAGCTATGTAATGCGTGCTGGTCGTATGACGGATGGGCAGCAGCGTGGTTTAGATGAAGGCTGGCCAAAATTTGGCTTATTGTTGGCTGACGGTCCGCAAGATTTTGACAGTGTATTTGGTCGCCAAGCACCGCGCACCTTAGAAATCGGCTTTGGGATGGGGCAATCGCTGCTGGAGATGGCGCAAGCCGCTCCAGAGCAAGACTTTATTGGCATTGAAGTGCATCGCCCTGGAGTGGGTGCGTTGCTCAATGGTTTGCTAACTGAGAATATTAGCAATGTGCGAGTGTACAGTTGCGATGCGCTGGAAGTGCTGAAAAGCTGTGTAGCGGATGCCAGTCTTGATCGCTTAATGCTGTTCTTTCCAGATCCGTGGCACAAGAGTCGCCATCATAAGCGCCGTATTGTTCAGCCAGAGTTTGCTCAGTTGGTACGCAGCAAGTTAAAGGTTGGCGGTGTCTTTCATTTGGCGACCGACTGGGAGCAGTATGCTGAGCATATGTTGGAGGTGTTAAATGTTGCACCGGGCTTACAGAACTTGTCCGAGGATCAGACTTGGGTGGCGCGACCAGAAGAGCGGCCAGTCACCAAGTTTGAGCGTCGTGGAGAACGATTAGGGCATGGTGTTTGGGATTTAAAGTTTACCCGGCTTGCAGATTAATTTGCCAGCGGCTATCTGAAATAATTGTTATGGTTTTTTTGTGTGCATACAAGTAGGATGTGGTTCACAATTACTATTACTCTCGTAGGCAGGGTTAGCTGCTTAAGGCTGTTGATCTAGGCAGACCAATGTCGTGAATTGAATGTGCGGATTTGCACAGGTAAAGGGGGATTTTATGATTAAACCGCTTACGCTCCTAGTGCTTAGTGCATTAGCACTAAACGTTCACGCTAAAGTTGACTCTGCCCAAGCCGCACGCTTAGGGCAAGATTTAACACCTTTAGGCGCTGAACGTGCCGGCAACATTGCGGGGACAATACCTGAGTGGACGGGTGGTATTACCACTCCTCCGGCAGGTTACCAAGTTGGAATGCACCACTTGGATCCTTATGCAGCTGATAAGCCGTTATTCACCGTTAACCAGCAGAACCTTGATCAGTACCGCGCACAGTTGCCAGTAGGTACACAGACTCTTATTGAGTCTAATCCGAATTATTTTTTACGTGTATTCCCGACGCGTCGTAGTGCTTCAGCGCCTGAGCGTATCTACGAAGCAACACGAATGAATGCTGAGCATGCTGAATCAATCTCTGGTGGTAATGGTGTGCAAGGTGCGGTTGCAGGTATTCCATTTCCATTGCCGCAAAGTGGTGTTGAAGCGATTTGGAACCACATCATGCGTTACCGTGGCGAGCAAATGCACTCAGTAGTGAATCATGCTGCGGTGCTGAGCAGTGGTAACTACAGCCTGGTTAAGCGTGAGCGTGACTTGTTTTTTGTGTATGGCCGTGAAGGCATGACAGAGAAAGAGTTAGACAATACCTTGTTCTATTACAAGTACCGCGTAGTTGCGCCGTCTAGTTTGTCTGGCTCAGCTTTGGTTGTACAAGAAACCCTCGATCAGGTTTTAGCTATTCGTAAAGCGTGGCGCTTCAGCCGTGGTGAGCGCCGTGTGCGTCGTTTGCCAATGCTCGCTTACGAATCATTGCAGCCGGATACCAGTGGTATGGCGACTGCTGACGTAGTCGATGCTTATAATGGTGCGCCTGATCGTTACGACTGGACCTTGTCTGGCAAGCAGGAAATGCTAGTGCCATACAACAGTTATGAAGTGCATCAAAAAGGCATTCCTTACGAAACGATTTTACAAAATAAAACGATTAACCCAGAGTTGCTGCGTTATGAATTACATCGGGTGTGGGTAGTTGAAGCCAATTTGCGCGTTGGTTATAGTCATCCTTATGCGAAAAGACGTTTTTACATCGATGAAGACAGCTGGCAAATCCTAGCAGTTGATTTGTATGATAAAAAAGGCGAGCTGATCGGTCTGCAAGAAAGTCATCCAATTAACTATTACGATATTTTATCGTTCTTAAGTACGCTAGAGACCATCTATGACTTTAAAAACAGTCGTTACTTTGTAGATGGTTTAGACAACAACGAACCAATGTATGACTTTAATGCAACATTGCATCCACGTGACTTCACTCCGCAAGCATTGCGTCGTGAAGGTAACTAGAGACTCTTGAGTCAAACAAAAGCCGCCATACTTGTTATGGCGGCTTTTTAGTTTCTATCCGCTAAAATTCCGATCAGAATAAAAGACATCAGCAAAACTGGCGAAAGTGTGTAGTTGTTAAGGTGCGCG
>Ga0209075_1001788_pt1 | contig 19838 bp, 13 predicted proteins | sample Stecom2011_FD_187523 | JGI IMG/M metagenome (GOLD analysis project Ga0209075, IMG submission 187523) | Agricultural soil microbial communities from Utah to study Nitrogen management - Steer compost 2011 (SPAdes) (version 2) | ecosystem: Environmental > Terrestrial > Soil > Agricultural land...
GTAACATCGCTTCCCGTTCCAACAGGTCTTTTTTAGCTTGTAAATCGTTGAGGTCAAGCACCTGATTTTCGAGAATGGCGTGAGTACCTTGTACCACAGGACTTAACACGGCATTGATTGTTCCCAATACCATAGTTGGAAAAAACATAATGCAAAGCCCCAAAGCAAACGGACGGAGCAAAGGGTACATATCAATGGGTTCAGCCCTACTCAAAGCCTGCCATACTTTTATGGCAACATAGAACAAAGCCCCCAAGCCCGCTACGCCTTTCGCCACTGCCGCCATATCGGCGGACAGAGGCATCATCTCATCATATAATGAGCGTAGGACTTCGTGAAGATTTTGAAATTCCATAACTACCAGTATTTTTGGTTAGGAGTTCCATAGAGTTCAAGCACTCTTTTGGTATTGTTCTGCTTTTTTGCTCTCAGAATACTTACAGAGATATTTTTATTGGTATAGTAGCGTACCAAGCTGTGGTATTCCTTTACTTCTTTGTACACTCTATCAATAATATCCATACGCTCCTTATCATTCAATGACAAGCTGGAAGAGGTTACAATCTGTTTGAGTTCTTTCAGCAGTTCGGTACTTTCATTCAGCAAAGCCGAATAGCCATTGCTGATAGCTGCCAATTCCTGTGCGGAAAAATTCGGGTCGTTCATCATCTTACCAAAATTGGTAACATACATTTCGGATACGTCACCGACAAGCAGTACGGTCTGCTGTACCTTACGAGCATCTTTTACAAGATTATTTACAGCTTGCAGTTTGTCGTAATATTCTTTTCCTTGCTTGTACACCTTTTCTACTTCCTTGAAATTCTTCACTACATTACTCACGGTTGAAGAAGTCTGTACGATTTCATTTGCAGAGTTGAGAATACCAGATGCAAGATTTGCAGGGTCAGTTACTACAAACTGTGCTTTTGCGGACGGTGTTACGGCGAGCATTAATGCCGTAAACACCAGATACATTACTTTTTTCATTGTTCTTGAATTTTAAAATGTTAATGACTATTGATTTGCTTTGTCCCGCCTTTCCATTGCGATATGCTTAATGGCGAGTTCTACGTTACCGTCCAATTCGGAAGCTAATTGCATCACTTCCATTTTTTCGGTTTCTTCGGTCGTGTATGCGAGATACTCTTCCAAACTAACTTCGGTGGCATAAACTGCCGAGTTCGTACCACCTAAACCTATCCACACTTCCTTGTAAAGCCGTGAAAGATCGTTGTTCATATTGATTGATAATACCTGCCCTTTTTCCTTATCGGTCAGCCCCAACATTGCCTGTATGTCATCGAATTTGTTCATATACTTGCGTTGGTCTAAGAGGATTTTACAATCGGAATTGTTGATGATACTTTCTTTCACAATGGGCGACTGGATAATATCATCGACCTCCTGCGTTACGACAATGGCTTCTCCGAAGAATTTCCTCACCGTCTTAAAGAGGTACTTTATGTATTCCGCCATTCCTTCTTTGGCAATCGCTTTCCACGCTTCTTCAATCAGGATGAGTTTTCGGATACCTTTCAATCGCCTCATTTTGTTGATGAAAACCTCCATAATGATGATGGTAACTATGGGAAAGAGGATTTTGTGGTCTTTTATGGCATCAATCTCAAACACGATGAAGCGTTTGCTCAATAAGTCTAATTGCTTGTCCGAGTTCAGCAAATAGTCATACTCGCCACCACGATAATAAGGCTCTAATACGTTGAGAAAATTGGCAATGTCAAAGTCTTTCTCACGAACCTGTTTTTCTTCGAGTACCGTACGGTAATCACCTTTTACATACTCATAAAAACCATTAAATGATGGATAAATATTATCTTGCTTGATACGTTCGATGTAGCCGGAAACGGCATTGGAAAGAGCAACTTCCTCCGACCTTGTGGGCGGTTCATCATCACGTTTCCAAAGTGTGAGTATCAAAGTCTTGATACTTTCACGCTTTTCAATATCAAATACACCGTCATCGGTATAAAAGGGATTGAACGCAATCGGATTGTCCTCGGTATAAGTGAAATAAACACCGTCTTCGCCTTTGGTTTTTCCTTTGATGAGTTCGCATAATCCCTGATAACTGTTACCCGTATCTACGAGCAGAACGTGAGCACCCTGTTCGTAATATTGGCGTACCATATGGTTTGTGAAGAACGATTTACCCGAACCTGACGGACCAAGAATGAACTTGTTCCGGTTCGTGATAATCCCTCTTTTCATTGGTAAATCGGAAATATCTAAATGGATTGGTTTTCCAGTCAATCTATCCGCCATCTTGATACCGAACGGAGAGGGCGAATTGTGGTAGTTGGTTTCTTCCGTAAAGAAGCACAAGGCAGGCTCAATGAACGTGTAAAAACTTTCCTCGCTCGGAAAATCGCCTGCATTGCCCGGCATTCCTGCCCAATACAAAGTGGCTACATCTGTAGTGTTGTGCCTGGGCTTACATTCCATCAGTGCCAACGCACTACCGCAGTCATTTTTCAACTGTTTGAGTTCCGCAGGGTCTTCCGACCAAGCCATAATGTTGAAGTGCGAACGGATTGAGGACAAACCGAAGCTGTGGGCTTCATTCAGATACTTTTCTATCCATTCTTTGTTAATCTGATTAGCACGGCTGTACCTTGCCAAAGAGTGCATATTACGGGCAGATTTCTCAAACTTTTGCAGGTTGTCTTCGCTGTTATCCAAAAACAAATATTGGTTGTAGATATGGTTACAGCTAAGGAGTAATCCCACAGGAGCAGCGAACGACAAACGGCAGTCGCTTCGGTCGGTGGACAGCTTTTCAAAACGGGTATCAGCCGATACCATTCCGGGCAAATCGTCTGTATCGGACAAGGTGTGCAGGCTCAACCTTTTGTTTCCGATACGGACTTCTTCACTTCCCAAAGCGATGTCCTGCATTGGTGTTCCGACTTCTCTCGAAAGTGTCATGTATTGTTCCAACAATCCCTGTTTTTCGTCCGTACCGATGATGTCGTCTTCGGTCAAACGTCGCAGGGTTACAAAACCGCTATCGTTTACGATGCGTTCAAATTGGGCAACCGCTTCCATAAATTGGTGTATCGTTTCCTTATTGATTTCCTTTGGAATAAGTGTGCCTTTGCAAAGCGAACTGAAGTTACTTTGCATACGCATTCTGTTCTTTGTCGTCTTAGTTAGAAAAAGGTAGCAATAGTGGTTCAGGAATGGTCGCTCGTTGAAATGGCGTTGATAGGATTTAGACAAAAAACTCTGGTCTTCCTGTGCCAAATCGGGAGCATAGTTTTCCTTGATGTACCAATCCTGCTTGTGAATGACCGTAAAGTCGGGCAAGGTCTTGATTGCCTTGTGCCAAGCGGAATGAATGGCTTCATATTCCGCAGAGGCAACCGTAAACAGTTCCGGCAACCGTACCTCAAAACAGGCGGTAATGTCTGCATCTTTCGATAAGATACAGTTGTTTTCTACTGCCAGCAATGGAAACTTATTTTCCAATGTGGCTGTTTTAGCTACATTTCTCATACGGCTTTGGATTTAGGAGTGAATTTTAAATACCTGTGTACAGGCTTGCGACAGATGATGTAGCGAGGGTGTCTTTTTCTCGCACCTACTTTCATCAGACCGTGTTCGCCGTACTTTTTGTTCAGCGAAAAGGTTTGCCACACAATCAGCGAAGCACCTCCGGCTCCGAGGAATAGGCAGACGTAATTACTTACGCCAGCCATATACAGTATCATCACGAAGATGAGCGTTCCGAGCAGACCGCCTGCGAAAATGAACAGGTACTGTGCTTTCAAACCTTTAAATTCCACCGTTCTTCCGATGCCTTTGTTAATATTGTAATTCATAAGGCAAATGTTAAAGGAAGAATGAACGCAGAATAGTAGCCGCTACGATTAAAAAGATACACGCACCGAACCACGAAGCTGCCGTTTTGCTCGTGTCAGGGTCACCACTACTGAATTTGTTATAGACCTTAACGCCCCCGATTAAACCCACGACGGCACCGATGGCATAAATAAGCTGGGTTGCGGGATCGAAATAAGAAGTTACCATTTGAGTAGCCTCGTTAATTCCTGCCGTACCGTTTCCCTGTGCGAATGCACCAATTCCTGACAGCATTGCCACTGCTGCCAGCAAAACTTTTTTTCTTTGTTTTTCCATAATTGAAACACATTATTTTGTTATTTTTAACCCACACCTTGTGGGCTTTCGGAACAAAAGTGCTTCAGAAATCAGAACACTCTAACAAAGTGGCTGTCAAAGGAAGTATTTGGCTGTGAGTGGCTATAATAACACTAAAATATAGTATATTAGCATATTTAAATTTTGCCTCTTGACAGATACAATTACATATTTAGATTACAATGCGACTACTCCAGTAGATGAAAGGGTTATTACTCTTGTCAATGAATATTTTAGTAATTTTTATGGCAATGCTTCAAGTTTATACTCTTTTGGAAATAATTCTAGGAAAAGTATAGATAAAGCAAAGATTAGTATTGGAAATTTACTGAATGTAGAGGCAGAAAGTATTCATTTTACTTCTGGAGCAACAGAAAGCATCAATCTAGCGCTAAAAGGTTTAGCTCTTCATCCGAATAATACTAAAAAGCATATTATTACCTGCACAACAGAACATAATGTTGTATTGGAAACCTGTAATTATTTAGAAAATATTGGATTCAAAATCGATTATCTTCCTGTTGACCAACAGGGAATGATAGATTTAGATTTATTGAAGTCTACTATAAATGAAGATACTTTATTAATCTGTCTAATGTGGGTGAATAATGAAACAGGTGTAGTTCATCCGATTGAAAAGATCGGTAAAATAGCTAAACAATCAGAAGTTTATTTTGTCTGTGATGGTACACAGGGAGTTGGGAAATTACCTATTGAGGTTGTTACCTCTAATATTGATATTTTATGTTTTTCAGGTCACAAATTATATGCTCCTAAAGGTATTGGAGCGATATATATTGATGATTCTATTACAAGGCAAAATAAAATACAACCATTGATTCACGGAGGAGGACAAGAAAATGGACTGAGAAGTGGAACTTATAACGTTCCATTGATTGCTGGGTTAGGATTGGCATGTGATATTGCACAAAATGAAATGGCAATTAATGAATCCCAAATTAAGCTACTTCGAGATTACTTAGAAAGTGAATTATTAAAATTTGAAGGATCTTATCTAAACGGAAATTCTCAAAACCGTATTTATAATACAGTAAATATTTGTATTCCTAGATTTGATACAGAAATATTCATCGGAATGAATAAAGATATTGCTGTAAGTAATGGTTCTGCATGTAGTTCGGCTCTTATTCAACCTTCTCATGTTTTATTAGCAATGGGATTAAGTAATAATGATGCTATGAATAGTTTGCGAATTTCATTAGGAAAACATAATACAAAAAAGGACATTGATTTGTTATTGCAACGAATTGATAATTTTCTGAACAGCTAACCCAAACCTGCTTATGTTGAAAGCTTTATTCGAATCAATATATAATTGCAAAACGGAATCTGATATTGATAATCTAATTTCTGTAAATCCTTATCTGTCTAATACAGAAAATTGGTTTCCAATCGGGCAAAATGAATCTAATTTCAGTATCATTGAAAATCAGCAATCCAATCCTATTGCAGCTTTAGTAGAAAAAGTAACCAATTCTATTGATGCCACATTGATGAAAAAGTGTTTGGAGTTAGGTTTAGAACCCAAAAGTAAAGAAGCTCCTAAATCAATGGATGAAGCGATAAATATTTTCTTTCCAGACAACAAAAACTGGGACTTGAATACTTTTAGAAGAAGTCAAGCTGAAGATATACAGATTATTGCTGACGGTCCTACTAAACAGAGTTCTGTGATTATATATGACAACGGAGAGGGCCAACATCCTGAAGATTTTGAAAACACTTTTCTTTCCTTGATGAGAGGGAATAAAAATGAGATTCATTTTGTACAGGGTAAATATAATATGGGAGGTAGCGGTGCTATTGTTTTCTGTGGAACAAAAGGTTATCAGTTAATTGGCTCTAAACGATATGACGGTTCTGGTAATTTTGGATTTACATTGGTTAGAGAGCATCCTTTATCCAAAGATGAGTTAGAAACCAAAAAGAATACATGGTACGAATATTTGAAAATTGAAGATAAAATTCCTGCATTTGATATTACAGAACTTGATTTAAAATTACTCAATAGAAAATTCAAAACAGGTTCTATTATCAAGATGTACTCTTATCAAATGAAAGGAATATCTGGTTTTGCCCAAGATCTAAACCAAAGTCTAAATGAATTTTTATTTAAGCCTGTTTTACCTGTATTTACTATAGATACGAAGGAACGTTATCCTAACAACAAAGTTTTAGAAACTACAGTTTATGGTCTCCAAAGACGTTTAGAAGAAGAGAAAGATTATGTTGAAGATTGGTTTTCTGAAGAGTACGAAGATGTCCTTTTTGGCAAAATGAAAGTTACATGTTATGTTTTCAAAGCTAAACAAGAAGGTAAAACTGTTAAAGAAACTAAAGCCGATATTCAAAGAAGATATTTTAAAAACAATATGTCTGTCTTATTTTCGATGAACGGGCAGGTACATGGTCATTATACATCTGAATTTATCACCCGAAGTTTGAAGTACAATCTGCTTAAAGATTATCTCTTAATCAATGTAGATTGCACAAAGATGAAATATGAGTTCCGAAAGGATTTGTTTATGGCTTCTCGTGACCGATTAAAAAATGGAGCAAAAGCAGAAGAATTAAGAGATTATTTACGGAAGAAATTAACCAAATCGAAACTGGACTACATAAATAAACGTAGAAAAGATTCTATCGGATTGGAAAGTGAAGATACTTCTGAACTGATTAAAAGCTTTGCTAAAAACTTGTCCAAGGACAGTGAACTTTTCAAGTTGATACAGAATACACTTAAACTCGAAGAAAAAGCAAAAGAGAAACCTGAAAAGAAAGAACAAAAAGGAAATAAACCACAGGAAAAGCAACAAAAACCATTTAAACCTGAACGTTTTCCTAGTTTCTTTAAGATGCAGTATAAAGCAAACAATCCTATTCCTGTACCAGTTGGAGGAGAAAAAACGCTACGATTTGAAACAGATGTTGAAGACCACTATTTTGATCGTACAGATGAACCCGGTGATTTGCAAGTGAGTGTATTAAAAGTTAAGCGAACCGAAAGAAAAGGTGGAACACAACAAGGAAATGAAAAAGAACCAGGAGAATTATTAAATATTATAAAATCCAGCCCAGATAAAGGTACAATCAAGATTACTTTTAATCCTGATGTCGATTTGAGACAAGGTGACGAAATAGAAATCGAAGCATCATTAAAAGGTGCTGGTGATGATTATTTTCAAGAGATTGTATTTCTGAAGATTGTTGATCCTGAGGAAAAAGGAGAAACTGCTCCAAAAGAGGAAGAAGATTACAGTAATATTGGATTACCTGAGTTAGTAAAAGTATCAAAAGAGCAATGGGATGGTTTGGAGTCACAAGGTATCTCTATGAATTATGATACTGTAATGAATCCTGTAGCATCAGGAGATGTATTGGAAAAAATCTATGTTAATTTGGATAGTAATGTTTATTTGAATTACAGAAAGAAGTTAAAAAATGAAGAGCAAATAATCGTAGCTCAAAAGAGGTATATCGCATCTGTTTACTTTCATTCTCTCTTCTTGTACATGATAACCAAAAAGAAAAATTATCGACTTTCTTTAACTGCCGAAAACAATGAAGAAGAAATAACTATTGATGATTACATCCGTGATGTTTTCGATAGCTATTACTCCGATTTTTTATTGAATTTTGGTATGGAACAATTGATGGGAAGCTTGGAGGATTAAAGTTGATTGATAATCTTACTAATATGGATAAAACTGAATTGTATTCTGAAACCGAAGCAGCACTATATCTTGGTATTACAAAAGAGCTTTTGTTTGCTTATATTCGTAATGCTCCCAAAAAACACAAAGGCGATAGTAGAAAACTTACCTCAAAAGTTATTGACGGGCAGAATTATTTTGAAAAGCAAGAGCTTGATAGTTTTGATTTATACTTAAAAGAGCCTTGGTCAGACACATCTAGCCAGCGTCCTTCTATACCTACATATATCAAAGAGTATTTGAAAGTAGAAGTAAATGGAAGGTGTCCTATAACAGGTGAAGGGTATCCTTTAGAAGATGCTCATATTATTCCATATAGCGAATCTTTAAATCATCACCATCATAATATTATTAGAATTTCTGGCAATGTTCATTCTAAAATTGATAATGGGGTTATATCCAGAGATCTATTAAAGGAAATCAAAAATGAATTAATAAATGAACTAAAGCGAAAAACTTCAGGGAAAATGAATTCGTTTATAAATGTTCCTACTCCTCATCCGACTTATATCGGTAGACTAGCACAGTTATACGAATTAACTGTTTCTATGGAGTCAGAAAGACTGATTGTAATTGAAGGGATAGGAGGAATTGGTAAAACTCAATTGCTGATACAGGCATTACATAATGTTAGCTATCATAATCCTGTTATTTGGATTGATATAGAATCGGCTAAAACTTTTTCTGATTTTTTGATTTTATTCAGCAACATAGTTTCCGATAATTTACATGTTTCTTTCTCAGATAATGGAATAGAATCTTTGCGAGAAATTCAAATCACTTTTGTATTAGATAGTATGGAAAGTCTTTTGAAGGATGAAAGAGATAAAATAGAGGATTTTCTGAATAGTCTGCTTCTGAGAACGTTGAATGTTCAGTTACTAATAACTAGTCAGCAGGACTTGTCATTTTTAGATTATCCAGTAAAGGATATTAAAATTCAAGGACTTGACTATGAAGAAAGTGCTGTTCTGATGGCGGAGTTTTTAAAGGATAAAGTAATCATTTCACAAAATGACCTAGACTGGATTTTGGATTTTTGTAATGGACATCCTTTATCAATAAAACTAATTAGTCATCTTATCAAATATTATCAATCTTCGGAACAAACAATTATTTCACTTAAAAAAAACCAAAGCATAGAGCTACCTAATAAAAAACAACATAATAAGAATACTTCCTTATATACGTGTCTTTCCACTGCATATAATATATTAACAGAGCAACAAAAAAACTTTTTACACCATTTGAAATTCTATCCGGCTGGATTGAAGCTTATTTGGGCGGAAAAACAATTTGAAGAACTTTCAATCTATAAAATCATTGCTGACCTTAAACAATTATTTTTTATTGAAACACAAAGAGATACTCTAGATCTTCAACGGTTGATAATCCCCAATCCAATACGCCCCTTTTTAAAGGAAGTTTTGGTAAATGAACTGAATACAAAAGATATCAAAATTGAAAAAGAAGCGATTACCAATATAATGATGGAAGCTGTAATGATTGATTTATATCATATAGAATCAAATACGCATAATGACTTGTCTTATGGAATTATGCGCATGGAAGATGAGATGCCCAATTTATTATTAGCACTAAATATTGCTCAAGAACGAGCACATTCTTATGAAAAGCTACAATTAACTGATGATAGAGATAATTACCTAAGGATTGTTTCTGGAATTGCAAGTGCATTGGGGAAATTTTGCCACACTAGGAGCCATTATGAAGAAGGTGTATTATTTGCAACATCAGGTATTGATGCTTATATAAAACTTAAAGACTACACCTTAGCAGCTACTCAATATGTGTATCTAGCTCAAATACAATCAAGATTATCTGATACTAATGGATTACAAAAAACGGTTGAAAAATTAGATGCCCTTTCTGAATTGACTAGCAATAAAGAGGTTAAAATTAATGCTCTTTGGGCAACAGGATTATTAAATTTTGATAAGGGAGAATTTAGTCAAGCCAAAGAAAGTTTTGTTAATGCTGCAGATATCTTAGAAAAGTGTATTGGTGAATATGAAAGTTTATACAAAGAAAATTGCGATGACACAACTAAAGCTTCACAAAAGTCTAATTATGGGAATTTACTTTTATTAAAATCCAATATTGCAAAAACATATGAATTTCAATGAAAATATCTTAAGGCAATTCCTCTTTACAAAGAAATAATAAAGCGTTTTTTGAAAATTTCTACTGAAGATGATATTGCAAGCATATACCATCATTATGCACATTGTTTATGTAAAACGGGAAATATAAAGGAGGGAGTTGGTTTTTATTACAAATCAATTGAAATATTTGCTAGAATTGGGCATTATGAATATTTAGCAAATTCGATATCTGATTTAGGTCAATTTGTCGAAGATAATCCTGAAATAGTTAACCATTCGATATTAGATGAACAAATGTTTTCTTTAGCATTAGGTAGTATTAATAACCAGCTGTTTCAAATCCCCAATTTAATAGAGCAGATTAATACAAATCCAAACATAATTCCTTATAACTTAGTTGGTAAAATATTTTGGATGTTGAAAGCTATAAGTTTTTCAGAATGTTCTTATATATTTAGTAATTGGGTGTTTGACCTAACGGAAGAAATACAAATCGAATTTTCAAAACCTAATAATTTTACCGCAATGTTAAACTTAGGGCATTGTGCAGGACAAGTAAATAATTGGAAAGGTAATTCCGAATTAGAACCTATATTTATTAAATCGATGCTACAAAGTTCTTTACTTGTAAATGGAGGACCGGATTTAAAAAGCAAAACAAGAATTTTCTATTGGTTAGCCAAATGGATTCAATTTTCAGGGATTAAAGATGATGTTACTGCTGAAAATCTATGGGAACAGGCTTGGGAATCTTTTGAAAAGTAAATTTCATTAAACTTCCCAAACCTTTTCTAAATCTTGTATTCTTTTATTAATGTAAGGAATTTTTTTTCTAAAATTACTATGTTGAATATTTGTTAACAATTCTTTCCAATCCTTATTCTTTTTTAAAACATCCTTGAAATCAGGATCACTTATTATTTCTGATATCTTATTATTTGTGTCATCTTGAATATTACTCAATATTTCTATCAACTTCGTAAATATAATTTTTTGTTTACTATTTAAATCATCTACAAAATCGCGACTGTAATCTTTAAGTTTGATTAACAATAGCCCTATATCTTTATTATAAAGCTGTTTTAAAGAGTGACAGTATTTTATTAAATCATTTTTTGTTATATACTGTTTCAACCAAAAAATTGTCATTAAATCAATTGAATTTAAAATTTGCCCTACAACATTAATTTGATAAAAATGATTGAAATCTTTTTGAGCTGGAGCATCATCAGAGATAAAATGCGTTTTAAGAAGATTATCTCCGAAATCATTTTTTCCAAAACGACTCAGCTTTACTGAATAACTTACAGAATGAGACTCTCCATTATCTTTAAAACATTCAGAATTATGTTTCTTTGTAAATGCTAATGTATCATCACTATTTGAATAATCAACATATTTTTGTATTTGATTGAAAATCAAATTATTCAATACTTCTTTATGAGAATCATCAATAACATTAACAAATTTATTACTCCCTAATTCTTGAAAAACTATTGGAGTTAGCTTAATTTCTTCAAATGACTTTACAAGGTGTTTGATATATTCATCATCATAATTAATTTGAAGCAAATTAAGAATAGTACAAGTATCCAAATAAGCAACCATAATTAACTCTCAAATGAAGGGATTTCATCTTTTACAGACTTAATAAATTCAATGTCTATCTTATCTTTTTCCATTAAAATTGCTAACTCAATGATTAAAGAAAACACTTCATTAATTTTACGAATTGATAAATTCCCAATATTCTCGAGTACATATTTCAATGTTTCTTCATTTTCAAACGGCCCATACTTATCTGTAGGCTTGTCTAACTGAGGAGAGATTAACTCTTCTACATATTGAATCGCTTCTTCAATAGAAGGGGCTTCAAAAGGTATCCTTATTTTTGCTCTTGTTGAAAGAGCTTCACCCAAAATAATGGATAAATCTTCAATATTAAAGAATGTTTTAGGAGTAAAATTCAAAAATAATAGGAAGTTATTTGGTGTCTTATCAAATAATTGTCTTAGGAAAGTAGTAACTCTATCTTGGCTTTGCTTATTTAAGGTGTCTATATCTTCAAATTCATCCAACCAAAGAGTGAAAGATGAAAAGACTCTTTTTTCAAAAGTTATACAATTTATATATGTGCTTATGAAATTTACAATTTGTTCATCATCTTTGAGACCAAACGGCAATCCTAACTTTACTAATGTCCCTTTTGTTGCATCTCCAAATAAATATGCTTCAATGGCTTGAAATTGATTACTATTGTCATCTGATATTATCAATTTAAATAAGTCTGATATAATGGTATCATTAGAATTTACTTCAATAATAGTATCTATAGACTCTTCTTCTATTAAGGCATTTTTTACTAAATCAAAATCAGATTTGATATCCGACAAGCTAATCTGCCCTAGAAAACTTCTAAAAAAAGATTGTACGGGATCTTTAGATGTACGAGGTAAGTTTATTTTAATATTTTTAGATGGCTTGGCTGACTTTTCGTCATTTAAAACTTTTATTCTATCTGTCTTTGTATAAAAATTTGCAGCATGTGTTTTTCCACTACCATATCTACCCCAGTTTAGAACTATTCTGGATGGAGAAGTTTTCATAGAAAAAATTAAACGCTCTTCTATTTTCTTTTTTAATTCTGGGAATCCTGCCCATATCAAATCTTTAGGGTTAATTGATGGTCCTGTTCTAAAAGGATTTTCTTTAAGTTTTAAGTCTGATAATTCCATAACTGATTTATTTTTTTAAATACAAAGCACCATCATTCTCTGTTTTGAACCAATCCATTGAGAATTTATTGTTAGGTCTATGTAGGTGTTTTTTTATTTCTTCAAATTCCATAATTAGATTATCATCAAAAAATGACTTGAAACAAACATAATCAATGGCTTGTGAAGCAGCAATTCTATTAGGGGCTTCAGTTTTAAATACTTGAAAGGCCTCTAAAAGATAATTTTCAATTTTATTGATATCCAAACTGCCTTTACCTTTATTCAAATCAAAGATATAATTAAAAATATAGAAATAGTGATTATTAATAACAGATTCTATAATCAGATGTTTATTCAGATTTTTTTCTAATATTTCAAATAAAACATTAATAAGATTTAAACCAGATTTAGAGAAGTAATAAAGTTTTTCCTTTGATTCTGTTTTTAATTCTAAAATACCTAAATCTACTAACCAGTTTATTCTTGGTTCAACAATATGTTCTAAATAAGTTAGGGGTTTTTGCCAAGATGATATCCGTGTTTTTAAATCTATAATTTTCCTCTTCGTAGCATTATTGTTTGAAAGAGTTTGACTTAAATCAAGCTCATTCTTTATATAATCTACAAAAAGTTTTTTAATCGACATTGTACCAATTGGTTTTCTAGCAATAAAAATAATATCAATAATTACCCAAATGTACAAAGGGTCAGAAATTAGAATTTGGCGAAAAAAGAACAATTTATCTAAAAGATTAAGTTGAAATAAATTTGCATCAACTACATCTATTTCCTGTTTTAAAAATTTGTTTAACTGAAAATATATTTTGCTTTGTTTTGTTAATATGTAAGAACTATTAACTTGTGTTAACAAATTAAGCTGTTCCAATAATTCAATATAAGGTTTAGCTGAAGAACCGCTATCTGTCTTTTTAATTAGCCCCTTATCATCTCCCATACGACTCCCGTACTCGTAAAGGGCATCATTGTACAACATACTATCGGTTTCAATTCGCTTCCCTAAATAAGTAATTGGAAAATAATTTGAACTTTCAAATAACTCAACTATTAATTTCAAATAACCTAATCTTCTAGTTTTTGTATTAGACTGAACTATTCCAATATCATTACTTTCAATAAATTGGGAATCTTCTAATTTGAAAGAGTTGTGTATTTGTTGTATTTTTTCATTTTTATATGCTGTTATAACAGATATAATATCGTTGTGATTTAAATCTTCATCAATTGGGAAGATTATTTCAAAGAACACTTTATCCTGATTATTCGCACCACGACTTAAAGAATATTTGGGTATTTTATTTATTTGACGATAACTTAAGTTTAGAAAAAAATACAATTCATTCACAAGTCCATCACAATCACTTTTATAATTCCTAATTGCAATACTCTTAACCGTAGACTCACCTGTAAATAGAGAATCATTCTCAATTTTCCTATCACAAATAATAAAAACTGTAAACTCTCCATCAACAATCTCTATTGTCTTATCATCCCTGATTTGTCTATCCTTAAAAGAATTGATGTAATTGTATAAACTGTTCATGCTTTATATAAAACAACTCGCACAGCCTTCTCCTTCAGCATCGTCAAGGATATCTAAAAGGTAAGGCGATTGAATTTTTGATTTTTTTCTTTCTTTACGTTTAATATATTCTTCTTTTATCTTTTCGATTCGTTCAGGTTGAACTAATTCAGCCAAAGATTCATCCTGTATCCAAGTATATCCATCCTTTTCGTATTCCATTGCTTTGAGAAATAAGTCAGGATGTTGCTCATACAACCAAATCCATTCTATTTTCTGTTGATAAAAACAGAAAAAACAACCCGAACGGCTTCGGGCATAAGTTGATTTCTTACCGTTTATTTCAAATTCAATAGCTTTATAATAGTTTGGAACACCAACCCCTGATTCTTCCAGAATTTTAAAGATATCATCTCTAACCAATACCTCTTCATTTTGAACAAGAGGAAATTCAGCTTCTTGGGATAAAGGATAATCTGTTGTTTGTAAAAACTGAAACATAGCATTGTTGTATGCTGAAATTCCTAAATCTAACAAGCTGTTCAATTTCTGCGTTTGACTGAAGTTAGGAGAAATTTCTTCATTTATAACCTCAAATATTCGTTCCTTTTTTTCTCCCAGATCCAGTGTTTGATAATATTTCAGAACATTATTTATATTGCTGTTTGAAAGAAATTTGGCTGTAACATCTTCACTAAAAATATTCTTTCTAAATGGAAATATAGATTGAATATTCGACTTTTTAGATATATATCCCTCTCTGTCTTCATCCCCTCTGATTCCAACATAAGAAATTACCAAATCATCACCAACAAATTTCTCAAATGGCTCTAATTTTAGTTTTTTAGTGCACCATCTAGACATTGAACCTGGCAAAAAACCATTATACATCTTTATATAGTGATCAAAAGGATTCAATGAGTCATCAGAAAGAGCAGGTAATTTGATGATTTCTTTTCCCAAAAAACTTTCAAGATTTTCAATTAAATCATAAGTATCCTGAAGTTCTTTTCCTGTATCTGATGTGTAGTATTCAATATCTAAATCAGGATAGTTTTGCTTCATATAAATAGCTAAAGCAGCACTGTCCTTACCTCCTGATATTCCTAATACATGTCTTACTTTACCCATTATAACAAGTCTTTTAAAACAGCTGTGATTGCTGCCAAGTCAATACTCTTATCTTTAGATAATAGCTCTTTAATTTTTTCTTCTAGTTTCTCCACCTGCTTGCTTTTACTTTTCGGGAGACGGATAACTTTGTTAGCCATTTCTTCTCCAAAAGAATTTATCTGTACATCTAAAGCTATCTCTTTGTCTTGATCAAATTTACTCTTAGAAATTCTGTTTAAGCTATCTAAACTAAGAATCATTTCTGCAAATTTGTCGTATAACATCAGTTCGTCTTCATCTTTAAACTTTTCAAGTGTTCTGCCGATTAACGATTGAGCCAATGAACTTAGCCAAGCTTTTTTATCCTCAATCTGTGAATCTATGCGCTGTACAAAAGACTTCTGACTATTAAGCAATAAATGTCTATGTAAGTTCTTATATCTTTTTTGAAACTCCTTTTTATACTCTTCAAATACTAATGTCTTGTCAAAGTACTTATCTTGTAAAAATGCCTCAAAACGATTTACTAATTCATCAAAACTATTACGAACTTCTTTAATAGAGTCTTGTAACTGGATAATGAAATGCTGTAACTCGGTTCTGTCTTTTTGTATTTTACTAACGGAATAGCCTAATGCTGTCGGAAAATCTTCAAAGAATGACTGTTCCGGATCTTTTGAATTGGCAATAGCTTCTCTAATGGAAATACTTTCTTTCGATAAGCGCTTAGTTTGTTTTGAATACTCAGGTAAACCCCTATAAAAAACCAAAAATGGCTTTATCGTTTCAATGAATGTTTGGGCATTTCCATTTTGATTCAAATCAATATTTAAGAATTTACGGTAACTATTGAAAATATCCAGTTTTACACCCTCCAAAGCGAATGATTTCACTTCAAAATCTTCCGGCACCTTTGCTAATCTTTCCAGAATATCTTCATTGATGACTGGCGTATAAATACTTTCATTAAATAATGCATATTCATCTCTCTTAATAAAGAGAAAAGTAGGAACCCAAAAATCTATAAACCCTTGTTTTAATTTAAAAGGTTTATTACTTAAGATCTCTACAAATTCAGTAACCTTTCTTTTGGAAAGTTTAGCACTATCTAAAAAAGCTACTGATGCCGACCATAAATCATAAAAGCCATTCTCATTATGAGGTTCAATTATATTAGATGATTCGTCATCACATAATTTGATACCGTTGTTTTCTAAGAGAGATAAGTAAATAGTCTTCTCCGGAGGAAACTTGTCAATCGGTAAACCTAATTGAGGAACATCCCATTCATTAGCTAAAGCTTTAAAGTAATTTCTTTTAGCCGTATGAATAGATGTGGAAATTTTATGCTTATTTACTAGCTCATTATTAAAGTAGGGCGTTTTATTATAAATCGTCTGACAAATTTCTGAAAGAAATACATTAAACTCTTTTTGAGATTTTAATTCTTTTAGTTCTCCATTGAAAACCCACAAAACAGAAGCATTATCACCAAAAAGACTATTCAGTATTTTATGATTTAATAAGTTGCGTTGATGCAGAACAATGTTTTTTAGTTCAGTAACCGCCACTTTATCATCCGGATTTTCTTCTATTACTTTTCTTGTCTTTTCAATTTCAAATAATAAATCTTTAATCTCCTTAGATTTCAGGTAATAACAATACAATATTGCCTCTTGATTCGTAGAAGAGATTTCGTGTATTTCATTTAGAATATTCTTCTCGTTAAACACCAAATTAATGAATCCATCTACATCGCCAATTGGTTTTGTTGAGATGGGCTGAGAGGATATTTTATATTCAAATAAACGAGGAGTGCCGGTTTCAAACATGGCTCTTTTAGCCAGTACAGGTGCTAATGAATAATTTTTATTTAGTAGAGTGACTACATCTGTAATATCATCTATTTTATTACCTGCCTCGTACAATGCTGTTGGAATATCTAAATCCGTTCCTTCAAAAAGAATGTATCTGTTATTGTAATTCCTATAAAGTATTACTTTTTTAATTTCTAAGTCTTCGATGAGTTTATCAGCATTTTTTATACTTAAACTCTTTTGAGCATATTTTATTAGAAAATATCGATTTATATATGATCCAGCTTGTGCATAAATTGATAACAAGCCTATTGTTTTGATTAGCTTCTCATAATCGATAAGATTTTCATCAAACAGTGACTCTACTTTCTCTAAAGACATTCTTATAGATTTCCAAGCACTGAAATCCGGATTATATCTTGAATTAAGGAAAGAAAAATAGTTGTGAGTCAGAAAATCATAAACTTCAGCAATCGAATAAAAACTATCATTCAATATACTATGCTGATATAGCCCTGTATGATCAGTTGATTCTAAGAACGAAAATAATGAGCGTTCATTCTGACCATATTTTTGTAATGATAGAGTTAATACATACGCGGAAATTGAATCCAACGGATATAATTTCGTTGCTATACTTTTTATATAATCTTCATTTATACTAAAGGCCTTCGAATCAGACAATATCCCGACAAGTTCATTTATTTCTTTTTCTTTCTTACTAGTTGATTGCTTTTCTTCCATATACTCAGAAGCCAGTAGCAATAACTGCTCTACAGGTTCATTAAAAGTAATTTCTTTAAACCTTCCTTTTACCTTTGTCCATTCCTGTCTTTGAGAAGATTCAAGATGTATGGCATAAGCGTCAAAGTTTTGATGTACTGCTGTAAACAAAACAATGTTATTATCCGAATTATTAACAAACTCAGCTAACTGCTGGATAAAATAAAGTTCTTTCTCAGGTTCATTATTTGATGCATACTCCAAGAATTTTCCAAACTCATCGATTTCGATAATTAATAGCGGATTTTTATTTCCTAAATCATAGTAACGATTGTATATTTCTGAAAAAATATTTTCAGTTGAAGTATTCTCATCATTAATTTCAAGAGTATCAATAAATGATGTTCTGAGTGATTGATATTCTCCAATAATTTTTATAAAACCAACCTTTGGATTAGAAATCATATTCAATCCAAAATAGGATTTGTTTGATTTTAGAGTTTGTTCTATTGCCCATAGAAAAGAACTTTTACCTGTTCCGTATGAACCAATTATGTTAAAAGATCTAACTCCTTGTTTGAAATCATTACTAATTTGATTGCTTATACGAATAGCATTCGGAGTAGGAATATATTTCAATTCCCTATTCGTATCACGAATGATATTAGTTGATGTTGTGAACTTACTTGCCATAATAATGATTTAAGATATCAAATTTATTAGGTTTTGAATCAAATTGTAATTCCTTTATGCCAGCATGGTCACTTAATGTTATGCCAAATTTTTTAAATGCTGTTTTTTTTGAAATAGATTCTAATTTTTCCATTAATGCGTTCTTAGTGATTGCAAAAACAGATCCTGCCTGATTTCTCTCTTGAAATAAGGTATTTAAACTGATTGAACTTTGAAAATCATCGTTATCCAAAATTGTATATAAAATTATTTCTTCTGGAAGAGAATTTCTATACCCATTTGGTATTGAAAAAAAAGAAACAATACCAACGTCTTCAATTTTCCTCCTTTCTTCTTCTATAATATTCAAATCAGTCAAAAGACCAGAAAATGTATCTTCCTTATCTTTAACTTGATCAGTAGTTCTGATGTACATTTTTGTTAATACATCGAAATCAGTGCTAACGGTTTTTTTATTAAACCGTGAAAGTCCAAACTCAGTAGCCTTTCTTTCAACAAACGACAAGAAGTTATCTTTAGTGAATTCAACTTTTTCTTTTCTTAAATCATTAAAAATCAAGTTATAGATTGATGCATACCCTATGGTTACTAATTGATAATGCAATAGCCACAAAGTTGCCTCATCTTCCAAATAAGGATCTTGTCCGTCAGCAGCAAAAATATAATCAGCAATGTCCGTTGTATTTCCATCCTTATCTATTAATCCAAAAGCTTTCATCCAAAAGTAAATAGATGATACCATATTTTTTCCAACACCTAATATTACCACTGCGTCACTATTGGTGAATTTATTTCCGTTTTTTACAAAATCATAGCCTTTTTTTAACCACAATTGTCTACAGTGAAACGTATCGTGACCAGAAAAAGTAAGTTTTGTATATGTATTTGTCAGTATTTCAGACATTTTTTCATTCTTAATATTTTTTACAAAGTAACAAAATATAACCAAATTAATGCTGTTTACAAACAGAAAATAAACATTTATAAAAACATGAGTTGGTAAATCACACAAACTCCCCGATGTCAAAGTCCTCAAAATCATTTTTCCGCAAAGTGGAAGAACCGGCTTCCGTTTCAGATGAAAGAGTATTATCCAAAAGCTCGGCTATTCTTCGGGAAGCATCTTCCATAGAATTTTCCAATAGGCTGAATAATTCGGTTCCCTGTATTTTTTGAACTATAGCTATCGCTGT